>Ga0066863_10000084_pt1 | contig 35203 bp, 28 predicted proteins | sample ETN02SmetaG_2_FD_65495 | JGI IMG/M metagenome (GOLD analysis project Ga0066863, IMG submission 65495) | Marine microbial and viral communities from oxygen minimum zone, Eastern Pacific Ocean - ETNP2014F10-02SV253 | ecosystem: Environmental > Aquatic > Marine > Oceanic ...
CAAATTATTTCGTATTGAAGAACAATAATTTTGTTATAATAAATGTGCGTTTTTTTTAACAAAAGTAATTTCTTTAAGAATTACTTTTAATACACCGGTTGCCGGAACTGCAAATAACATCCCTAAGGGGCCAAGGATTGTCCCCCCAATTAGTAAAGAAATCATCACAAGCATAGGGTGTAATCCCACGCTTTTTCCAACAAGTGTTGGCGTAATCAAGTTTCCTTCAATTTGTTGTACTATCAAAAACATAAGAATTATGTCCAAAATAAAAAATGGAGATGGCATAACTCCAAAAAGCATGTGAGCAGTAGCTGCATCATTTCCGATATTATTCATAAAAGCTATAAGTATAGCTGGAACCATTCCAACAAATGGACCAATAAGAGGAATTAAGTTTGCCAATCCTGCAATTATTCCTATAAATATTGTTAATGTCAAGTTTGCTCCAAATAAATTGAGCATAAGTAAGCCGGCAACTGACATAGCTGCCACACTTAAAGCTGACAAAAATTGACCCCTAAGATAACTAGATACTGACTTTTCAATATTGTAAATCAGTTTTAAACCAACTTCAAAGTATTTATTTGGTATGATGTTCACCAGTGATTTGCGAAAGCCATGATATTCAGCCAATAGTATAATAGTGAAAATAAAAACCATAGTTGCAATAAACATAAAATTCCCGATTGCTCCGGCCATTGAAGCTAAAGAACCTATCGTAGTATTTACTATTTCACTCAATCTTCCCGCAAGGTCCCCACTAGATGAATTCATATCTTTCATAAAATTTGGTAGAGCCCCAGTTAATTGATCACCTAGCTTTGTAAACTCAGTTGTTAATGTTTCTTTATCTATGCGGTTTGAAAAATCTTTAGCTTGTTGAGACATCTGTGAAATAAAACTGCCAATAAATGTACCAAATACCACCAGAAGGAGAAAAACGACAGCTAGCACTGAGAATGCTCTGCTTCCAATTTTTCGTTCAAGTGCATCAACAGAAGAAAGGAGAACCGTCGTAAATAGAAAAGCAAAAACGAGCATAAGTATCACATCTGATATAAATGGCCAAATAATGGATAAAAACCATACGCCAATCAAAGAGATGATAACTCTATAAATTAGCTGAAAGTAATTAGTTGATTGATCCATAATTATTTTTTTTGAGATTCTATAAGTAGTGAATTAGTTCCTCTGAGTCTTTCTCCAAGTACTCCACCTAAATTAAACAATATTTTTTGTCCAAGAACCGGATTTCGTCCTTGTAAGGTCATAAGATCCTGAGTAAAAAAACCAAGTAATTCTGAATCTTGAGTAGCAATAGCATTTGCGGATCGAGGTTCATCATCGAATAAAGCTAATTCACCAAAGAAATCTCCTTCAGATAATTCAGCTAATATATTTTCATTTCCAGCTCTTGTGCCAATAGTGATTTTCACACTACCACTCATAATAATATACATTCCTTCTCCAGGGGCACGATTTTTAAAAATAAAATCCCCTTCATTATAATTCCTTTGATGAATAAGTTTCTCGAGTTCGTTGAATTCCTTTTGGTTGAATTCTTTGAAAACAGGGACTTGTTTTAAAGTATGAACTGTCTCACTCTCAGAGCTATTCCATCCTTTAAAAATATTTTCCCATTTTGCGCTTTTCACTACATACTCCTTGATTTGGATCTTAGATTATAGATATAGAAGAGTGAATGGTTCAAGTAAAGACAAATTTACAATGAATTTGACCTAACCTAAAATGAGGGAGTACTTTCAAGTATCATGTATCGTCAAATAATTGTTTTTTTATTAACCTTTCAAGGATTAATTCTATCTCAGCGCTCTCAGCCAGATTTTCAAAAAGAGCTAGAAGCTCAGAGTAGTGCTATACAATCTTTAAAAGATGAGATTAATGCAACAAAAAAAAGAATTCAATCTGAAGGCCGTAAAGAAAAATCTTCTGTTCGGAGAGTAAGTAATCTTTCTGAAGAAATTTCATTACTTCAACAATTGCTTAAAGAAATTAAGAAAGAAGAAAAACTTCTAATTGCAGATATATCAAGATCAGAAAGAAAAATTGGAGAAAGTGAAGAAGAACTTGATACACTTAGAACTCGATATGCACGACGATTATCAACTATATACAAAAAAGGTCAAATTTCAAATTTAGAAAAAATATTAAGTTCTACTTCATGGAGACAAGCTATCTATCGTACCAAATATTTAAAAATAATTTCAGAAATAGATCAAAAAACACACGATACAATTCGATCCCTATTAATCCAAATTGGAAGACAAAAACTTGAGCTAGAAGCAGTTCTTCGTAAAAAAAGACGGTTAAAACGTGACAGAGAAAAAACACTTGCTTCGGTTCGAAGTAAAAAGAAAAAAGAGCAACGTGAGCTTGTAAACATTCGAAAGAGTCAAAAGGATTTAAAAGTATATTTAACGGAAAAACAAGCAGGTGTAAAACAGTTAGAAGATATTATAAAAAAAATTCAAGAAGATATTGCACGATCTGAACGCGAGGAAAGAATTCGAAAACAACAAATGGTTCTTAAATCAAAAGAGTTCCCAAAATTAAAAGGACAATTACAATGGCCAGCAGAAGGAAGAGTTATAACAAAGTTTGGACGACAATGGAATCCAAAATTAAAAACTACGACTGAAAACCCTGGAATTGACATCAAAGGAAAACCTGGCTCACAGGTTCGTTCAGTATTAGGGGGTGTCGTAACCACTATAACCTTTATTCGTGGGTTTGGTACTACAATCATTATTGACCATGGTGGAGGATTCTATACAGTTTATAGCCATGTAACTAATGTTGAAACTAATGAAGATAGTCAAGTTAGAAGTGGCGATGTTATTGCATATATGGGTGATTCAGGATCAATTAATGGATCACAATTACACTTTGAGATTTGGGGACAAGGTAAAAAATTAAACCCAGAATATTGGTTAACAAGAAAATGATTTTTTCAGATTTACAACCAGTAATATGGGAAAAATTATCAAAAATAAATAAGAATAATCGAGTTGGTTCAGCTTACATTTTTTCAGGGCAAAAAGGTAGTGCAAAAGAATGGGGGGCAATAGAATTTGCTAAACTGCTGAACTGTGAAGGTAAAACAGGTGGAATATGTAACGACTGCTCTTCATGTAAGAAATTTAGAGTTCTTCAACACCCAAATCTAAAAATTATTGTTCCATTACCTGTAAATCCGAAAGCAAATAAAGATAGTGACCCACTAGATTCATTGACAAACGAAGATTACGAATATTTAACAGAATCATTAGATAGAAAAAGTAATGATCCGTTCTATAAAATAAGTGTTCCTAAGGCACGTCGAATAACCATTAACTCAATCCGAGATCTTAGACGCTCAATTCATTTAAAAACTAATTCTTTTGGTCAAAAGATAATTCTAATTTTCGATGCACACTTACTGTCTGAAGGTATGGGTGAGTCAGCAAATGCACTATTAAAAATATTAGAAGAGCCCCCAGAAAATACTACTCTCATTTTAGTTACAGATAATAAAAATTCTTTGCTTTCTACTGTAATTAGTCGTTGTCAAAATATACATTTCCCAAATCTAAGTCCAGATAATGTGAAATCTATTCTTATAGAAAAGGGAATAAATAATCAGAGAGCTATGGAAATGGCAATGATAGCGAATGGTGATGTGCACTTAGCAATTGATTTAGGGGAAAATAATGATCAAAATCTTCTAGAAGATATAGAACAAATATCTAAACAATTAATTACGGTAAGCGTAACTGGATGGCGAGAATTTATTAATAGTCTTTCGATGTTAGCCTTTCGAAATCCAAGTCAATATAAATTCAAAATTTATCTGCTTCAACTTTGGTTTCATCATGCTTATCGAATTCGCATGGGAGGTAGTTCTATCAATGGAATTGAAAGCATAGAAAAATCTTTATGTAAATTTAATGAAAGGTATCCAAATGCTAATTTGATCGAAATCAACAAATTACTAGAAGATTCAATCGAATCTTTATCGCGCAATTTCTATACACCATTAACCTTGACCAATCTTCTTATCTCTATACAAACCTTACTAAAGGGTAAACAATTAGAGCCAGTATTGTGAAAACTTTTTACTTAACAACTCCCATATATTATGTTAATGATAAGCCGCACATTGGGCATGCATATACGACAATATTGGCAGATGTAATTTCACGGTTTCATCGTAATTCAGGCAAAGATGTATTATTTCTTACAGGATTAGATGAGCACGGGCAAAAAGTTCAACAAGCTGCTGAAGAACTTAAAGTCCAACCCAAAGATCATTGTGATAATATGGCTCCTAGTTTTTTAAAGTTGTGGGAAAAACTTCACATTCAATATGATGATTTTATCCGAACGACAGAAGAGCGACATAAAATGGTGGTCAAAGATATTATTCAAAAAGTATATGATGCTGGAGATATTTACGAGGATGAATATGAAGGCCTATATTCTGTTTCAGAAGAACGTTTTATAACTGAAAAAGAAGCAGAATCGGGTGGCTATCGAGATATAAAAAAACTGAAAGAAAAAAATTATTTTTTCAAAATGTCTAATTATCAGAAACCTCTCATCGAATACATTCAAAAAAATCCAAAATTCATTCAACCCGATCATCGAAAAAATGAAGTATTAGGTTTTTTAAAACAGCCTTTGGCCGACTTATGTATTTCTAGGCCAAAATCTAGATTAAGTTGGGGGATTGAACTTCCATTCGATTCCAATTATGTTACATATGTATGGTTTGATGCTCTAATTAATTATATCACAGCTCCTGGCTATAATTCTAATAATAAAAAATTTGATAAGTATTGGCCTGCTAATTTTCATTTGATAGGTAAAGACATTCTTACTACTCATTCTGTTTATTGGCCCACAATGCTAATGTCTTCGAAACTTCCACTTCCAAAAACAATATTTGCACATGGATGGTGGTTAAGTGGTGAATCCAAAATGAGTAAATCTTTAGGGAATGTCGTGGATCCTTTAGATTTGATTGAAGAATATGGGGTTGACCCAGTTCGGTATTATCTTATGCGTGAAATGGTTTTAGGCCAAGATGCAAGTTTTACTATGGAATCATTTATTAAGCGTTATAACAGTGATCTTGCAAATGATTTTGGTAATTTATTAAGTCGAGTAACTAATTTATTACAAAAGTTTTTTAATTCGAAAATTCCTTCTGAAGAAGATGACTCTCATGAAGGAAAATTGATTCGAAAAAATAGTATAGAGACCATAGATATTGTATGGAAATTTATTGAGGAAATGAAAATAAATGATGCAATTGAAACAACTTTACAATTTGTAAGAAGTGTAAATAAATACATGGAAACTATGGCTCCATGGAAATTAGCAAAGACAGATTTAAATGCAGCAGAAAAAGTATTATATACTGCTGCTGAATCATTACGTATAAGCGCATTATTATTAGCCCCAATTATGCCAAATAGAACTATGATAGTCCTCGAAACTTTTGGAGCTGAGGAAACTTCACTTGAGTGGGGTCAATTAATATCTGGAAAAACACTTAAAAACCATAAGCCACTTTTCCCTCGAATAGATATTAACAAACTAAATAATGACTTAAAAAAAAGTAATGCGACTAAATCTGATTTGTTAAATGTGATTACTTTTGATGATTTCAAAAATATTGAACTCAAAACAGGCAAAGTAATAGCTGTTGAAAAAGTAGAAAAAGCTGATAAGTTATTAAAACTTGAAGTAGAGATAGGAGATGAAAAGCGCCAGATTATTTCTGGAATCGCGGAGTATTATTCTCCAGAAGACTTGTTAAATAATATGATTGTAGTCGTAACAAATTTGAAGCCAGCAACAATTTTTGGCAATGAGTCATATGGAATGTTATTAGCAGCAAAAAAAGGTAAAGATCTTACCTTAGTTACCGTTGATGATGGTAATGTATCAAGTGGGATGGATATTTATTAATTAAGTCCACCAACAATTTTTCTTCCGTGATATTCCCTAGCGCCAATTTTTTTATGTAGATATTCCAAGTTTTTATTTGTTATGCTGCCTGCCGCAATAATAGTAATATTGTTTTCAGAAACTTTAATCATTTTTTCTATGATTTTATAACCAGATTCTGCATCACTTTTTCCTCCAGAAGTCAATACACTGTTAACTTCAGGAATTGATTTTATATTTTCTAATGCAGAAAGAATATTTGATGTTTTATCAATCGCTTTATGAAAAGTTACTTTCATTGGAAATGCATATTTAGCCAAACGATCAGTAACTTTAATATCAATTCCATTATTAATATTTAAGGCGCCAAATACTACTTCCACTACACCAATAGATTTAAAAATTTTAATTTGATTTTGCATGGCTAATATCTCTTCTTCTGAATAAACAAAATTTCCACTTCTTTGCCGGATCATTACCTTAATAGGAATAGAAATTATTTTTAGAGCTTTCTTAATTAACTTTACATCAGGCGTAAGACCATCTAAATCTAATCGACTACATATCTCTAGTCGATTAGCACCTTTTTTTTCTGCTAGGATTGCTTCTTCTAATGTTTCAACACATGCTTCTAAAAAAATATCTTTTTGTTCATCTATGCCCAAAGATAATACCAAGAAAGTAAAGATATACTTATGCCGATTGGGTAGCCTAATGGCATGATTTTTTTCCCGCCAATTTTTATCCAAGGATAGTAATCAGTAAAATCTGTAAAGAACTCTTTAAATTTCACAGCAGGATTTACAATAAAATAACAAAAATCTTCAATGACTAGTCCACTCGAATAGGCACTTAATAGAATACCGAAGAGTTTTATATCCCAACCGAGAACAATAAGTGGAAGAGCAATAAGACATGGTAGCATAATCACAAATAGAAAAAAATGATATGCTGGATAATAATATCCTCCAGGTAAATTAATTTTCCAGCCTAGTTTACGATGATGCCATGGGTTTCTACCTTCTACATAGCCTTCAACAAAAGCTAGCGCCACCATTGCAATCCAAATAGCAATAAAAATATAATTAGTTGAATAAGACATATTTACCTTTAACAATAAAATTTAATCATTCAATAATAATTAATTAATTTTATACATGACCATCTGTTTATCTTTTTCACTTAACAATAAGGCTATTTATCATGAATCGAAAGTTTTCCTCCATTTCCCTTTCCCTAGTATTCACTCTATTAACTAATATCAGCTGCGATATGTCTAGTAAGCAAAAAAATAATTTTAAAGTTCAAGTAGATCGTTTTTCTGATATAGAAATTCTGCGATATAAAGTTCCAGGATTTGAAGATCTTAGCCTAAAACAAAAAAAGTTTATTTATTATTTATCAGAAGCAGCACTCTCTGGCAGAGATATAATATATGATCAAAATTATAAGTACAATCTAACTGTTCGTAGTACTCTTAATAATATTGTTCAAAATTTTAATGGTGATAAATCTTCAAAAGAATGGGCCCAATTTATTGAATATGCCAAACGTGTTTGGTTTTCAAATGGAATCCATCACCATTATTCTACATTGAAAATTTTACCAGGTTTTGATCGGTCATATCTAACAAAACTTGTTGAAAAGATTGATAAAGGATTCCCATTAATAGATGGTGAGAGTATTGATGGATTTCTTAAAAGAATTATACCAATTATTTTTGATCCAAGAATCGATGCAAAACGCGTAAACCTGAACCCTGAGGATGATATTATATCCTCATCAGCAAACAATTATTATGATGGACTCTCTCAGGATGAAGTTGAAAAATTCTATTCTAATATGAAAAACCCAAACGATTCAACACCCATATGGTATGGTCTAAATTCTCGATTGGTAAAAGAGAAGGATAAAGTAGTTGAAAAAACTTGGAGATTAGAGGGTCTTTACGGAGATGCTATCAAACAAATTATTTATTGGCTACAAAAAGCAAAAGAAGTAGCTGAAAATGATGCTCAAAGAGAAGAATTAGAATTTCTCATAGATTATTATCGCACCGGCGATCTTAAAACATGGGATAAATATAATATTGCTTGGGTCGGTAATACTGAAATTGATATTGATTATATTAATGGATTTATAGAAGTATATGGTGATCCAAAAGGGATCAAGGCTTCATATGAATCATTAGTGGAGATTAATGATTTTGAAGCAACGGAACGTATGAAGACTCTTTCATTAAATGCACAGTGGTTCGAGGATAATGCACCTATTATGGATAAACATAAACGAGATAAAGTGAAGGGTATTACTTATAATGTTGTTAATGTAGCGATGCTTGGCGGTGATGTTTCGCCAAGCTCTCCAATAGGAATAAATTTACCCAATTCTAATTGGATACGAGCCAACTATGGCTCTAAATCTGTTAGCCTAGGTAATATAACCGCAGCTTATGATCAAGCACGAAGTGGTGGTTTTGTTAATGAATTTGCTTTAACAGATGAGGAAAAAAATCGTGCAAAAAAATATGGTTCTTTTGCAGGTAAGATGCATACTGCCATGCACGAAGTTTTAGGTCATGCATCAGGTAAACTTGAGAAAGATGTAGGGACACCAAAGGAGACACTTAAAAGTTATGCATCTACATTAGAAGAAGGGCGTGCTGACCTTTTTGGACTCTACTATATAATGGATCCTAAATTGGTTCAAATGAATCTTGTGGAATCTGATGAAGTTGGTAAATCAGAATATGATGGTTATATAAGAAATGGCCTGATGCTTCAACTTAGAAGACTTAAACGAGGTGAAAAGATTGAACAATCACATATGCGTAATAGAGCCTATATCTCTAGATGGGTTTTTGAGAAAGGACAGCCAGATAATGTTATTGAAAAAAAGATTATTAAAGGAAAAACTTTTTTTATAATTAATGATTATCAAGCATTAAGGGAACTATTTGGTTTGTTACTTAAAGAAGTGCAAAGGATCAAGTCTCAAGGAGACTATAAGGCAGCAAAAGATTTGGTTGAAGGGTATGGCATTGATGTTGATGCATCACTCCATGAGGAAGTCCTAAATAGAAGTGAATCGTTAAATATCGCTCCTTATGCCGGGTTTATGAATCCAAAACTTGATCTAGTCATTGATAAGGATGGATCAATAACAGATGTGCAAATTTCCTATCCTGATGATTTTTTAGATCAAATGCTTCATTATGATAAAACTTATTCTTTTTTGCCTCTAATCAATAATTAATATATATGCTCACTGATACACATTGTCACCTATACTACGAAGAATTGAATAAAGATCTTGGGGCAGTGCTTCATCGAGCTTATGAACAAGAGGTTACACGTTTTATCTGTGTTGGGACTAATATTCAAGACTCTAAAAAAAGCCTATCTATTACTGAAAATCATGATAATATCTTTGCCTCTGCGGGCGTTCATCCTCATGATGCTAAAGATGTTTCAGAATCCTTTATTGATGAAATATATGAATTGATGGAAAATGAAAACATGGTTGCTATAGGTGAAATAGGGTTGGACTATTTTAGGAATATTTCTGAACCAGAAACTCAAAAAAATATTTTTAGAATTCAAATGAAGGTTGCTCAAGATTTAGATAAGCCTGTAATTATTCATAATAGAGACTCTGATGAAGATCTGATAAAAATTTTAAGAGAATTTCCTGATGTTAGAGGAGTTGCACACTGTTTTTCTAGCAATATAGAAATGGCTGAAGCATTCCTAGATATGGGCTACTATATATCTTTTTCAGGTAACCTTACATTTAAAAACAGCCACCTTCCAGAAGTAGCAAAAGAAATTCCTTTAGATAAAGTGTTAGTTGAGACTGATTCTCCATATTTAAGCCCAGAACCTCATCGTGGCAAATCAAATGAACCAGGAAGAACACGTTTTGTCGCAGAAAAGCTTGCAGGAATATTTGATTTATCTTTTGAATCAATGGCAAAGAAAACAAATAATAATTCTTCAGAAATTTTTCAACTTCCTTAATAATTTTGCATTTGAATGAAAAATAAAACTCATCCATTTCGAAGAAAATGGGGTCAAAATTTTTTGTCTGACTCAAATCTGCTAGATCGAATTATTAGAACATTAGATCTACAAAAAAATGATTCAATTTTAGAGATTGGACCTGGAGATGGATTGTTAACTGAAAAAATTTTTTCAAATGTAAAAGAAATGGCAATCGTCGAGATTGATCCTTTATTAGTTAAACATTTATCTATAAGATCTGATTTTACTGATATTAGGATTATTCATGGAGATATTCTGATGCAGAATATTGAAGAAATACCAATAACAAATCCTGTCCGAGTGGTTGGTAATATTCCCTATAATATTACATCTTCAATTATTTTTTGGCTAATCGAACAACTGGATTATTGGGAAGATGCACATATCATGTTACAAAAAGAAGTTGCCGATAGATTGATAGCTCAAGTTGGGACTAAACAGTATAGTCGTTTAACCGTACTTGTAGGCGTTTATATTAATATAGAACTGTGCTTCAAAGTAGCTCCGGATGTTTTTTATCCAAAGCCAAAAGTAGATTCAGCGATTGTTAGGTTCACTAAAAAGAAAACCCCGATTATAGCAGATACCGATTTTGTAAAGTTTAATTCAATTGTAAAAGCAGCATTCTTGAAAAGAAGAAAAATGTTAAGAAATTCATTAAGTGGGTTTGATTTCTCTGAAAATATCAAAAAAGAAATTGACTTCACACGACGACCCGAAACCCTTTCTATTGAAGAATTCGCAAAATTATTAGGTTAATAAAATAAAAGATCAACCTCTTGGGATAGACTAAAGTTAAATGTAGATTACCAAGCTTTTTTATCATCAATAATCGAGATTTAATTATATGGCAAAAGCAGCTAGAACAATAAATGAGTCTAATCGAAGTCTAAGTCAATACTTAGAAGAGATTGGGAAATTTGAACCCTTGCATCCTTCGCGTGAAGTTGAATTAGCTCAGGCAATTAAAAAAGGTGATCGTTTTGCGATGAAAGAACTAGTTGAAGCAAATTTAAGATTTGTGGTATCTGTTGCAAAAGACTATCAAGGGCAAGGATTACCACTCACTGATCTCATTAATGAAGGAAATTTAGGTTTGATGAAAGCTGCAGGCCGATTTGATGAGACTCGTGGATTTAAATTTATATCATATGCAGTTTGGTGGATTCGTCAATCAATTTTACAGGCATTGGCAGAACATTCGAGGATTGTACGCCTTCCTCTTAATAGAGTCGGAACTATTTCAAAAATAACAAAAACAGCAGAAAAGCTTGAAGCTGAAGTTGAACGCTCACCTAATGAAGAAGAAATTGGTCGAAATCTTGAAATGACTAGTGATGAAGTAATTGATGCTATGAGGATATCTCGACGCCATCATTCATTAAACGCCCCTTTTCGTGATGGAGATAAAAATTCACTAATTGATGTTATAGAAGATGATGGTCAGATTGATCCAGATGAGCCATTGATGGCAGAATCTCTTAAGGATGAGATTCGTCAGTCACTTGATACTCTTAAAGATAGAGAACAACAAGTAATCAAAATGTATTTTGGAATTGATCGTGATTATGCTTTGACATTGAATGAAATTGGTGAGGAATTTAGTTTAACTCGCGAACGTGTTCGACAGATCAAGGAAAAGGCAATACGCCGCCTTCGTCATCGTTCTCGAAGCAAATCATTAAGAACATATTTAGGTTGATCACAGGAGGTCAGATAGTCTATGGTTGAAGTTACGGTTAAAAATGGCGAACAATTAGAAAGAGCATTACGGCGTTTTAAAAAGAAATGGGAACGAGCTGGTGTTTTAAAAGATGTTAAACGAAAAATGTTTTATATTAAACCTAGTGATGAACAACGAGCTGCAAAGAAAAAAGCAATTAGGCGCCGAATACGGTTTGCGAGGTATAATAAGTAGTTTTATTTAATTCAGCAATAATTTCAAAAAGGTTCGGTATTTTATCGAACCTTTTTTATTGTTGTATGATCTAATAATGATTATTCGAAGTATATCAGGAGTTCGAGGTCTCACACCTTCACATTTAAATGTTGATATGTTACGTGTATATGCAAGAGCATTGCACACTTATCTTGAAGAAGGTTTAGTTTTTTTAGGTCGAGATAGCCGACCATCCGGAGAAGAACTACTTGAAGTATTTACAGATGAGTTAGTTCGCTTAGGTCGAGATATAATAGTTTGTGGTATAGTACCAACACCAACAGTACAGTTTATGGTTGAACGCTCGGAAGCAGCTGGAGGTGTTATTATTACTGCAAGCCATAATCCAATTGAATGGAATGGTATAAAATTCGTTCGTTCAGATGGGACATTTTTTACTTCAGAAGATTGTCAAACTTTGTTTGATTTAGTTGATAACGATAATCCAATTAAAGATAATAAACAACCAGGGATGGCATTCCCCGATCAAAATTCTATTTTAAAACATTCTATAAAAACTGTTGAATTATCCTGTATTAATGCAAAAGCAATTCGCGATTCAAAATTCAAAGTTGTAATTGATGCAGTTAATGGAGCTGGATCATCTGCTCTTCCAATGTTATTAGAGCAATTAGGTTGTGATGTAATTAAGATCTTCTGTGAGGAGAATGGGCAATTTGATCGTGGTACGGAACCTCTGCCACATCATTTAGATTTGTTGCAAAAAACTGTTCTAGAAAATAATGCAGATGTAGGTTTTGCTGTTGACCCGGATGCAGATCGGCTAGCTGTAGTTAATGAAAAAGGAAAGCCACTAGGAGAAGAGTATACATTGGTAATTGCAGCTGAAGGGTATATTAGAAGTAAACAATCAAAAGAAACTTTCGTAACGAATTTATCAACATCCCTAGCATTGGACAAAATGGCTGAACTGCATGGATGCTCAGTAAAACGTGCAGCAGTTGGAGAAATAAATGTAGTTCAAAAAATGCTAGAGATTGGGAGTGAGCTTGGAGGCGAAGGCAATGGAGGTGTTATACTTAAAGAAGCTCATCTAGGCCGAGATTCTCTTGTAGGGGTTGCTATGGTATTAAACCGGATGAGTCAAGATAGGACTCCAATTAGTAAAATCCATGAATCCTTACCTCAGTTCTATATGGTAAAAGATAAAATTGATTTAGATAAAGTCGATAAAGATACAGTAATGAAACAAGCCCTTAATATTTTTAAAGATGCTAATGTTAATAAGATTGATGGATTAAAATTTAGTTGGGATGATCGATGGATTCATTTACGAGGTTCCAATACGGAACCAATACTTAGGATTTATGCTGAAGCGCCAACAAAATCAGACGCACAGTTGTTAGTTGATCGTATTAAAACCTTGATGTAAATGGAAAATAGTGTTAAAAAAAAAATTGCAGGTTTAATTGATCATACATTACTGAGACCTGATTCGACAGATAAAGATCATATTCAACTTTGTAAAGAAGCAAGAGGATATGGATTCCGGACAGTTTGTGTTAACCCTGATTTTGTTGATATTTGTATTCAAGAATTAGAGAACACTTCAACTGAAGTCTGCACAGTGATTGATTTTCCAGAAGGCCTAGGGGACATAGAGCGTAACTTGGATGATTTGAACATGGTTATTAATCAGGGCGCAATGGAAATTGATATGGTCATGAATATAAATGCATTTCGATCAAAACAATATGAAGAAGTCTCCAAGGGAATATATTCTATAGTAGAAGCTGCTGGAGGAAGAATTATAAAAGTAATCCTTGAAACTTGTTATTGGAATGATAATGAAATTGAAATTGCTTGTGAAATTGTGAAAAGTGCGAAGGCACAATTTGTAAAGACCTCTACAGGCTTTTCTGAGCATGGTGCGAAAACTTCACATATTAAGATAATGCGGAATAGCGTAGGGGATCTGTTTGGTGTAAAAGCATCTGGGGGCATTCAAACTTTTGATGATGTGTTGAAAATGATTCAAGCTGGTGCAAATCGAATAGGAACCAGTTCTGGAACAAAAATTATACAAGAAATAAATGCCAGTTAAAAAAGGACAAGAATTAGAATTAACAATTGAATCCTTGGCATATGGCGGGAAGGGGATTGCCAGGGTTGATGATTTTGTTATCTTTGTAAAAAATGCAATACCTGGGCAAAAAGTGCGTGCTCTTATCTATCGGAAAAGAAAAGGGTTTGGAGAAGCATTCCCATTAGAAATATTATCTGAATCGAGCCATTTAGTAGATGCTCCCTGCCCTCATTTTTTAACTTGTGGTGGCTGTAAAGTGCAGCAATTAAATTATGAAGAACAGCTCGCACAAAAACAACAGCAAGTAGAAAACATATTTCAACGTCAAGCAGGTATTGAAGGCTTTAAAGTAGATAAAATTATACCATCAACAGATATTTTTCATTATCGGAATAAGATGGAATTCACTTTTTCTAATAATCGTTGGGTTCTTCCAGAAGAGCCTGATGATGTGGAACGAGACTTTGCTCTTGGGATGCACATACCTAAGCGATGGGATAAAATATTAAATTTAGATGAATGTCATCTTATGCCTGAGATAGGAACAGAAATTCTAAACAAAACCCGGTCTTTATCTAAGGAACTCAAACTAAAGCCCTATGATCAAAAAACTCATAATGGCTTCTTAAGGTATTTAATTCTTCGCTTTGGTCATGGAACTGGACAAATTATGGTCAATATAGTTACTTCTTATGAGAACCTAGATTTACTAAACCCATTAGTAGATGGATTACTCAAATCTTTTCCGCAGATTACTACAGTCGTTAATAATATCAATAGCAGAAAAGCAGATGTTTCCTTTGGACAGTATGAACTAACTCTCCATGGAAAACCAAGTTTTGAGGAAAAATTGGGAGAATTGACATTTGAAATATCAGCTAATTCATTTTTTCAAACCAATTCCATCATGGCTGAAAAATTATACCAGACTGCATTGGATGGAGCTCAGTTAAGTGGCGACGAGACTGTATTTGACCTCTATTGCGGAACGGGATCAATCTCGCTTTTTGTTGCGCAAAAAGCAAAGGAAGTCCATGGTTTTGAAGTCATTGTATCTGCTATTGAAGATGCAACACGTAATGCGGTACAAAATGGGATCGGTAATGCATATTTTCATGTAGCTAATCTGGATAATTTCTTCAAGTTCGGTCAGGGGAAAAAATATCCAAAACCGGATGTAATTTTTATTGATCCTCCAAGGGCGGGCATGCATAAATTTATGACAAATTATTTGCCAAGATTTGAAGCAAAAAAAATTATATATATATCGTGTAACCCCTCAACTCAGGCAAGAGATACGGAAATCCTTCAAAATAAGGGATATAGCTTAAAAAAATTGACAGTGGTGGATATGTTCCCCCACACCCCACATATAGAGTCTGTGGGCGTATTTCAGAGAAATTAAGCTAGTTTCCTATAGGGGGCGTTGTGTCTTTTTCGCTACCATCACCGCCCGCCAAATATTTTCCTAAATCTGCAAATGATTGGCTTAGTGCAAGTGCAAGAATAATTGCAATTCCTGCAAGGATATAGGTTCTATTTCTACCAATAGTATGAACACTGTGTGGGATAGTATCGATCATCTCTTTTTTGATCGCTTGAATATGGAGGTTTATATCTTCCGCATAGGATAGCATTTCATAGCGGTATAATTCATTGTTATTAGCCTGATATCTAAGGACTTCTCCCTTTAACATAACACGTTTAGGATCTTCGGAAATATTATTTAAAACGGTGACAAAGATATAGTCGAGATTTGCAGCTTTAGCTAAGTTAGAAAGATCATTACTTAATGAATCTTCTTTATTTAATAAAATTTTATCTAAATGCTTAAGATGTGACTTAGATAGATCTTCTGGTGAATAAAATTCATAAAAGTTTTGATTAACAAGACTCAACATCTTCTGATGAACCAAGTTTTGATAGTTTTCAGATATATTTTCTACCGATTCACCAACATAACCAACATGAACTAATTTTGATGCTTCTTGAGATTTCCCTCCACTCACTTGAGCAATAATAAGGTTTATAGAAAGAAAAATAGAAATTGGTTTATACCAATATCGCATCAATTTTCTGTGGGCGATGGTAATCCACTATCTCCTGAGCCCTCGCCCCACACGCTTGTACCCGCCATAGACATAAATAATAATCCTATAACCAATATGAGACCAAAGAGAACACTGACTTGTTTAAAAGTTGCGGGAGACGCTGTTGCGGGAATTGAGTCTACTAATTGCTTTTTAATCACTGTAGCTTCATCGTTCATGCGTTCGTAGTACTTAAGGACTTCATAACGAAATTTGGATTTGAGTTCAGCGTTATAGCGGTAAAACTCACCTTGAATCATGATGCGGCGGTCATCAGGGGATACATTCTTAAACTTTCCGGCAAAAACATATTTTGCTCCGGTTTTATCCGAGATTTTTTGAAAACTTGAATCAGAAATTTCCATAAATAATTGCTTGAGTTCAGATTGAGCTAAATTTTGAACAGTTTGGGTTGAGATAAATTGATCGGGATTTATGTCTTCAAAAATAGAGCCCATTTTTTTTATTAAATCTTCCTTGACCCAAGGTTCAACATTATCGATTTGAATGCCAGCATAGGCAATTTTTGTAGTTGATTGGCCTGTTTTTATTTGACCAAGTAAAAGGGTGCTGGTAAGAATAATTGCTAAAGGTTTTATAATGATTTTCATATAGTAGAAATTACAGAGTTATTAAGATATGTGTGAAAAAAGAAATGGGCTCTAAAAAGAGCCCATTTCTTACAAACAATTATACCTTAGCCTCCCATGAGACTTTGGTTTTTATTATTGACTGATATTTGGGTTTGCTCTGATCTCTCTGATAGGAATCGGAAAGAAGGAACCTGCTGGTGACTTCTCAACCGCGTCCCACATAACAGATGTAGCACCAAATCGATACATATCCGGAAGGCGACGACCTTGAATAAAAAGGTTTGCATACCGTTCATGTTGGTATGCTGCGCCAGCATCTTCACTAGTATATGCAGCTAAACCGTCTATAGCACGAATTTTATTTAATTCGGTAAGACAACCTGCTTTATCACCTCCAGCTAATTTGCTTTCGGCAACAATTAAATGCATTTCTCGTGCTGAAACAATCGTGATTGGTGCGTAGTCAGTACCACCACCAATACCAGATCCAAAAACTGCTGCTTCAGCTAGTACACGTGTATCTGCTGTACCTGTAACAGGATCAGTTTTGTTTGGATCACCGCCCTTTTCAGGGTGCTGTGGTGAATCTAAGAGGTCCATTTCTAGACGTCCATTGATCTGCCACGACATGTTGTTTGAAACAGTGCCTGAACTAAAGTTCATTTTCCATTTCCAATCATCAGTATCCATTAATGCAAGAGCATTTGCAGCTGTGCTCGCACCTGCGCTAACATATGGGGCAGATGTATTAACGGGGTTATTTTTTCCCCATACTGCCTTAGCATGCTCTGTACGAGCCTTTAATGCATGAACTCTAACTTTCCAAGCAGCATTTGCTTTAGCATCAGCTTTACCAAGTAAAGTAAGTGCTTCATCATACATTTGTGACATATTCGCAGCACCAATAGCATTACCTGCTTCGGTTTTATCTGAGTAGACAAAATCATCGAACATATCGGCAACGTATACACGAACCATAGCAGCTGTCACATATGCCATCACAAGATCCTGATCATCTGGAAGATCAGCGCCTAATTCTTCTAAAAGACTAACAGCTTTATCTGCCATCCAGCGTCCTTCAGAAATAGAGGGCCAAGCACCATCAACGAATTCATTATATACGTTGGTCATGCCGCCTTTATCTAATTGTCGCCAAGCATCACGAGATCCAGTCCACACAACTTCGTCAGTCGCAACAGCATTCGCGATCATGATATTACCAATCCCGTTTAGGACGGTATTCCATGCGCCGTTAGCTACTGCAGATGCAGCAGATGGGTCTGAGAGGTCTCCCTCAAGCAAACTGTTAGGGTTATCAACTTCTAAACTACAGCCAATCATCGAAAATGAGATGAGAAGGCTGATTAATTTCATTTTATTTTTCATGATCATACCTCCTTTATAATCCAACTTTTAAGCTAAAGTTCCACATACGAGGTATGGGAACACCAAAAGCATCGATTGATTGTTGAAAATCACTGATACCGCCATTAGTACGAGCAAGAGAGTTCAGCTCTGGATCAATACCTGAATAATCAGTACTCATCCACAAGTTTTTACCTGAAACTGCCATTGTAAGAGATCTAACTCCAAATCTAGCAGCAACTTCTTGATCTACTGTGTAAGATAAACTTAATTCACGTAGGCGTACAAATGAACCATCTTCTATGGTATTAAGACCACTATAAGGCGATAACGCTAGGAATTCATTTACCCATCGTGCAGCAGCATCCATGCGAGCTTGACCAGCTTTAGCTGGATCCATTAGCGCTGCTTCAGTTTTAGCTGCTTCTGGAGTATTTCGCCCAATCAAACCATGCGATTTACGAAATGCATCGGTAAGATTTGTTATGTGGTATTCACCAAATCGAGATTCGAATAACGTATTAACACGAATATTCTTTCCCCATTTAATAGTTCCACCAAATGAGGCAGTGTAATCAGGCGTTGGTTTACCTAAATACCAACCAAGTGATCCTGTATCTTTAGCGCGGCCAGCATCAACATCTGCTTGAGTTGGAGTCAACATAACTGGATTCCAACCATCGCGGACACCTGCACCACCAGTCTTGAAAAATTCAAGAAGAGCAGCTTGGCTATCTGCTTTACCATCGGCATTAATATCAATAGGATAATTAGTTGATCGGTCAAGTTTCGCACCAAAATAAGTACCAGGCGCCCAACCTTCCGTTAAGAAATTGCGATAGCGAGGATAAGAACCACCGATTTTTTGCTCCGGCGCTCCACCTAAACTAACTACTTTTTCTTCAAGGTAAGATAGGGATCCAAATAGATCAACACTCATTTGAGAATTACGTAAAACACTTGCATCAACACCGACTTCCCAACCTTTAGCATCTAACTGCCCAATATTGGAAAGCTGTGTGCTTATAAAACCACCTGAAGGTGGAAAAGCTCTTTGGATTAATGCATCATCAACAACGCGATCCCAATATTGGAAATCAAAAGCGATCTTATCATTTAATAAACCTACTTCACCACCGAATTCAATTTCAGTTGATACTTCAGGTTTTAATGTCGGATCACCTACATTTCCAGGACGAAGACCAGGGCCAAATTCAGAAGCCCAAGGAGAATAGGTCGTATACTGGTCAAATGCACCAGGTTGTTGACCTGCTTGTCCCCAAGCCATCCGTAGTCTTAATGTAGACACAGGACCCATTTGTCCGAGCTGCGTTGTTGGAATGTAAGAAACATTCACACGAGGATAAGTAACTGTGGTGAAATCTGCACCAAAAGCACTATTTGCATCTTGACGAATACCCATGGTTGCATACAACCAATCTTGGTAACCAAGTCGGGTTTGAGCCAAGAAGCCAGCCTCAACTGTTTCAGAAAAGAATGAGCCAGGGTTGCCTGGCGATCCCAATGCACCTAGGACTTGAAGTCCAGGTCCAGGGAACTGCTGGCCACCGCCACTCATACTCTTATAAATTGTTTGGAACGTTTGGAATCCCACAACACTTTCATGAGAAAGTACACCTGCAGTACCAGCGTAGTCCGCTTTTACATCTGCAGTATAGACTTTTCTATCATTTTTATTCTTATAAAGAGCGCCCGCTGTGGCATAAGCCATTTTACCATCAACATTATAGCCAAATGGTGTTAATGAGGTACTCTTATTTAGTGTGTTGTTCATTCCAAATGTACCTGAAAGATTCAAGCCATCAGTAACTTTATAGCTTGCTTGGAATGACAGCGTGGTATTATCGCCTTCGTTATTTTGAGTACGATAAGTTGTTTCACGAGCTGTCGCAAAGGCCATAGAGCCAGATGCATTATTCTCAGTTGAATGCTCAGGTTTTCCCATTTGAATAAGGGAAGTTGTTCCATAAATATTGTTATTATTTTCGATCGTATTATGGTCTGTATACGCATAATTCATTGATACACGGAGTCTTACTTTATCCGTTGGTAACAAGTTTAGCGTAGCGCTTGCCATAAATTGATCTCGGTAGTCATTGGCACCTGGCTTAGTTGGATCCGCAGCACCAACCGGCTTCCCAAGAAGGGTAGCTGATTCGTCGTAAGGACCATCACTATTCAAATACCGTAGACTAGCATAATAAGTTGCACCAGGTGCACCACCTCTGACAGAAGCAGAAGCAGTTTTGTTATTTCCCTTATCGTAGATCCAGCTAATAAATGGGACTTCTATTACCTCATAGGGCTTTAGACCACCTTTAGCATAGTCAGGAAATAATTTTGCCATACGATCTGCAGTTGCCTGATCTCTAGCAAAACCAGAGTTTGCTTTAAATCGGTCTTCGGGATAAGAACTTGTCATAGTACTTACTTCTACCGAAAACTCAGGCTTTGAGATTGCACCTTGTTTTGTAAAAATTTGTATAATGCCATTGGCTGCTTGAGTTCCGTAAAGTGATGCCGCAGCAGCACCTTTTAGAATCTCAATGCGCTCAATCGCATCTGGGTTGATTTCATCTAAGCGTGAGGGTGTTCCACCAGGGCCCACTCCACTAGCACTATTATCTACACGAACACCGTCGATATAAACGACTGGTTCATTAGATTGTGATAATGTAGAAGATCCACGGATACGGATAGAAGCGCCTTCGCCATTTAGACCACCATTGGGTAGCATGACAACGCCTTTCTCACGGCCTTGAAGAATGTCCGAAAAATTAGTAATCGGAGCATCTTCCAAAGCTTCCATGTTTACAACTCCCACTGAATTTCCAACTTTAGATTTTTCCACAGCAGTACCAGCACCTGTTACGATGACCTCATTAAGGTTCAAAGCAGCAATAGACAGACCGAAATCTGTACTGGCGTTACCGTCGGCTGGAACATCTACATTCATTGATTTACTTCCGTAACCAATGTAGTTGGCATTCAATCGCTGAGCACCTGCAGGTACCCGACTAATGGAATATTCACCATTTACATCCGTGGCTGCACCCAAATTGGTACCGACCACAAGAACGTTGGCTCCCACTAGCGGATCCCCAGTATCGGCGTCAGTGACGCGACCAGATACAGAGCCTTGTTGTGCTACTAGGAATGTCGTCATTCCTATAAGCAATAAAAGTCTTGTACCTAATCTGGGAATGCTAAATGTATTCATTAAGCCTCCTAAGGTTAATTGTTTTCTCGTCAATAAGGGGTACAAATAGTACGTATTGTGTCAACTATTAAAGATACCCTCCTTCTAGAGACTAAGCGTATTACTAGCTATAAGTCAATAAAAATAATAATAATTCTTTTTCGCAGATTCAATTACGTGAATCACCTAAGAATAACTAAATTATAGATATGAGTCTGTGGGTGAGAACATTAATTCAAAACCGTTTTTTTCAAGTTTTTGCTGGTCTTTTTATTTCAGTCATTCTTGGTGGAATAATATTGCAATGGATAGAGCCAGGAGAAATATCTGAAGGAAATACGCCTTTTTGGTGGGCGATTGTAACGATGACAACAGTTGGGTACGGTGATTTTTCACCAAAAACACCAGAAGGACGCTTATTCGCGGTATTTGTTATGTTTATTGGAATCTCTCTGGTGTCACTTCTCACAGCTTCAATATCATCAATTTTTGTTGCACAAAAAATTAGGGAGGACAAAGGTTTGGAAAAATTAAGCTTATCTGATCATCTTGTGCTTTGTGGATGGAATCCAAATGCAGAAAGTGTCATTGATTCGATTCAAAACCTCAATCATGATAATAGTATCAGAGATTTAGTTTTGGTAAATGATCTAACTCCTGAAGAGGTAACCTCGATAAAAAATAGACATCATAAGATTAATATACATTTTATTTCAGGTGACTTTACCCATGAGGAGACTTTAGATAAAGCTAGTATTGCTAATGCGAATACGGTCATTATTGTTCCGAATGGGACAAGTACAGAAATGGCCTCCCATGATGAGAAAACTATATTTGCCACGTTAACTATTAAGAGTATAAATAGCGCAATTAGAGTGGTAGCTTACATATTGCACCGTGAAAACTTAACTCACATCAAAAGAGCTGCTGCTGACGAGGTGGTTGTTAGCGATGATTATAGTGCACACTTGTTGGCTTCACACGTTGTTGAGCCTGGCATTCCTCAGACTGTGAATCAATTAATGGAAAGTGACTCAAATGCTCGTATAAAAAGAGTTTCAATCCCAACAAAATATGTTGGTCAGAATTATTCTGAATTATTTGATTATTACAATAAAGAGAATGATGCCATATTGATCGGCATTTGTTCTGAAGATGAAAATTTAGGTATTGGAGCAGTGCTGTCGTCTGATGCGTCTACACTTGATGCATTTATTGAGCGAAAACTCAAAGAAGGTGGCATCACTCTGCAAGAAGAAAGCAGGGTTCATGTCCATATTAACCCTGAAAAAAATTATATGATTAAAGACGGGGAACAAGCAATTATAATTCCTTGAGGTAGTTATGAATAACGAACAATTGAAAAATTATAAAATCTTCGAAGATCTAACTAATGAAAATATTGATTTATTTCGCGATGTTTTAGAGCAAGTGGAAGTGAAAAAGAAAGAATATTTCATTACTGAGGGAGCGGAGGGAGATAGTATATACCTTCTTTTAGAGGGTAATGTTGAAATAAATCAGGTATTGACTCTTGCTGTTAATAAGGGAGAGATAGATAAGCGAGAAAAGGCTCTTATTAAACTTTCAAGTGTCGATTATCCTCAATTTGGAGAAATGTCGATGTTTAGCGAGGGAGATCGAAGGACAGCTAATGTTCAAGCAAAGTCTGATTGCACCTTAGCAAAGATACATAAAGAAGATTTATTTAAAATATGCGATAATAATCCAGATGTTGGATATAAAATTATGCGAAACCTAGGAAGAATTATATCTGGAAATCTCGTTAAGGCAAATCAAAATGTTCTCAAATTAACTACAGCATTTAGTCTAATTTTAGAGCGGTAATTATAAAATCATATTGAAAAAAAACTAATCGATGTCAACGCCACAACTCGATAAAACGTATAATTGGAATAAGCTCGAGGAACGTTGGTATCAACATTGGTTAGACTCTAATTATTTCCAGGGAAAGACTGGCTCTAAAGAAGAGTCGTATTCTATTGTCATTCCTCCTCCAAATGTAACTGGTATCCTAACGATGGGACATGTATTGAATAATACTATTCAAGATGTTCTTATTCGGAAAGCCAGAATGGAGGGAAAAAATGTTTGTTGGATTCCTGGAACTGACCATGCATCTATTGCAACAGAATCTAAGGTCGTTCAAGATTTAGAAGAAAAAGGGATTAAGAAGGATACTCTTTCTCGAGAAGAATTTCTAAAGTATGCTTGGGACTGGAAAGAGAAATATGGCGATATAATCATCAATCAATTGAAAAAGTTGGGTTGTTCGTGTGATTGGGGCAAACAGCGGTTTACCATGGACAAGAATTATTCACGAGCAGTAATCACAGCTTTTGTTAAACTATACGAAGATGGATTAATATATCGAGGACATCGTCTTGTAAATTGGTGTCCTCAGTCTAAATCTGCGATAAGCGATGAAGAAGTTATTCACAAGGAAAAGAATGGTAAACTATGGTATTTCCAGTATCCGATAAAAGAAACAGAAGATTATTTAATTGTTGCAACGACAAGGCCAGAAACGATGCTGGGTGATACAGCAGTGGCCGTTCATCCAAAAGACGATAGATACAGTAAACTTGTTGGCAAAACGGTTATTTTGCCTCTTGTAGGACGTGAAATACCTATTATTACAGATGATTACGTTGATCCTGAATTCGGAACGGGCTGTATCAAAGTTACGCCTGCCCACGATCCTAATGACTTTTCTATTGGAGAACGTCATGGCTTAGAATTCATAAATATAATGAATGAAGATGCTTCAATGAATTCGGAAGTTCCGAATAAATATCAAAATATGACCCGAGAATCAGCTAGAAAAGCCGTTATTTCAGATATGGAATCTGAGGGAAGAGTCGATAAAATCGAAGATTATACTCATAATATCGGATATTCCGAACGTGGAAATGTGCCTATAGAATTCTATTTATCTGACCAATGGTACTTAAAAATGGACGAATTAGCAAAACCAGCTTTAGAAGTGGTTAATTCCGGTGAAATCAAATTTTACCCCAATCATTGGGTTAAAACTTATAATCATTGGATAAATAATATAAACGACTGGTGTATTAGCCGACAATTGTGGTGGGGGCATCAAATCCCAGTATGGTATCATAATGATGATTCAAAAAAAATACATGTTTCAGTAGATGGTCCTGAAGACCCTGAAAATTGGATACAAGATGATGATGTTCTAGATACATGGGCTTCCTCATGGTTATGGCCCTTTGCAGTACATGATTGGCCAGATGAAAATGACGATCTCGATTCATTCTATCCAACGAATGAATTAGTTACTGGGCCAGACATTATTTTCTTTTGGGTTGCTCGAATGATAATGGCAGGTCATCATTTCACAGGTAAAAACCCATTTAAAAATGTATACTTTACATCAATTCTCCGAGATGAAACCGGAAAAAAATTCAGTAAATCCTTAGGTAATTCACCTGATCCATTAGAGTTATTTAAAGAATATGGAACAGATGCGGTCCGTTTTGGAGCAATGTTAATGGCTCCTCAAGGATTAGATGTGCTATTCTCGAATTCTCGATTGGAAATTGGAAGAAATTTCATGAATAAACTCTGGAATGCTTCCCGTTTTGTTCAAATGAACATAGATGAAGAGCTGCTCTCGACAATAGATTTATCCAAAATTGAACTGGATATTCCTGAACGTTGGATATTAAACCAATTAAATCAGACTGCTATTGAAGTTAATCATCAGTTTGATAGATTTCATTTTAATGAAGCGGCGAAGTTGATATATGAATTCACTTGGAGTGATTTTTGTGATTGGTACATTGAAATAGCAAAAACGCGGTTTTATGGAGAGGATCCAGAAAAAGCAGCTATAGCAGCAGCTGTTTCCATTAAAATTATCAAAGGGATCCTTAGCTTATTACACCCATTTGCTCCGTTTATTACTGAAGAGCTATGGACTTACTTCAAAGATAGTAAAGATAGCGACTTAATCGTATCGCCTTGGATCAAAGGAGATAATTCACAAAAAGATGAAATTGCAGATAGCTCAATTGCGCTTTTAAAGGAAATTGTGACAGCTGTACGTATGATAAGAAGTCAAATGAATGTTCCACCAGGGAAAAAGGCAGATTTAATTATAAGAAATGTAAATGGAAATAAATCAAATATAGAATCTTTTGATGTTATCATTAAAACTCTTGCTAAAATAAATACAATTTCTATTGGAGAAGACTTAATAAAGCCCGATCAATCTGCTACTGCTGTAGTAAAAAAAATGGAACTATTTGTTCCACTAAAAGGATTAATAAATTTAGATCAGGAAATTACTCGTTTATCAAAGCGTTTAGATGAGTTAAAAACCCATTTGACAGTAGTAGAAAAGAAATTAGCAAATCAAAGTTTTATCGATAATGCTCCTGAGAAAGTTGTAAAGCATGAAAAACAGAAATTATTAGATATGAACGATGAATTTGATCTTATAAAAACAAATTTGGATATTTTAAAATGAGAAAAACAATTATAACACTAAGTCTTATATATTCATTAATAGGACAATCAAACGATGCCATAATTACAATGTATAAAGATGAGGTTGCTCTTATAAAACAGCCAGTATCCTGGACTCTTGAACGTAATCAAAATACGATTACATGGGATCTTCTTCCTGTTGGGATTATTAAAGACTCTCCTTTCCTTTCCTTGGATAATGCCAGGGTGAAGATGCAACGTCTCAATCAAGATGTTTTTCGCTTTTCAGATCGGCTTTTTGATTTTTTAGGTCAAACGATTGATGTTGAGCTAATTAATGGAAAAGGTATGTCAGGTAAATTGGTTGAAGTAAATGATAAAACGATTACTCTTCAAAGAAGACGGTCTGTTATTTCTTTTAATAGAGATCGAATAGATTATATAAATGCTTCTGGTTTAATGGAAAATATTGTTTATAAACCGTCATTAACCTGGAGTTTCGCAAATGAAGATGGATTAAATCCTATTCAAGGGGATTTGATTTACCTCTCCAAGGGATTTGATTGGGATGCGATTTACCGTCTGATCTTAGATGAATCTGGAAACGAAGCTGATTTTTTAGCAGAGGCTTATATTATCAATAAGAGTAATTTGAATTTTATGAATGTTACTCTCCAATTAGTTGAAGGTAAACTTAAACGGAATGGCTATGTAAATACTCCTTCGATTATGATGAGAGCTAATCCTAAAGAGAATGATGGTTTTGAGGAAGAACAATTAGGCGATTATCACATTTATTACCTGGGTGAAAAAATCAGCCTTTTAGCTAGGGAAAGCATTACTACGCGTCTTTACCCATCAAAAACTATTTCTTTTGAAAAAACTTATTTGTTTGAAAATGATGAAAGAAGACAAAAAGAAGAACCCTTGGCAATTGAGTATAAAATTGCAAATACAAATGAAAATAATCTAGGTGTGCCTTTGCCTAAAGGTAAAATTCAACTATTTCAAACCAGTAATAATGGTAACATTGAGTTCGTGGGTGAGGATGAGATACGACAAGTTCCAAAAGGGGAAACCGCAACAATTATTTCTGGAAGAGCATTTGACGTAATTGGTAAGCGATCAGTTCTAAATTATAATCGTCAAAAGAAAAGCGAAGAGAGTTCTATAAGTATTAAAGTAACAAATATTTTACCTCTTAAAATCAAAGTTCGTCTTATTGAACATATTTATGGAGATTGGGTAGTACGTGATGCCTCAACAAATTATAGAAAAGAAGACGCCTCAACTATCCATTTCCCGATTACTATTCCTGCAAATGGGTCTCAAACTGTGACTTATACGTATCGCAAGGAATGGAAGTAGCTTATTTTGCCTGAGAAGGCCTTAAGTTTTTCATCTTCGATTCAATCTATTAAAGGTATTGGCCAGGCTCGTGTTGAATCCTTAGCTCAATTAGGCATTAGCACTGTTGGGGATTTATTAAATTATTTTCCTCGAAAACATCTTGATCGCACCACCATTACTTCCACATCTAGTCTCAAAAAAGGAGATCAGGCAACTCTTATTGGGAATATAGAAGTTGCAGGTTTACGACAAAGTAAACGGAGAAAATATTTTCAAGCTATTTTATCTGATGGTAAGGGAATGTTAACACTTACTTGGTTTAATGGCGCAAGTTATATGAATAAATCCATTAAAGTAGGGGATCGACTTGCTGTGAGTGGCAATATTGATTTCTTTAATGGTTTTCAGATTGTTCATCCTGAGTTTGATAAACTTCAAGACAATGAAGATCCGATCAATTCAGGCTCAGTGATACCTCTATATTCAATTACAGCCGAATTGAAGAAGTCAGGACTAGATAGCCAGGGTATTCGTCGCGTTATTAAATCCAGTTTGCTTTTATTAAATGACATCCCGGATCATTTCTCTAATAAGTTTCGAAATGATTATGGAATAATTCACCTTGATCAGGCAATTAGGAATATACATTTTGCTGATTCTCAAGAAAGTCTTAAAGAAGCAGTTTATCGTCTCAAATTTGATGAGCATTTTTTTCTACAAATGCTCATGGCATTAAGAAAATCAGCGATTAAACAGACTAAAACAAAAGCACTAAGTAAAATAGGTCCATATTTAAAAATTATTACGAATAGCTTAGAGTTTGACCTTACTAAGGCGCAAAAAATGGTACTAAAAGATATTAAGGGCGATATGGCTAAAACTATTTCAATGAATCGTCTTTTACAAGGAGATGTTGGATCTGGGAAAACCATCGTAGCTATTTTGGCTTCTGTTATTGCAAAGGCCAATGGAGCTCAAGTTGCCATTATGGCGCCTACAGAAATTTTAGCTAATCAACATTATGTTTCTTTTAAAAAACATTTAGATAAAGTTCAAATGACTTGTGCGGTTCTTGTGGGCGGAACTACTAAGAGCGAAAAACAATCTATTCTTGATGGATTATCAGAAGGTAGAATTGATATTGTCATTGGGACACATGCGCTTATTCAAAAACATGTAGCTTTTAAATCATTAGGCTTAGTTATTGTTGATGAACAGCATCGATTTGGTGTTATGCAGAGAGGAGACTTGGTATCAAAAGGTTTGAACCCTCACTTCTTAGCAATGACGGCAACTCCTATACCAAGAACTTTGGCTATTACATATCATGGCGATATGGACACCTCCATTATTGATGAAATGCCAAAAGATCGTATTCCTATCACCACAAAAGTTGTAGATGAACAGAGATTAAAAAAAGTCTATTCATTTATGAAAGAGGAAGTAGACGAAGGTAGACAATGTATGGTAATTTATCCATTAGTAGAGGAAACTGAAAAATCTGACCTTGCTGCGGCTGTTGAAATGCATTCATATTTATCGCAAAAAATTTTCAATGATTTAGAAGTAGGACTTATTCATGGAAGAATGAAAAAAGATGAAAAAGATTCGATAATGACTGCCTATGAGCGCAATGAGATCCAAATCTTGGTTTCTACAACTGTGATAGAAGTAGGAATAGATATACCAAATGCTACAGTTATGGTTATTGAGCATGCAGATCGTTTTGGTTTAACTCAATTGCACCAATTGAGAGGCCGTGTTGGACGGGGAAAGCAAAAAAGTTATTGCATACTTGTACGCAGAAATTTCACTGATAATTCTAATAAACGTCTCCGTATAATGGAATCAACAAATGATGGATTTATGATATCAGATGAAGATTTAAAACTTAGAGGGCCCGGTGAATTTTTTGGTATACGCCAAAGTGGGTTTTTAAAATATAAGATTGCAGATATGGTTACTGATGGACCTATTTTAAGATCCGCCCGAGAGGCTGCTTTTAACTTAGTTAAAAATGATCCAAACTTGGAAAGCTCGAAGCACTCTTTAATCCGAACCCAGTTTATTAAGGATTATCAAGATAAATTGCATGAAACAAATATTTCTTAAATATTTTAGATCATTCGAATTTTTCATAAATCATCTGTATTTTCATCGGCTGATTTTGAAACATTTTTGTTTACAACGAATTAAAGTTATTTAAAGAGGAGAATTATGGCTGAAGAACAAATGAAAAAAGAAGATCAATTATTTATCCATTTAGTCAACACATTTGTCCAAAGCGCGTGGATATCTTTAGGGAAAGTAAAGAGCCCTGTTTCTGATAAATTAGAACGTAATCTAGAACAAGCTACTTATTATATTGATCTATTAGATATGCTTCAGAAGAAAATGAAAAGTAATCTGAGTGAATGGGAGGAGCAATATATTATTCATAGCCTAAGTGAATTAAAAATGAATTTCATTGAAGAAAACAAAAAGATTGATGAAGGCGAAGATAGCTCACAAGATGAGGCAAAAGATGAGTCATCTGATAAAAAGGACGAAGTAAAGCCAAAAAAGCGGAGCTCTAAAGCAACTAAGTCAAAATCTAAATCAACTAAGAAAAAAACAAAGTAAATCCAAAGTTGATTCATACTGATTATATTCGATTAAATCGCATTTTTGCTGCGGTTGCACTTACGCTATCGTTTTTAGTTTATTTATTTACTATGGCTGATACAGTTCCTTACTGGGATTCTGGGGAATTTATTGCAACATCATATATTTTAGGTGTTCCTCACCCCCCAGGAAGCCCATTATACTTAATAATTGGTCGGGTATTCTCAATGTTGCCTTTTAACCCGGATATCGCATTTCGGGTCAATTTAATCTCTCCTGTAGTTAGTGCTCTTGCTATAATGTATCTTTATTTGTCAACTGTAAAACTTATTTCAAATTATCGAGGAATGATTCGAAATCAAATGGATGCAGTAATTGTTTTTGGAGGCTCATTCATTGGGGCGCTAACCTTTGCATTTACGGATTCTCATTGGTTTAATGCTGTAGAAGCAGAGGTATATGGATTTTCAACATTTTTTACAGCTATAGTTGTATGGCTCATACTTCATTGGGTGGAACGCGCAGATGAAAAAGGCAATGAGCGATATATTCTTATTATTGCATATATGATTGGTCTTGCCACTGGTGTTCATCTGTTAAATTTATTAGCACTCCCTTTTGTTGCATTAATTATTTATTTCAAAAAATTTGATTTTTCATATAAAGGGTTTCTCATAACTACTGCAATTACTGGTGCGGTCTATCTAATCATTAATGTAGGAATTATTAATGGAATGCCAAAATTGGTAAACGCTATTGGTTTAAATCTAGTTATTATTTTATGTCTACTAATTTTTGGCGGTATGATATGGACAGTAATCCTTAAGAAATTTCAGATTACTTTAGGACTTCTGTCTATTGTATTAGTTTTAATTGGTTACTCAAGTTATGCAACCATATTTATACGCTCTGGGCAACAGCCTGCAATTAATGAAAATGATCCATCTACTGTGGCTAGAGCTATTGCTTACATGGAACGTGAGCAATACGGGCAAATGTTTCAATTCCCACGACGTTATGACGGATTACCTCCTAAACATGAAGCTGTAGGACGTCCAGCCAGTGGGAGAAATTATTCAACATCTCAAGAACGAAATTATAAAACTTACCGAATGGACAAACAATGGAGTTACTTTTGGAGTTACCAAGTAAAAAAAATGTATTGGCGATACTTTTTATGGCAGTTTGCGGGACGTGGGTCTAGTACTGATTCATACGTTACTGCATATGGTGCTAATCCTAATCAAGATGGAGTAGATTGGTTTCAATTTGGTTTGCCATTTGCTTTTTTATTTGGTTTGTGGGGAATGTTTTATCATTTCCAACAACACAAAGAAGATGCATTTTCTGTGTTTAGTTTATTTCTTATGACGGGATTAGCTATAATTATTTTTGTAAATCAAGATAATCCTCAGCCGAGAGAAAGAGATTATTCTTATGTAGGTAGTTTTTTTGCATTTTCAATTTGGATAAGTATTGCTGTCGCTGCTATGGGAGATTACATAAGAAAGTTTTTTAAAGATAAGCCTATTGGTAAGCAAGCAGTGATTGGATCTTTTGTAGTCTTGTTGATTGCAATGCCTGGAATGATGCTTAAGGCGAATTATCATGAACATGACCGATCTGATAACCGTCTTGCTTGGGACTACAGTTATAATATTTTGCAATCTTGTGAGCCTAACGCCATTCTATTTACCAATGGTGACAATGATACATTCCCGTTATGGTACTTGCAAGAGGTAGAAGGGATACGTAAAGATGTAACCGTAGCTAACCTTAGTCTTCTGAATACCGAATGGTATATTCGCCAACTAAGAGACTCTAGAAGAGGGCAAGTTGATCAGAAGGGTCGGGAATTAGATCGCTTCATCAATATGACTGACAATCAGATTATTGAAGTTGCTTCTGCTTTAACGCCTTGGGAACCAAGGAATGTTAGAGTTGCCGCTCCAAAATCTATAAAGAATGATAAAGGTTTTATTGAGTGGAAAGTAAATCCAACATATGCTGGTGCAGCATTAATGGTAAAGGATATGATGATTCTTAAGATCATATTAGATGCTAAGTGGAACTTTCCAATTTATTTTGCTGTAACAGTACCAGCTTCTAATCGACTTGGTTTAGAGGAATTCATTGAAATGGAAGGTTTGGTGTATCGTTTAAGACCATATACTATAGATACGCGGAATCCAATTAATGAAACGCGCATGTGGACTAATCTTATGACAGGGTTTGGTTCCGAAATTTGGGAGCAGGATATTGAAGCTAAGGAATGGAAAAAATTAGAGGATGAAATTTGGTCTAAAAAATATCAGCCAGGATATCTTTTTAGAAATCTTGGGCGTGAAGATGTATTCTATTTTCCATCTACTAATATTAGGCTTCTTCAAAATTTAAGAAGCGCTTATATGCAATTAGCCGCCTTTCATTATATGGCATTTAAAGATCATGAAAATACCAATAAAGAAAAGTCAGAAAATCATCGTATTAAAGCTTTAGAAGTCTTGACAAAAATGCAAGATAATATTCCTGAAAAGACAATTCGCTTTGATGCAAAAGACTTACATTATCAAGTAGCCCGTTTGCTTGGTGAACTCGGCAATAAAGATGAGCTTCGTAGAATTATGGATGTGCTTATTGCTAGAGAGGACCTAACAATTCGAGATAAAGTAGATTATGGCCAAGTTTATGTTACTCAACTAGATCTATTGGAAACTGGGAAAACTATTTTTGAAGATCTTTATTCTGATTTTAAATCGGTAGAAAATGGAGATCGATTAACTTCGCAGAGAGAAATGGAGCAATGGCAAAGTTATTTTACCCAGATTGTTTCTTCACTTGTTTTTACTTATAGAAAGCTTGATATGTTAACTGAAGCCGAAGCAATACTTTCAGATTGGCTCAGTAAAAATCCTGATGATCCAGTCGCAAAAAAATTGCTTGAAGATTTGAAAAAGGAACAAGGATAATTATTTCAATAAAAAGGGCTTTGCCCTCTCTTTTTATTTTTTGGAGTTATTGTGTCTAATCCAAAAGTCTCAATTATTATTCCACATTGGAACGGCATAGAAATATTATCTGAGTGCCTAGACTCTCTTACTCAAACTGAATATTCTGATAAAGAAATTATTGTTGTAGACAATGCATCTACAGATGGTAGTCCAGATTGGGTGAATATTAATTACCCGTCAGTAAAATTAATCGAAAATGATCAAAACTATGGATACGCTGGAGGTTGTAATCGAGGCGCTAATGTGGCAACAGGCGATTATTTAATATTTCTTAATAATGATACTATTCAGGATCCTAAATGGATTGAACCTTTAGTAGATTTTTTAGACCTTAACCCTGATGTAGCAGCTGTGCAGCCAAAGATATTGAATTTTTTTGATCAAACAAAATTTGATTATGCAGGTGGGGCAGGTGGATGGTTAGATATTCTTGGATATCCATTTGCTAGAGGTAGAGTCTTCCTTGAACAAGAGCAAGATATGGGTCAGTATGATAAGATGCGTCCGATTTTTTGGGCAAGCGGTACAGCTCTTATGGTACGAAAATCTGATTTTGAATCAGCGAATGGATTTGACGAAACATTTTTTGCGCATCAAGAGGAAATTGATCTTTGTTGGAAATTTAGACTTATGGATAAAGAAACTTGGGCTGTCCCCAGTGGAATTGTCTATCATAAGAATGCTTTGACACTTCCAATGTTTTCTAGATTAAAACAATATCTTAATCATCGCAATTCACTATTAATGGTTCTATGCAATTATTCTCTTCCACTTACATTGTATATCATGCCAATCCGTATAGCATTGGAGTTTGTTGCATTAGTTTATTCATTATTTTGCTTGGATATGAATCACTTTGCGGGGATTCTACAGTCATTGTTTTGGGTTTTTACTCATCCCCATGTCATATGGAGGCGCCGTCGGATTGTAAAAAGGATTCGTAAAGTAAAAGATAAACAAGTTTTGCCATGGTTATACTGGGGGAGTGTAGTTTTTGATTATTATATCCGACGAAAAAAAATATCATCAGATATTGTTAAAGAATAGTTAAGAGTTACTAGCTCAACAATTGACTTGCAGGATATCGTCCCATCGTGTTGTGTAACAAGGGGAAAGTTTTTCTTTTTTGAAACTCCATCTTTTTGCAATGCCTTGCCCCAATATTTGGACTTTATCTCTTCCCATCGTTTGATTAATAATATCTACCGTACTATATAGATTTTTGCTTTTATGATGATTTCTATCAATATCGAATAAATTAAGTTGAACTTGATCTTCAGGAATAATATCTCCAACAATAACACCCGCTTTTTTATATGTAAGTCCTTTCTTATAAATAGATTTTAAAAGATTATGTGCAGTTTGAATAATCTCACCAGTATCATTAGTAGGTGTACCTAGGGCAAGAGACTTATATCCGTTATAGTGCTCTCCAGATTTATTAAACGGATTAGTGTTAAGAATAACGCTTACATATCGAGCACAACTTTTTTCTGATCGAAGTTTCTCTGCGCACCTTGCTGCATGAGTAGTTATTGATTCTTGAATTAATCGAAGTTCTTTAACATTAACTCCAAAGGATCGTGAGGTACATATATTTTTCTTACGAACAGGGTGTGTATCAATTGAGAAACATGATTTTTCTTTTAATTCATTTTGTATCCTTAAACCCATAATGCTCATTTTTTTCAAGACCCATTCTTCATTAAGCTGAACAAAATCATAAGCTGTTTTAATATCATAGCTATGTAGCATCTTTGAATATCGAGAGCCAATCCCCCATACTTTTGAAACAGGTAGGTATTTTAAGATTTTTAAAATTTTATCAGAACTCGTTAGTAAATAAACACCTTTATTTGTGGACCTTTTTGCAATATAGTTGGCAACTTTTGCAAGTGTTTTTGTCTTAGCAACACCAATTGAAACGGGGATCCCAGTCCATTGTTTCACTGTTTGACTCATTTTAGAAGCCAGTTTCATATAGTCTCCAACACCATCGAAATTCATAAATGCTTCGTCAATACTATATATCTCGATTTCTGGAGACATATGATTAAGCAAAGACATCACTCGACTTGATAGATCGCCATACAAGGCAAAGTTTGTAGAAAAAACATATACATCATTTTTTTCAATAATATCTCTTGCTTTAAATACTGGTTCACCCATTTTAATGCCAAGATCCTTTGCTTCATTACTTCGAGCGATAATACATCCATCATTATTTGAAAGAACCACCACGGGTTTATTTTTCAATCCTGGATTAAAGACTCTTTCGCAAGAGGCATAAAAATTATTGCAGTCAGCTAGTGCGATCATCGATAGTTGTGAATAGTATGAGTTACAACGCCCCATACTTCAAAGTCTATAGATTCTGAAATCTCAATATCAGGATAATTACCAAATTCGCCTTCTGCTCTAAGACAAATTTGACCTTTATTTATAAGATAACGTTTAACTGTAAATTCGCCGTTTACAGCTGCCACCACGATATCATTATTTTTTGG
>Ga0066863_10000100_pt1 | contig 33519 bp, 22 predicted proteins | sample ETN02SmetaG_2_FD_65495 | JGI IMG/M metagenome (GOLD analysis project Ga0066863, IMG submission 65495) | Marine microbial and viral communities from oxygen minimum zone, Eastern Pacific Ocean - ETNP2014F10-02SV253 | ecosystem: Environmental > Aquatic > Marine > Oceanic ...
CAGCAGGCATACCAGCAACAAGAACAACAGCAGCAGGCACAACAGCAGGCACAACAGCAGGCACAACAGCAGGCACAACAGCAAGCACACCAACAGCAAGCACACCAGCAACTGGCACACCAACAGCAAGCACACCAGCAACTGGCACACCAACAGCAAGCACACCAGCAACAGGCACACCAACAGCAAGCACACCAACAGCAAGCACACCAGCAACAGGCACACCAGCAACAGGCACAACAGCAGCAAACACATCAGCAGCAGGCGTACCAGCAACAAACACAAGCGCAACAGAGTCAGGCACATGCCACACTGGCTAGTTCACAGCAACAGGCATACGGACAACAGGCGCAACAGCAGCAGGCCCAATCACATATTCAAAGCCAGACAAGCCAGTCAACCCAAAGCGACTGGGATGGATGGTGGCAAGGCGAGGATGGACAGTGGTACTGGTGGGACGCTACTACTCAGACGTGGATACCCTGGCAGGGATGAATATCACAGATCATCGAGATCTGGAAGTGAATCAAGAATATCATTCAATTCGGGATAGGCAGACTGAGTCATGTCGTCCTCATACATCTCCTCACGGAATAACTCATCAAGATCTGGAAGCCCGGTATCGAAGGTCGGTGAACTCCGAACATCATCAACAAGTTTCGTCTTCAAGATGACTGGTTCAGGTTCAGCGATGACTGGTTCGGGTGAAGGAGGATCTGGTTCGGCAATGACTGGTTCGGGTGAAGGAGGATCTGGTTCGACAATGACTGGTTCGGGTGAAGGAGGTTCCAGTTCAACGATGGCTGATTCAGATAACGAGGGGGCCGTTCCACTAACAGAGACCAACGAATCCCCTGCTGCAGCACCCTCCTCCGCCATCTGGGCTGCCACAACGAGAAGATTCTCTGCAGCTGCCTCTTGGGCCGCCTGTGTTTCAGAGGATCTCAGACCAAACGGCATCGGTGGTGCCTGGTCATCAGGCATGCTCCGTTCTCCAACCACCGACTTGACGATGTCTCTGGTAACACGATTCTGTGAACCTTCTGATTTGGCAACCTCGATTGGAACCTCCTCAAGGTGCTGGCGTTGCTCTTCTTCATCCATCACTTCGGGTGGAGGTATGTCTGGGCGCTTGCGGAGCATCATGAAACCGAACAACAACAACACCGCTCCAAAGGTAACGAGCACCATTTCTTGTGGACCGATGGCACCTGCATGGACATAGACGCTGCCCTCTGTTTGACCCAAGACGATGGTTTCGAAGAGAGGGAAAAGGTAGATCTGGTGGTTATTACTTGTCAAAAAACCATCAATCATGCCAAAAAAATTGAACGTCAATAGCACGAAACCGAGGACGGAACACACTACGGAAGCGAGGCCTAGCCTAGGGGCACGTCTGACCATGGGACCACGCCATTAACACTCGATGATTCAAGCCTTTTCATGATTTGGACACATCAATTGGTGCCTACCGGCCCCAGAACATCCAATCTCATTGTTGCATCTCAGTAGCACGAACTGTGTTCAGCATCAGCATCGCAACAGTCATCGGACCCACGCCCCCCGGCACAGGTGATAAGGCACTGGCAATGTTGGCAACGTCTGGATGAACATCGCCGGTCAAGTGGTAACCCTTGTCCGAATCATCTTTGACTCGATTTACACCGACATCAATCACGACAACTCCTGGCTTGACCCAATCTGCAGAGAGAAAATGAGAACGCCCGACTGCTGCGATGATGACATCAGCTTCACGACACAGTTCAGCCATCTCCAGAGTTCTTGAATGAGCGATGGTAACAGTGGCATCGGCTCCTTTCTGAGCCAATAGCAATGAAAGAGGCATTCCCACGGTACGGCTACGGCCGATGACCACAACGCGCTTCCCACACAATTCAATGCCAGCCCATTCCAACATACGCATCACACCTGAAGGGGTACAGGGCAATAACCCACTGGCATCACCTTGGACAAGACGACCAAGATTCAGTGCATGGAAGCCATCCACATCCTTCGCCGGATCGATCAAATCTGTGATGGCAATCTCATCCATATCTGTCGGAAGAGGAGATTGGACAAGAATTCCGTTCACATCCGAATCAGCATTGAGGTGCTGCACGGTTGCAAGGACTTCGTGAAAAGGAGTGGTAGCATCAAGGGATATCCGTGTACTACGAATTCCCAATCGCTTACAAGCACGCTCTTTAGCCCCCACATAGACATGGGAGGCAGGATCATCGCCAACGATAACGACCGCCAAGTGAGGTGGTGAGGGCAAAACAGCAATGCGCCCTACCAAAGAGGATTCAATGGCAGCGCCGCACGCATTCCCGTCAACCATCTCAGCGCCCATGACACAGAGGAGCGCAGCCTGCACTTGAGCATTCGGCGACTTATCGAAGAGAGGAGAAGCAACGGATGGATGTTAGCACGGGCATTCTATGCCTGCATGCTGAGGGGATGAACATCCATGCCCAGACTATCAGACAAGACACTGCCGGCACCACATCGCTCAAGAGTGAATCGGCTCTCCTCGGGAGACCGAAACGCCAACGTAGCATAGCCCGGCCAATGCGGCGGTCTTGTAAACCGCAGACCGTGGGTTCGAATCCCACCGTTGGCTCCTCGGAGCGGATGGGCTATGAGGGCGGTGCGTTGTGGTGCTCGCATGCTCAGAGAGCGGAGGACCTCAGTGTGGGGGATGATGGCACTCCTGTTGGCGGTATCGTTCGTACCGAATGCAGTGGCGAGTGTGGCCGGCCGGGCAGTCTGTCCTGCGCCACAAAACGATCTGGGAGCTGGACGTGATGGACCCGCTACGCACGGAGGAGCGTGGTATATCGGAACTGATCCAACGGACTCCGAGCCACGCTGGGGTTGTGTCGACACTGTCGACACTATCGACATCCTTGCCTTTGATATCGAAACTTCAAACCGGGATCTTACTGTAGATGTGACCACTGAAGAAAATCGCTCAGTACGAGCAAGCCTACATGCATCAGACGGTACTGAAGTCGATGTCGCAACCATCGACGGAGAAACCTTGCGACTGACTACGACGGGCACCACACTCAGCGGCAGGAAGGTGACTGTTCACCTGCGCATCGAGCACATCTCCGGGTCTGGGAATTATTCAGCACAAGCAAGGACTGTACCTTCACCACCACCTACATGCCCAAGCAACCATGATGATGCGGGTACCGGACATGACATCGGTATTGGAAGCACCACATCAACTGATCTCGGCATGGACCCTGAAGGGATATGGAGAGGATGCATCGATATGGATGATGAGGATGGAGATGCATTGCGTTTCAAGACCTCCGTCGACCACTACACCACTGTTCAGGTCAGTGTAGGAGGCTCAACACGTCTTGAGATTGAGATGATTGATGGAATCGGTAACAGAATCGATCAAAACATCATTGTGGGCTCACCAGGGAGTATTGTTCAGACTGGCGTTGTCAGTGGTGAAAGTGCAGTTGAGTTTTACCTCGTCATCAGTTCTCAGGCCATCGACTATGGAGAAGATTCCACGCGTTGGGCTGTTCAATTGATTACCATTGGTCCGCCGACTGATCTGGAAATCGATTCTCTCCAAAGCGAAGTCAGTGGTCCATTCCATCGGACAATATCCATTGACCTTGGAGTCAGGAACATCGCCAATGCCATCGCACCTTCTTCCATTGCTGGTGTCTATCTTTCCACTGACACGACACTGACCACATTGGTGGACCACCGCATAGGATCAACTATTGTACCTCGATTGACGCAGTACGATTCAACTCTGGTCTCCTTCGACCTCCAAATTCCGAATGATCTTGAGGGGTGGTTCTACGTGATTGTCCGGCTGAATGATGATGGTGGACTAGATGAGATCACTACTTCGAACAATCTGATGGTAACAACTAACCCCGAGTATGCAGGACCTGTCAATGGACCCTGTTCAGGAGGTCAGACCGATGCAGGTTCTGCAGGAGATGCAGGAGGTGGTACTGCATCAGCACGTGATTTGGGAACCGACCCATCATACAGTCAACCTCCTCTGAGTTGCGTCGACACCTCGGATACCGTTGACGTGTACATGATGAGACTGACCAGTGGCACCAGATTGATAGTGAACGTCACAACATTGCGTGACCTCCGTGTCCACACCACTCTGCTCAATCATGATGGGTTGGTGATCATGTCAACAGAGGATGAAGAGGTACTGAAGGTCACCGGTACGGGAGCTGCTGGAACTGTGACGACATTGTATGTCAAAGTCGAGCAACACCTAGGTGCAGGTGAATACATCCTCGGACTGGATTCGCGTGCTCCCCATACATGCACCGGTTCCACTACAGATAACGACCCTGGTCAGTCCTCGGATACATCTGCGTGGGCTGGAAACAATCCAACCAAGATGATGCCACAGTGTCTCGACCTCAACGACCGAGGTGATGCATGGGGATTCGACGTTTCCAAAGGCACCACGGTCACTGTTGAAGTGGTGATCGAAGAGAGCGACACAGAGTTCGACATCTCACTTCGAGATGATATTGGAAATGAAGATGAAGAGCGGAGTATAGGCGGTATAGCGCGGCTACAAGCCTCATCAGCAGAAGCCAGACGCGTCTGGATAATCGTAACTCTAGTGGATGCGGGCTCTGACTTCACTCTCAAAATCACGACACAGGTCCCAGATGCGAATCGTCCTGATTTCGTTGTTGAATCCGTTGCCGCACCACCCATGATTCAAGTCGGTTCAACTGCAATCATCTCATGGACTGTGCTCAATCAGGGGGCGGATTGGCCCTACGCACTCGACACCACCATTTATTTCTCAATCGACTCCAACGTCGATGATGATGACATCACACTGCTTGAGCACCATTTCCAAGGAGAGGTCATCGAGAACGGCACCACCGTTGGACTCAGCGGTCAATTTGACGTTCCAATTCTCACAGAGGGGACCTATCATCTCATCGTCGCAGTCGATGAAGAAAATGAGATCCTTGAATCTGAAGAAACGAATAATCACCGCGTACGTATCACCGAACTTTCGAACACTCTGAGCGACAAAGACGAAGATGGAGTCCTCAACGAGAATGATGCATGCCCAGAAGAGAGGGGGAACAGCATCGTTGACAGAAGAGGATGTCCAGATGCCGACGGGGATGGTTGGTCAGACGAGGGAGACGACTTCCCTGATGAGGAGTCACAATGGATCGATAGAGACGGGGATGGATGGGGGGACAATGAATCGGGATTGCAACCAGATATGTGTCCAGATGTTCCTGCTCTGAATCTGTCGAGCACGGATGGATGTCCCGCCGTAGGTGATACCACACAGAAAGTCAACTCTACAACACCTGCGAATACAGAGGTAGCTGCCTCGACCAGTGATGCAAACAATCTCATCAGCATCCAGAGTATCGTCGGCCTCGGAGCAATAGCAGCGGCCATCTGCATCGCCGCCCTAGCGGTATTTCTTGTAAGAACACGAGGAGATCCTGACAATCTATTCCCCTCTTTTGAAGAAGAAGAAGAGGAAGTAGAATCCGACTCACCAGACATCATGCTCCCGAATGAGTTTGGCGAGATGGAGCGATGACGGCGTGAACAACAGAGCGAACCTGCTCATTGCAGGTTGGATGTGCGTCATGCTCGGTATCGGACTCAATTCGATGGGAGTATGGGAGGCCGGAGTAATCCTCTCACTCTCTGGGATTACACTTCTCCTCCTAGGATTCATCCAACCCGCCGATCTGCGAGAGATGTCAGATGTGGCCATCGCCCATTGGATCCCCGAGGATAACCTGCTCCCTCCAGACGGGGCGGGCAACGTGATGTACCGCGTCGACACAACACTCGATCCACCCATCACGACAACGATACTCTGCGGACGATGCGGAACGACGACCAAAGTTGATGGCCCACGACCCATATACTGGATATGTTCAGTCTGCTCGACCTGTCTTTGGGATCATGAAGAAGAATGAGAAATATACTCAGGGATTACCTCACCACACGCGTCGCTGACTGGAGGAAATCATTCCTCCACATCTTTACTAGACTCTCTTGATGAGGCAAGATGAATGGTAGAAGTAGTTTGGGAAGAAGACACAGGCGTCGGATTCCTTGCAATGGTTGCTGCGAAGAGCACGAACGCGAGGAATCCGACGCCCATGAGTGGACCTATCGTCGCAGCAACAGGTCCAATGGCGTTGCTAGCCACAACGTCGACCGTGTAAGATGCATATTGAACTCCATCCCCAACCATCTCGGAACTATGATGCGAATGATCACCGAGCGGATAATTCAAACCTGTACCAAACACCCACCCATTCACAGAAGTAATTGTCAGTGGTACCAGATCACCAGATGTCACATTTCGTGTGCGATCAACCTGAGAGAGGACATCATACTCACCATCATCAACCGTAACGTTCGAGGCCCAACGAAGATCTGTGAAGATATTCACATCAGTCGGCCAGGGGGAGAACCTGATTATCGAGCCTTGAAGTTTCACTGGAGTGAGGATCTCATCCATCATCTGATTGGGACCAAGACACCCACGCAGTTGACTAGGAGCAGCACACTCAAAGGAACGATGGAGGCCAGAGTTAGGTGTAGCAGGAGAATGCGCATCATCCTGAAGCAACTGGGCCACAGGTTGCATGGTGGGCAGTGTTGTTACATTATGGTAAGTCATCCACTTCTGAGTGGCCTCATCAATCTCAACTGCGTGGATGGTCTGAGTCAAAACGTGCAGACGAGTCACCTCCTCGGAGGTTGTGGAATCCCATCCTTCGATAATCTGATCATATTTCCATTGAGTCGTGATTCTATGCGCAGGAGTATTCACATCATTCTCTCTCCAAGCGCTCACCACTTGTGAAGCATCATCCACCTCAAGTCGATAGACGGGAAGTGCCATCTCACCATCTATGGTCATCTCTATGGTCCAGACAAATCGATATTCAATCAAAGGCAAGTGTTTGATCAACGAACCGTTGGCGTCAAGGAGAGGAACATCAACACTGATCAAACGAACTGTGGCAACGGTATGATTGTCATCAAACGCATCAGAATGCACTTCTGCGGACCAATCCAAAGTCGAATAATCCACCAAAGCAACCGCCGTTTCAGTCAATGTCTCTGGATCTAACCGTGACTTATGAGCGAGACTAGAATTGATGCCTAACAATCCATCATCATCAGCATCCAGATACTCGATGGCCCCCTCAATACTATGCACGACCACATGATCTTCAAAGAGATGATTATGGGCATCAAGATTGCCTTGAACATCGACATGAACTGCATGTCCTTTAGAGACTGGAACCACTGATGTCATGGTGATTGAACCAGCATCCATGGCAGACCCGTATGCTATCTTGAACATCCCAGCACCTGCGCTGGCAATGATAGTCCGAGATGATTCATCATGAACGATACTTACACCCGAGTCTACACTTCCAAGAGTGAACTCCTCGCTCACAGAGGCACTCACAGCTACCGAAGATAGGAGCAGCAGTGTGAGGAGAACTGCTCGCATGGCAGGGGTTCGGCACTGCCATATATATCCGAAACGGCAAGTCTTGCCCCTTGACCACCATTCTGAGACTACAACACGATTAAGTCCAACACAATGCATGTTGCATCATGCAGGAACCGAATAGCATCGAGAGCCATCTCTCAGAGGAGCGAACCTTTCAGCCACCAGTCTGGATTCAAGCTGAGGCGTTGATCCCATCCATGGAAGCATATCAGAAGATGTATGATGCTTCCATTGCTGATTCTGATGCATTCTGGGGCGGCATTGCAGAGGACTTCGACTGGTACCAGCGTTGGACAACAGTCGATGGCTCAGACCTTAAGAAGGCACACATTGCTTGGTTTGAAGGCGCTACAACTAATCTCTCCCACAATTGCCTTGACAGACACATCACTGCCGGCCACGGCGACGACCTCGCCATCACATGGGAAGGTGATGACGGCGAAGTGAGAACCTTCACCTTTACCGAAGTGCTCACACAAGTCTGCCGGATGGCAAATGCACTGCGATCACATGACGTACAGAGGGGTGATCGTGTGACAATATACATGCCCATGATTCCAGAACTTGCCTTCGCACTTCTTGCCTGTGCACGTATCGGAGCCATCCATTCGGTCGTCTTTGCAGGATTCTCTGCCGAGAGTCTGGCTCAACGCATCATCGATGGTGAGTCCGACGTGATCATGACGACAGATGCAGGTCTCAGAGGAGGACGACGCATTGAACTGAAATCTATTGCCGACGATGCAGCCACCCTTGCCGCTTCTGCTGGCATCAAAATCAGGCGGATGTTCGTCAATCACCGAGCAGGCGATGGTGTTGGGACCGGCAGCCGAGGGTGGGTCGATGGAAGAGATGTAGATCTGGCTGCGAGTATGGCAGAGCAGGATGATGACTGCGAGCCGGAACAGATGGGAGCTGAGGATCCACTGTTCATCCTTTACACATCAGGCTCGACGGGAAAACCGAAGGGTTTGCTGCACACACATGCAGGCTACATGGTCTTCGCTGCGACCACGTGCAAGTATGTCTTTGATCTCAAACCCGACCGTGATCTGCACTTTTGTACTGCAGACATCGGCTGGATTACAGGACATACCTACATCGTCTATGGACCATTGCTCAATCGAGTTCACACCCTGATGTTTGAAGGCACACCAACATACCCACATCCGGGACGTCTTTGGGAAGTCGTAGAAAAACACCAACCAACGACGTTCTACACTGCACCAACTGCGATTCGAGCGCTGATGGTTCATGGTACTGACCATATCGAGAAGTGGGACAGAGGTTCGCTGCGCGTGCTCGGCACTGTAGGTGAACCAATCAACCCCGAGGCATGGATGTGGTATCATGTCCACGTTGGTGAGGAACGATTGCCCATCGTCGATACCTGGTGGCAAACTGAGACCGGTGGCATTCAGATCACACCGTTACCTGCCGCCACGACGACCAAACCTGGTTCGGCAACGCGCCCCTTCTTCGGCATCGAACCTGCAGTCGTCAGACCAGACGGAACTGATTGCATGCCCAACGAAGGTGGGCACTTGATCAGCCGAAGGTCATGCCCAGGCATGCTTAGGACTATTTGGGGCGACCATGATCGCTTCGTTGCCACATATTTCAGCCAGCATCCCGGTGCTTACTTCACAGGAGATGGAGCCAGAGTCGATGAGGATGGAGATTTCTGGGTGATGGGCCGAATCGACGACGTCATCAACGTCAGTGGACATCGTATGGGAACTGCCGAGGTTGAGTCTGCCCTCGTCGAGCACGAAGCCGTTTGTGAGGCTGCTGTGGTAGGATACCCACACGATATCAAAGGCCAAGGAATCTACTGCTTCGTCACTCTTGAGGGAGGACTGGAGGGCAGTGACGGATTACGCGGTGAACTGGTCCAGACTGTTCGCACCTCGATCGGACCAATCGCCACTCCAGATATTATCCACTTTACTCCCGTCCTACCCAAGACACGTTCAGGAAAAATCATGAGGAGGATTCTCCGAAAGATTGCTGAAGGCGATGTCACGGACCTCGGGGATACCAGCACGCTCGCGGATGAGAGTGTCGTGGAGAGACTCCTCTCCGAGCGCACCTGATAGGAGTTCAGTCCGGCGTTTCCGAGCGATAATTGCAGCTCTTTGTATCGCCACTATGCTTGTAGGTGATGTCGCAGCATCAACTAACGTTGAACATGCTGAGACACAAGTCCCGCTTCGCATCCCTTTTCAGACCACTGATGGACCCTGGTGGACCACAACCTCACTTGACATTGACCGCAATGGTATCCATGATAGTCTCCAGAAGGAAGTGGGCTCGGTTCACGTTGGCCTGTCATACGACCGAGATGTCACAGAAGAAGACCTCTCTCGCCTACTGGACATCGGCATCACACCCCGCTTAGAAGTGCACTCAGTTCAGGCCGTTCTGATAGGCAAAATCGATGCCATCCAACTCGAAGAAATCGCTGAACTACCACATGTCATCATGGTTGAGCAATATGGCTCATTGATATTCTATGGAGATATTCAGACTCCCGCGGTCAAAGCAAGAGCATCACAGCATTACCCCTTGGGAGCTTGGGATCTAGGAGTCTCTGGAAAGGGGATCAATATCGCTCTCACAGATACCGGTGTCGACAATGAGCACCCAGGTCTTCTAGACAAATTCGTAGCTGGTTATGATGCAGTGTGCTACGTCCACTCCGACCCCCAATGTCTCCTCGCAGGAGGACGTGTTGACGACGGGTCATTCGATCCCGACGATGGAAATCAGCATGGCACCGCGTGTATGGGGATGGCTTCAGCAACCGGATTGGAGTCAGATGGTTCCCTTTCCAACTTCACTGGTGCCGCCCCAAATGCCAGCCTGATTGATGTACGCATCGGCACCGATGTTGGGGCAGGGCCATTCGAGAATTACCTGCTAGAACAGGAATTCTATGAATCTGCAATGAACGGGATTCAGTGGATCATCGATAACAAAGATACGCCTTGGCCGGGCGTTGATGAATCGCTTCATGGCATCGACATCATTTCTCTGTCTTGGGGAATCACGAGCCACGAGGATGAAGGTAGTGATGGTGAAGATATGCACAGCAGAATTCTCGATGCGGCGACCGAGGCAGGTATCGTTGTCAGCGTCGCCGCAGGAAACGATGGTCCAGACAACGACGGGCTCTCTGGAATGGGGTCATCGAGCCTGTCCATCACGGTCGGAGCCACAGATGATCACAACACCATCGCCCGAGAGGACGACACAATTGCAGAGTACTCAAGTCGAGGGCCAAGACGTGACAATGAAGATGGCAACCCTCACAACGAACTCAAACCTGATCTCTCAGCACCGGGCTCCAATATCATCCAAGCAGAGGGCTGTGTGACTTCGGGCGGTTGTAACAACAACATACCAAATCAGGATGCATCCGAGAACAGCTACACTGGACGCGGGAGCGGCACTTCCTATGCCACCCCATCTATCAGTGGGGTCATCGCACTCGTTCTCGAAGCAGCACCTGATCTCGGTCCTCTTGAGGTTCGGGAAATACTCAGGATGACTGCCGAGCCACGCGGAGAGGCATCTCAGCCCGATGTTGATCCCATCTGGAACAGGGACTTCGGCTGGGGAATCATCGATGCCCGTGCTGCAGTCGAGCAAGCCCTCATCTGGCAGGAGTCAGGGAACAATCAATCCCTCACCCATGAACTCCATCTTCGCATCACGAATGTTTCAGAGAGTCAAGGTGTGACCTCATTGACAGGAATGGCATGGTCAAGTGGTGAAGCGATTACAGATATTCGATATCGAATTGATACAGGAGGTTGGATAGATGCAACTATCTTGAATGAAGCAGAGGACAATGCCACTGTTGCTGTCCCTATCACCTTTGAAATTCAAGTCGATCACGCCCATCTTACAGCAGGTGAGCATATCGTAGAAGTTCAACTCGGTGATGGTCAAGCATTCAGCCTACCCTTGTATCATGTTCTTACTGGGTTAGGGATGTCCGCAGGATTAGATGATTCTGAAGGCCTCGTTCTTGTCAGTATCATCGCTGGCCTCATCGCTGTAGGCGTTGCCACCTTCGCAGCATCTCAAGCATCAGTGGAAGAAAGTGGTTCAGACACCAAAACTCAGGCAACCATGATGAGCGATACAAATAGAGAAGTCATGATGGCGGACATCGTTGATGAGGCGACGGCCGAGAGAGGTGGTGGGTGATGACTGTGATGAGCAACACAGAACGTAGAGCACTTGCTGCTTTGCGCAAAGACCAGAGTGTCTGGCTCAACCTCACTGACCTCATGACTGTATGCGATTTCACAGATGCCTCGATGGCTGCAGGAGCTGCACAAGGGCTCGTCGAATTTGGATTCGCCGAAGTTGACGAAGAGTTGGAGATCGAAATCGGGCTTGGTGATGAAGGAATTCGTGCTAGCGAACGGGGGCTTGTGGAGTACCTTTTGCTCAAACACATCAGTGAATCTGGAGGTAAGGTTGCTATGACCACATTACAGACAGCAGGTCCTCTTGAACGCCATGAACTAGGCCCAGCCATCGGTCAACTCAAGCGACTTGGAATGCAAATGGAAAATGCTAACGTTTCAATCTCATCGAATGATCAACAGCATGCCGAGAATGTGATACAGCATCGAATGGCGTTCTTGGTCTCCCTCGCCGAGGCAGGAGAGACGGACGCCTCCTCGCTTGAACAAGAATTGCTTGAGCACTTCCGAGGACGGAGTAACTTCATCGAAAGACGTGAGAGAGTCTCTCGCAGATGGCGGGTCAGCAAAACGGGTTCCAGTCTATCGGATGCCAACCTTGAGGAACACGATAATGTCGGCATCTATTCGGTTGAGGACTTGCAACAGGCGAGTGCCTTGACCGAACTCAGCTTTCGCCCGTACGATGTAAGCCTAGAGGCGCAACGACCACTCGCCGGGCGACCTCATCCAATGCAGCGGCTCATTGATCGAATCAGGTCGATTTTCATAGGCATGGGATTCCAAGAGATTGAAGGTGATGCTGTCCAATCTGTTGGTTGGAACATGGATGCCCTCTTCATCCCACAGGACCATCCTGCACGGGAGATGCAGGACACATATTACCTCTCAAATCCCGAACGCATCACTCTTCCTGAGCGGTTCCTGAACATCTGGAAGGAGGCACATGAGCATGGTGCAAACACCGGTTCAACTGGTTGGGGCGGAACCTACAGTGATGAGGTCGCTGAGCAGGCACAATTGCGAACCCATACTACTGTACTCACTATTCGTCACCTCGCCAAGAATCCAATGGATTCCTGCCAGATCTTCTCCATTGGACGCGTGTTCCGTAACGAAGCTCTGGATCGAACGCATCTACCTGAATTTCATCAAATTGAAGGAATCGTCATGTCACCTGATGCAAGTCTATCCATGCTGATAGGTACGCTACGCACCTTCTTTGAGGAGCTAGGTTTCGATGATGTCAGAGTTCGACCGGCATATTTCCCATATACCGAACCAAGTCTGGAGGTTGAAGTGCAATGGCGCGGCCAATGGCTGGAGCTTGGTGGTGCAGGAGTATTCCGGCCTGAAGTCACTGAACCGCTCGGCTGCGCTCATCCAGTAATTGCATGGGGCATGGGACTTGAGCGTCTGGCAATGCTCACTCTCGGCCTTGATGACATACGTCAACTCTACACATCTGATCTGAACTGGCTCGATAATCAACCCATCCTGTAAGATCAAAACGCTATACCCCTCACGAAGATGAGAGGTGAAAAATGGATGGACGAGACGGGATTTGAACCCGCGGCCTTCTGGTTGCAAACCAGACGCTCTTCCAAGCTGAGCTACTCGCCCTAAGACGGCCAGCGACCAACGATTGAAGTGCTTTCGGTCAATTCTTCATCCTGCTAAGGACGAATTGGACATTCTCAAGCGTGTGCAACAACCCTCGCAACGTTACCTCTGAGACGCCAGCGACCTTGCACACCTCGGATTGTGTACGGGGATGACCACCCTCACGTGAAGAGACATAGAGCAGCATGCCTGCTATACCCGCTGGTTTTTTCCCTTGCCAGTCATCCACACGGGAAAGCTGCTCCCATAATTCAGCTGCTTCACCATGGATCTTTGCAGGAAGCCCAAGCCTGCTGGCAAAAACTTCCAGATACTCATCCGGGCCATTAATGCGATGTGTACCTAGTTCCCTAGCCACCAAGCGAATGGTCCTCTTGAGTTCCTTCTCATTGACCTGGAAGGATTCTGCTATCTCCTCGATCGGTCGGGGAAGGCCAGCCTCCCTAGCAGAGAGGTAGGTACAGGCTGCTGAAACACCAGCAATGGAGCGACCTGTCACAATCCCTTTCTTAGCAGCCTTTCGATAAAGCGAGGCTGCTTCTTCAACAAGAGAAGGAGGCAGACCACCTCGGTCTCGAATGAACTGAAGAGCTTTAACAAGCGAGCGCTGACCTGATCGACGGGTCTTCGTCCGTTCATCGATGACTGCACGCCGATTCCAGTCGCGCTGACCTGATCCGGCGATGCCGAGTCGTCGGCCTCGTGCTCCGCGTATGTCCCGCCGATCAATCGTTGTATTCAGCCCCTTATCTGAAAGAGACATCGTCATGGGTGCACCGACGCGTGAACGGTCCACACCATCTCCATGATTGGTCCATTCAGCACTATAATCGATGATGTTTTCTTCGGCGATCAGGCCACATGAGGAACAATGAACCTCACCCCTGACATCATCCTGTTCCCACATTACTGCACCACATTCCTTGCATGGAAGCACTTGTCCAATCGTCTGACGGCGCTTCGATGGCCTGACTGTGGCGAAGGCATCTTCTTCGTGTCCATCCTCTGCTCTCGGCATATGTCAACCTCTAGTTGTATATTGGTCGCCAGAGTTCTTAAAGGTATGGTATTTTCGTTCTTCTCCATTGAACGAGCACATACAAAGACTGACCATCCCCACAGGGTTTTGTGGCCACATCAGCATTGATTGGCGGCCAATGGGGGGACGAAGGCAAAGGCAAGGTCGCTGACATCCTCGCTGGAGAAATGGACTGGGTTGTGCGCTTCCAAGGTGGAGCTAACGCAGGGCATTCTCTTGAGGTTGAAGGGCATTCCCTCAAACTACACCTACTTCCTTCAGGCCTGCATCGTGCATCGTGCAGGTTAGGACTTGGCACAGGAATGGTCATCGATCCTTTCGCCCTCTATGACGAGATTCAGATGTGGGTTGAGACATCTGGAGAAGACCTAACTCCAGAGCGTCTTTGCATCGATGGGCGCGCCCATCTCGTTCTTCCCCGCCATCTGGAAGCAGATGATGGAGGAGGTAGAATCGACACGACACGACGAGGTATAGGGCCTGCATACTCCGAAAAGGCAAGACGTACGAATCTGAGAATGACTGACCTCATCGATGATCCCGACAAGGTGCTCAACACTCTCGGTAATAATGGAGAGAACACTGAGAAGAGCAGGCAGTGCATCGAACGCCTCGCACCTCATGTCATCAATCTGACACATGAACTTCGAGTGTCCCAGAAGGATGGAAGTCGGATTCTCCTTGAAGGCGCACAAGGTGCGTTGCTCGATATCGACCATGGTTCCTATCCATACGTCACATCATCGAGTACAGTTACATCTGGTGCTGCAAGTGGTTCTGGTCTTGATCCACGCTCTATCGATACAGTGCATGGCATTGTCAAAGCTTACTGCACGCGAGTAGGAGGAGGACCATTCCCCTCTGAACTCCATGATGCTGACGGAGAGCATCTGGCCCGCATCGGCCACGAATTCGGCACAACCACTGGTCGCCCACGACGTTGTGGATGGCTCGACCTCACAGCGTTGCGTTATGCCAGCAGCCTATGCGGCTTTGATGTGATTCATCTGACAAAAGTCGACGTTCTCGCAGGACTAGACCGCGTCGGCATCGTAACATCACACGTAATCAATGGACTGGAGACAAATGTCTGGGGTAATACTGCCAGTGCACTTGAGATTGCCGAACCTGTCATCACATGGCTCGATGGATTCGACGCAGACGACCTTGATGAAAGTGGACGGATACCGTCCACAGTTCAGCACATCATCTCGATGGTGGAGGAAACAACCTGCGCACGCGTCCGCACAATCGGGACGGGACCTGGACGTGATGACATCCTGCACCTCTGAGAAGGTTCTTTGAGAGACCTGCCCCCCCGCATATCATGGGATGGCAACAAAGGCGACGGGCTCGCCTGCGCGGCAAAGATGCTGGTTCGGGACGTGCTGAGGGTGCAGGACAAGAATCCGAAGAGCCCTGTGAGATCAAAGACTGCTCCGAATTTGCCGACAAACATCTCGGTGGCCGTAGTGTCTCCTTTCAAGATGCAGAGAGCGTGTGGAGTGAATCTGCCATTAATTCAAGTGGACGTCGGGTGCGTATCTGCCGGTCATGCTACAAACAACTCAAGAAGGCACTGAAGGAAGAGCGCGAAAACCGCTGGTGATTACACCGTTGGTGGAGTCAGATAGGAACAAGTTGCAGCAGGTGTGGGCCAGCCATCTGGACGTTGTCCTTGAGCCTGCTTTGCCCCCTGAAGGATTTCGATGTGGGAGTTCAGCACTAGTCCAACATCCTCAGCCTCGATGGACTCACCCATGTTCGGAACAAGGATATCGAGATCGAGATCTCTGATTACGTTCAATGAGTCAATGAGTTCATCGAGAGAACCAGTCGGCATGTCCCACCGAGCCAATCGATCGCCCGAGGGAATGACACCTCCACTGACCAGAAGACGGCGGGAGGGTATATGGAGGCCGATGCCACAACTCGTGTGACCTGGGAGATGAAGGACTTCAAATTCAGCATCACCAACTAAGAACACATCTCCTCCAGAACAACCCTCAACTTCTATAATTGGCATTTCAGAATCAAATGAGCGAGCATTTGTCGTGAGGCGCTCGCCGATGCCAAGTGATGATTCTGCAGAGGTGTGAGCATGAATCGTCGCCTCCCACGTCTCGGACAGATACTTGGCCGCACCAGCAACCTCGAAATGCCTGTGAGTCAGCCATATGTGACGGGGAATAGGCCCCACAAGTGTCTCGACCCGAGCTGCTATCAGCACCTGATACCAGGAGGTGCCGGGATCGATGACGACGGCTTCACCCGCATCCTCAACAACGAGTGCTGCGCTGTCATGATGAATGCCCGGCAACCTGAGAAACCGCATACTAGACCGCTACCTGCGTCGTTACGTCAGACGGTTCGTTTCATAAGCATCCCCTTATGTCCGCGAACATGGCACGCTTCCCCGAGGCAGAGGAGCGATTGTTCCAGAAGCGCATCTGCATGAAGTGCAACTCAAGGAATGCGTTCAAAGCAACCATGTGCCGCCGATGTGGGTCAAAGCAACTCAGGCTCAAGAACAAGGAAGTTCGGCGAGCAAGCTGACTTTGACCTTCATTCACCGTCTCCACCCACCACCGATGAGAATGGGTTGATGCGTGTAGCAGCATGAAACGGAACCTGAACACGTGGGGACTAGAATCTGAGCAATTCATTCAACATCAAGAAGGCTGCCCCAATCAACAAGGCTATGGCACCGGAAGGAGTGATGAACATGTGGACATCTGGGTGCCGGGGGATGAAGAGGTTCGCCAGCAGCGGCGATGGATTGAGAAACAGGTGGCGGACATCGGTTCTGCTGCACTGAAAGAGTTAGGAAATGCGGCAGCAACGGCACGCACACGCGCCTCTGCACGTTACACTGGCCATCAGGTAGGCGCTGCGCTGCTCACATCCTCGGGTTCGGCCTTTACTGGGTTCAACCACGAAGTAGTCACGCTGACTGAGACCGTGCATGCAGAGCATCACGCTATCTTACAATGGCTAACAGGAACAGGGGGGCACGAACCGCTGGTTGCACTGGCCGTCTCAGGACCTGGAAAAAGTGCACTTCTTGGCCCCTGCGGAGGTTGTCGTCAGGTCTTGAGCGAGCACGCAGAAGACCTTCTCGTATGCATGGCTGGCGCCGACGGTGAAGTTGGAGCTATCACTAGCCTCAGCCTACTATTACCTCTAGCGTTTCGAGCCACAAGTCTGAGACTTGATCTCACATGACTTCAGTAAGAAGCCTCTCGAGTTCTGAGGTTACCTGCAGAATCAGTGTACCAAATTCAGGGGGCATATTTGGGTCATCATAGAGTTCCTCAAGCTTGTTCTGAGCCATAGCAATTCTGACATCGAGATCTTTGTCTTTGTTCAGAAGCCAAAGATCAACGGCGTCCTTTGCCCCTTTGCGAATGTTCCGAGGCACTTTCGAATCATCGAGTTGATGGATGACGGTTGCTACGCGCTGCAGTTTTACTTCGACTTCTGCCATCCGACATCACCTCGACTCGCCCATGCCATGAGATGTCTGATTTAAGGGCGTTGGGGGATGTAGCATGAGTCGTGGAGGGCAGTGACCTCGGTATTTTCCGCTGGTATTACGGTGCGGCCATGCTAATTATAGCGGCTATACTCGACGCAAGAGAACGCCGCGTTCCAAATGCTGTCTGGGTTATCACAATGCCCGGAGCAGCCGTTCTCGTAGGGCTTGACCTTCAGATAAGAGGGGCCGACATAGCGACGTGGGGAACCGCTTTGGCAGCCTTCTCGTGGGTGTGCATCCATGTCATCGGTAGGCCAACCTGGGAGGATACTCGGGCAGGCTCATGGCCAGATATCGTACTGGGCAGCACTATCGGCATAGGGGCATTGTGCACCATATGGGGCCTCTTGACCCATCTGCCAACAGTGATTGAAGCACCTTGGCTGCTCATCGAACCATTGGACACCAGCGAATCGATGCGGCGAACCAGAGTCTGGCTGATGGCATTCTCGATGCTTATCAGTATCCCATTGATCGAGATGCTCTGGCGAGTTGGTGCTCTGAGAGGCGGAGCCGACGCGAAGGCATTGATGATGTGCGTCCTCATCCTTCCGACCTGGAGCGGGGTTCCCATCATCGCAACACCTCCCCACCTTTCTGCTCCATTCATCAGTCTCGCTATCTGGTCCGGAATTCTGATGCTCAGTGTACCGATTAACATGATGTTCTCAAACATCTCTACAGGAACAAAGTCACCTCTTGGCATGATATGGCATGCAAAAAAGATTGAACTGAATGACTTCGATCCAGAGCGTCAGTGGTTACTGACGAACATAGCAAGTGATCATGATGGTGAGACAGAACCACGTCACAGAATGCGCCCAGTCAGCAGGTCAAGAGAGGAGGAATGGACAGAGCAGGCCATTGAGGACCTAGTGAATCATGGTGAGACCAGAGTGTGGGTCACACACAAGCACCCATATCTAGTATACATGTGCCTTGGATGGGCACTCCTATTGCTCTTCGGTGATGCGGTAGGGCATGCAACTGGATGGATGGATTAACTGGGTTGACCAGAAAGGTCGGGCCGAAGTCGTCCGATTACAGTACCAAGTTTGTCGACCAAACCCTGCTTCTTCTCATCTGTCACAAGGGCGTTGTCAATGACCTCATCCAATGTCTCAACTGGAATCACAGTGACCTTCTCAACAAATCGATCATCGAGAAGCACATCACGTAGGTTGGCCTTGGGAATGATTACCTTGCCAATTCCACTACGGGCTGCTGCTTCGATCTTGGCAGTCACGCCACCAATGGGAAGTACTTCGCCTCGCACCGAGAGAGAACCAGTCATAGCAAGATTCTGATCGATAGGAACGTCCTCCAAGGCACTGATAATCGCCGTTGCAATGGTGATGCTGGCACTGTCACCGTCAACTCCATGTGTGTCCACAAACTGAATATGGATATCAAAATCAGAGACATCCTTTCCGGTCATCTTCTTAATGACTGCAGAGACATTGGTGACTGATTCCTTGGCGATGTCGGACAGGCCTCCTGTTGCGTGCACGGTTCCTCCTTGAGAGAGAGAAGGTGTAACGAGCGCCTCGACTGGTAACACAATTCCGCTGAAATCAGACATCCCAGAATCTGCTCCAAGAACTGCCAAGCCATTCACCCTCCCAATTCGATGACCTTGATTGACGAGAAGTGAATATTCTTGGCGGCGTTCAATGATACGATCCGCCACTTGCTGTTCAAGAGGTTTAGCAATCTGGCGAGCCTTTCGGACATGAATAGAAGAGGTGTTATCTGAATTCTCTTCAGCTGCAATATCACCTGAGATGCGAATCAAACCACCTAGTTCGCGCAGTCTCAGAGATAGTTTTCCTCTACGACCAGAACGGCGTTGTGCCTCGCGAATCAGAAGTTCAACGGCTGAGCGATCAAAATGAGGGATGCGGCCATCCTTCACTACTTCTTGAGCAATGAAGCGTATGAGGCGACGACGATTGCGGTCCGTATCACTCATCACAGATTTCACGTAGACCTCATAGCCATAGCCTCGAATCCTGCTGCGAAGGGCAGGGTGCATTCCCTGTATCGCATCAAGATTACCTGCTGCGATGAGCACGAAATCACATGGAACTGGTTCGGTCTTCGTAAGAGCACCCGACGAGCGCTCAGACCGGCCACTGATCGATAACTCCTTGTCCTGTAAGGCAGTCAATAGAGCCTGCTGTTCCTCAAGTCTGAGGAGATTAATCTCATCGATATATAGAACGCCAAAGTGAGCACGATGAATCGCGCCCGGCTCGACCCGTTCATGAGCAGGCGTCTCCATACCACCTGATTGAAAGGGATCGTGCCTGACATCTCCAAGCAGACTACCTGCCAAAGTACCTGTTGCATCAATAAATGGCGGCATGTCATCGCTCTGGCGTTTGATCAGAAGTTTAGGGATGCGGGCTTCATCTCCACCTGCAAGACGACTGCGGATGAACATGTAAGCGAAAGCGAGCAGTAACATACCGAAGAACAGGCTGAACAACTGGCCAGAGAGGATGGCAACAATAGCGAATAGGATACCTATGGCTGCGAAGGAATACAACAGCACCCTATTCTGAGATTCTCGCTTCTCACGTACAGCCTCTCGCTGGGCTTTAACGATGCGTTCCCCGCGCCCAGCAGGTATAGAACGAACACGTGGCTCATTCTCATCCTCCTCATTAGGATAGCACAGTATGTCCTCAAGCGTACCCTCTGGAAGAAGTTCAGTCATCGAGCGAGCCAACATAGACTTACCTGTGCCCGGATCTCCAATCATCATCACGTGACGACGTTGTTCGGCAGCTTTGCGAATCACCATTGATGCTGCCTCTTGGCCAATGACCTGATCGACCAAGCGGTCTGGTATGGGAACGTCGGCAGTGGTCGAAAATTCAACATCATCGAGCCACTCAGTGACCGGAATATCGATCACTGCTGCTGAATCATCGAATTCATCGAAGTCCTCATCAAAATCGGCATCCTTTGAATCAACGACGATGAAGCCCACATCTGCCTCATCGGAGGAATCATCCTCTGAGGACAATACTACCTTCTCGTCAATCTCAGAGACATCCTCATCATCACTCATGTCTGAACTCCTGTGCAAAAGGGAAAGTGATCACTCGATTTAAACTCCAGCACTGCTCTACTCCTACTCAGACGCGCCCATTCTGCTCAAGCCACGTCTTCCCATAGTAGGACCATTGCTCCATCGTCCATCCTGGAGGAAGCCCTTCAGGAGGCAGAGGAGGAGCACCAAGCGGTACAGCTACCGGTGGCACCTCCGTTTGGAAGATCCCCTCCGAGCCACCGAACATGGAATTAGCTTCCAGATCGTGTGCTGGAACACCAGCATCAAGAATTTCTTCCTCATCCTTACCTGAAAGAAGGAGAACGGCGATGCCGGCGAATACAATAATACCTACAAAGGCAGCAATAGCGACCGAAGCACCTGGGCTGAGGGAGACGGAACCAGACGGAGTGCTGGCAGCGGTAGTGGCAGAGGGATTGCGCTTAGTCCACGTTTGGCAGGCTGCGAGATCAGCGCCCTCTGTACATGACTCCTCAAAGGCCTGCTCAACCTCAGACATCCGCTCTTCCGGAGCAAGTCCGGCTTCGATTCGATTAAGCAATTCAAGCATGTCATTGAGCTGCTTCTCGATCTCGGCGAGGTCATCTGCAGCATCACTTGCGGCTACAAGTCCATCTGGAGGTGCAGACGATTCAAGGGTGAACAGATCGCTGGTCCATGGGCGCCCTTCGGCGTCGGTAGCCCTAATGATAATCTTGATCACATCTCCTTCCTCGAGCACAGTGTCCTCTGTGGTGGTCTCGATGGCGAGGTTCCAGCCTTCATCAGCATAGGCCTGATTGAGAAAAACGAGACCATTGTCGTAGCAGACATAGGTACTACACATCTGCCATTCCAACTCATCTCCAATAAGACTTGAAGACTGTTGGAGATGGAGTGTGGGAAGGAATCCCCAATACATATCGGAGGTTGTGAGGTCAAAGTCAGCACCACTTTCTACTGTATCACCAATTGTCAGAGTCTTGGGTATGACATCAATAGAGAGAGTGTAAGGGGTTCGGCCATTGGAGGGATCTATCACCTCGACCTCGATGTCACGCACCCTACGAGTTTCATACTTGAGCTCGATCACTCCAGTATCCACATCTATCTCGAGCAGTTTCGCTTCCTGTCGTGCAACATCATAATCCTTGATCTGGTACTCAAGATCATCATGTTCATGGTCAACATCTGTGACACACGGAGCAATGCCAAGGACAGCACCCCAGCCAACATAGATCTCAGCAATAAGAGCCTCCATGCAGGCCGAATCGAAGGTTGGAAGATCATTGACCTCATTGACGTTGATGCGAAGTTGGGTCGACGCACTGGACTCACCATCTGAAGCCGTGATAGTAAGGTCAACGATTCCACCGGACGTCTCACTGATAGGTGTCAGAGACAGCATCGTGCCCTCTATGCTCGCAGAGAGTATCTCGGGTTTGCTATTCTCAATCGTCATAACAAGATCCTCGGTCGGCGTGTTGGAATCATAAACGAAATCCGTGATTGGATACGGATAGGTCGCACCACCTTCATTGAGAGTGGGAGTTTCTGTGAATGGGCGCCAGACCGGCCTGCCACTCTCAGTGAGTCTGAAATCCAAGTACAGGATGTTTTGTCCCCTACCTGGTTCACCATCATCCACATAGACGTGGATAGACTCTTGACCTGATGGATAAATCGTGATTGGACCTGGGAAATGTACTCCCATCTCCCCTGTAGCCTGATTCCATCCAAGGAACATTTTACTATCACTCGTAACGGTCAGATCCGTGATAGGTGACTCGGGGTCAATGATCGCAGTGGACAGATCCACCCACACATCAGTGCTTACAGCAACCGTTTCAAACCAACCATCGGCAATAGTTGGGGGGCCATTGAGCAGAGAAAATGCACCTGCCTTAACCAACCAATTATTGCGCTGACCTCTGGAATCCTCTAGAGCAAGGCGAATATCATAATCACCTTCCATAGCAAGAACGTCAGGATCGATCTCTGCGTAGAAGTACTGAACACCTGTGGTCTTTGTCCTAACGACGGGATCGACATACACCCAGTCCGCGGACCAAGCGTTTCCTCCCGACAAGGAGGCTTCCAAAATTGCTGAATGAGTCTCAAAATCCTCTACGTTATCACTAGTGTCACCTGTGATTTCCATCACAAGTTTGTCGCCTCGGTCCAATTCAGTATGGGTGTTGAAAGCTGGCTCATTGACGATGGGTATCTGATCAGTCGAAACCATCACACGGGCAATGTCGTTTCCAGCATTGCCGTCATCGACCAGATTCTCAAGTCGGGTCTCAAAGGTATGGGCTGAAAATCGACCATCGAGTCCAGTGGTATCGAATGTGAAGGCACCTTGAGTCGTGCCGCCAACTGCCAGTGTGGGGACCGAGGCTCGATCTATCTCATGCCTGTACATACCATCAATACGATACAATACAACATCTCCGCCATCCGAATATGGGTCAATACCGTTGTTCTGGACAGTGTAAGCGAATTGAAGCTCATCTCCGGGAATGAAGGCTGAACCATCAGTGCCGACAGCGTTGCTACTTGTCAGAGAAGAGAAACCAAGGTCAATTGGGGGGGCCATGTCCGAATCACCAGCCGTAAGGGCCGTCGCCCGAGTAGTACCCGAGGACCATGAGTCAAACATCACAACGACTGAGTGCAGATTATTGAATCCGCCATTGATCAGATTCAGAGGGACTGTCCACGTATAGGAGGCTGGGCCATTGCTCAAATCGAGCGTGATGGGTGCAGTCCCACTGCCTACAAGTCCTGAAGAGGAGGCGTAAGACGATGGAGCATTCAGCAACCAAGCCTTCCAGCAATGACCTGCTTTAGTGCCAGAGCCAACCGTATAGGGATAGGAATTGCAACTCTTCTCGGTCATCGCAGACAGAATCGAGACACTGGATGGAGCAGTGCCAGTACCGATGTAGGCGGCTTGGACAGTGATGTCGACATAACTGGTACCATTGGGGGTATTGAAGACGATGATGCTGTGGTCGCCATATGCACCCATGTTGTGCGATTTACCACCTGTGCCATAGAAATTAGGATCATATGTCGTGGTACCCCCGGCTCCCGATTGATAGCAAGCGCTACTGCCAGCAGGGTCGTGAGGGCAATCACCGAAGTAAGCCTTGGGAGCCCCATTATTACCACCTGTGAGATGAGCCGGGCGGTTGATTGGCGCAACATTTCCTGCCTGAGCAGTCTGCAAGTTTGTATATGTGCTGGCAATGTAGGAGATATATACGAAGGAATCGGATTCCTTGTTTTTCAGAGCCTTCATCGAAGGTGAGCCACCTGACTCACAAGGCGGGCAATTCTGACCACCCAAATACTCACCGAATACCGCTTTTCCATTTGCACCGGCATGCAGAATCTCAATAATCGCAGGCAACGGCTCGCTCGCAACGTCCGATTGCTCGTAATCCAGAACTACAAGAAAACTCGATGCCAGAAGAACGAAAATGAGGCCTAACGTCCTAGTAATCACTGACATATTTTGTGCCCTGCGAGCGAACACATAAGCATGACGATGCCGTGCTCACGGCGAAATGGCATCAACCCGATGGGTCGCAATCCATCTTGAAGGTGGTCGCGTCCATCTGATTGATGCTAACTCAGATGTATCCGTACGCTTCAAAGGGCTCGGACGATTCGTCCCCACATCACTCGACATCAAGGATGTCCCGCGCCTCAACACCATCAATGATGTGGACGTACTGATCACCGAGGTCGGTCTACGAGAACTTTCACAGGGTCTGCAAAGGCGGGCGCAGACCATTCAAGCCAAAGACGCTGGTTTCATCCTTGAGATGCTTGGAGTCAGGGCTGGACACGCCGTGATTGAAGCTGGCACGGGATCGGGTGCAATGACCATTGCTTTCATGGCTGCTTTGGGCCCAACAGGACATATCACGACTGTCGAATCGCGCAATGAACATGCAGAGGTGGCCCGCCACAATATCGACATCGCTAGCTCAGAATGGGAGGCCCCGGATATCTCTATCCTCATTGGAGATCTTGCTGACATCGGGCCAACACTTCCCGAGGGAACTCAAGACGTGGCGTTCCTAGATCTCCCTTCAGCTGAATCTCACCTCGATACCCTGATGCGTGTGCTCAAGCCTGGAGGACGTTTCGCAGCATATCTTCCAGTGAGCAGCCAATTAGAAGCCATGTGGATTGCAGCCGAGGACAGAGGATGCTACATCGAATGGATGGGTGAACTCATGCAACGGCCTTGGTCAAGAGCGATGAAAGGGGGGGTTCGGCCCGCCAACCACCCCTTCGGACACACTGCATTCCTGTTCTTCGCTCGCACCCCGTGTGAATAATGACGATGAGCATCATTCTATGACTCGCAATCGTGCATCGCAAGTAGGGCAACGCAAGCGAAACGGAGGGTCCTTCGAACTCGGTGTCTGTAGGATCGAGCCACACGACGTACAAGCGACCATGCCCTCTGGATCTCGTGCGACCTCGTCAGGATCATCATCACCAGAAGAAGTATCGGAAACGCCATCCACCTCCGCGCTGGAAGGTAATGGAAGGGGGAAATCAGCTGGTGGCATCAAGGGGGTGAGAGCCTTCTTAGAATGCTTCTGGCGACGACGAAGTGAAGTGAATATCAACAGTAGAGCAAGCCCCCACCCCCCCGTGATCATGTACCACCCAGAGGTATTAGTCAACTCGACACCCATGGGTGCCCTCAAGCCAGCTGGTGCTAGATGCTCCTCTTCGGTCAACGTGACATTGACCTGAACACTCTGAGCAGGATATGACGTTCCCTGAACCGTCAAAACGGCAGTGACTGTGAGCGTCATATCCCCAGAGATAGCAGCACTCGTTCGCCTAAGAGTCAAACTCACACTATCTGAAGAACGAGAGTCGACCGACCGGCGTGTCGAAGTTTGACCAACTGTCTCACCATGCCACTCTATTTGGAGTCCTTCGAGATCACCATCCAGTAGCCATTGCACCTCTCCTTCTGCATTAACTGCTGAAGAAACCGAGAAGGTCAAAATGGATGCACCTGAAGATTCGATTGACACACCCCCAATACCTGCACGATGTAAAGTGAATGGGGAAGACCCCTCAGGAGCAGAAGTCGTTACAATCCAAGCGATATCGAGTTCGTCACCAGCTTCAGGATCGATGAGCGAGGTGATGACTAAGGTGCGATTATATCTTCCAGATTCTGCATTCTCTGAAGTGGCACACCGGGCAATGAGGGTGCCAGTAGAAGATGAGGATTCGAGCCGAATTTCATCAATGATCACTTCACCCAGCAGAACGCTACAAGACGTGGGAGTGGTGAAACGTGCAATGTCTGCAATCGTACCCCTGTTCCGTATTGTGAAGGGATGTTCGACGGATTCGCCAGGTTCGATGCTTGGTTCCTGATTGCTCGAGGATGTGGCCTCAAAGTCAGGAGAAGGACCGATTAAGGTCAGAAGAAGGGTGCTGGTGACTGCAGCATCGGCTTCAGAAGTAGTAGTAATCGGGAGCTGGAAGGATTCGACCTCTCGCACTTGTTTGAGAGTTACAGAAATATCAATCTCAGCACCAGGTCCGAGTGTCACGCGACTTGAAGAGAGACTGGCGTCATGATATGGATGCGAGCCTAGAGAGATTCCATAAGTCGTATTGACAGCACCGATATTAACCACAGTGAAGGTGTGCTCGACCGCATCCAAAGGACCAACTATTACTGAATCATCATCTGTGAACAGTCGGACATCAGGGAGGCTTTGCACAAGGACGTCAAGAGACATGTCCACGAGTGACTGGCCCCCTGACTCGTCGATAAGATCAAGACGGACTGGGTGACGACCTGGAGCCACTGTCGAAGATGCAGAGACACTCAAACTGAGACTTACTTCGCCACCAGCAGGCACATCGAATATCGTCAAATTCGGAGTCAGCGTCACACCAAAAGGAGCACCAGACCAAGTGAGTGAAAGGCGGGGCGAACGCGTCCCTGCATTGATGACCGTTAAATTCGTCTCGAAATCACCACCTCCTGGCGTCACCTCGATCGACGAAGAAGAAGGACCGACTAAGCGAATGTCAGTACGCTGTCCGACTTCGATGGGAAGAGACTGGGGTGAGGCGACTGTCGAACTCGACGTGCTTCGAGCAAGCACAGTGAGAATTTTCAAACCCGAGAGGTTCGTTGTGGCATCGACAGATATCTGTAGATTCATCTGAACTGTCTGACCTGCTACTACTGTCGTCACCGTGGGCACAGTGACCGCCACACCCTGAGATGAATTGACCTCAAGAACAACCGTTTCGGTCTCAGTACCTTGATTCTGAACAGAGATGGGAACGCCCACTGCAGGGGCACCAGGAACGATAATGGGTACATTTGCAGGCATTATCAGCACTAGGGATCGACTTGGCTCGACTCCAATCTCAACGATAGAGGAGCGAGTCTGTGAGCCATCGATAAGTGAGGATTCCAGAACGAACCGGCACATCTCAGTGTCCTGGGCATCATCATTCATGCGACCCATGACTGCGACTGTGGCATTGGAGGAAGCGGCCAAGCGGAGGCCTGAGCCGAAACGAATCGCTACGACACAAGGACCTGTAGTAGAAGAGATAGAAGACACGACATCTGCACTTAGGCTTCCATCGTTGCTAACGATGTGCATGACATCGAAAAGGGACCCTGGCATCACAGCATCAGGCCGTTCAGACATCTGCTGTCCAAGTACAGGTGAACCCAATACTTCGACAACGATTGCGAAACTGTTGGAAGAATTTGCCTGAGCACTGCCGGCATGCAGAGAAAGCGTGTACAGACCAGGTAGCGCAGCAACATCAACAGCCAACGAAATATTGGCGGTTTCAGAACCTCCCGGACCCATACCAGCAAGGACGCCATCAAGCCAGACACCAGTCACGTCAACACTACTTGAACGCCCCGAGATGATACCCGAAGGAGGGGACGTGCTGCAATTAGCAAGAACATTGGAGACACAGACCTCATGTGACTTGTTGGCAAGGAGGACTGCACCATCGTACAAGTTGGTCTCAATCGTGTAATTCTCCTCAAGTGCGCCAGACCACGTGAACTCGGCATCAGTCGCGGAGGTACTGACGTTCACCGCCTGATAAGCACTCCACGCATCAAGAACTGCACCTGCTGCACGCGCTGATGCTGTCAAATTGTATCCATACCCTGCCTGAAGGTTCGTGACGTTCACCTTGACACCAATGGTCGAAGAGGTACTGAGATTGTGTGAAACGGATGGGGTGGTGAACGAGACCGCCTCAGACCCAGTAGGTGCAAGAGGCGTGTTATTCGCGACCCATCCTGCCCACCAAGCAGGCAGGTCAGGACTCTGACCTACACTCAATACGGCTGTATCATCTGCGTTCCCCTCATTCATGACTGGCAGACTGACCACAGTGGCACCCCCCGGTGCCATCTGCACAACGCCGGAGTTCCCAGCAGCACTTACATCAATAGAGAATCCATAAGTGGCGGCAACGCGAAGATCAATTGAGGTGTCAAGATGTTGCTGCCCCGTGGACCAAGCGACGCGCAGAGTGGCCGTACCACCATCTGTGAGTGCTGCTCCAGTTGCTAGATCGATGGTCACGGTAGTTGAGATAGTGGAACCTGGAAGCACCTGACTATGATTCGCCTGACCAATGGCAATGGTCCAAGGTACACCTGGGTCCTGTTGGAGAGTGATGTTAAGATCACGAATTGTCGAATCGTTGTTCTTCACCTGAAATGTAAGGACATCAGATTGACCTGGATCAAGAAGAACTGCGCTCCTAGACATCGTGATCAGGAGGGGTTCAGCAGCGCTGACACCCAGGGGGACCGTGCTCAGGGCGAGGAGAATAACGATGCCGAGGCTGAGACGTCGCACACAGCCTGCTGTGAGTCAAAGGATTTCAGCCATCCGACGCCATGACACCATGGACTGCAGATTTGGGATGCCTCAGTCGCCACGCAGAATAGCGAGGCGAACTGGGTCGATCTGTTCCCAACTAAATCCACCATCTCCATCTACCTCACGTCCAAAATGGCCACCTGCTGAGGTGCGAGCAAAGATAGGTCGAAGAAGACCGAGTGACTGAATAATGGCAGCCGGCCTGAAATCAAACGCCTCAGTGAGGCGGTCAGCGATCACCGATTCATCAGTCGAATTCGTTCCAAAAGTGTCCACATAGACGCTCAATGGTTCGGCGACGCCAATCGCATAGGCAAGTTGAATCTCACAGCGATCTGCCAGTCCTGCAGCGACGACATGTTTCGCCGCCCAACGCGAGGCATAGGCTGCTGAGCGATCGACCTTGCTCGGATCCTTTCCACTGAATGCACCACCTCCATGCCGCCCCATGCCACCATAGGTGTCAACAATGATCTTTCGACCAGTAAGACCTGCATCAGCATGTGGGCCTCCTTTCTCAAAACGCCCGGTTCCGTTAACGATGATATTGACATCCTCGGTCAACAGATCTGCTGGAATCACCTGACGGATGATCTTTTCCTCAATCTCGCTCTGAATGAAGGCTTGCTCTGCAGCTTCATCACCCCCAAAGCGTGGACGAAGATCATCATGCTGAATCGCTACAACGACAGTATCAACAGAGGCAGGGTTACCAGGTCCAGCATAATTCACAGTCACCTGACTCTTAGAATCTGGACGAGTCCATGCCAGTGTCCCCGAGGTGTGGGCGTTGCTCATCGCTAGAGTAAGACGTTGACTGAGCAAAGCTGGTAGAGGCATGAGGGCTCCTTGCAACTCATCCCAGCGCTCAGATTCATTCGTAGCATAGCCGAACATAATGCCCTGATCACCTGCACCTTGGGCTGCAAACATACCTTCACCCTCGGTCACTCCCTGTGAAATATCCCCTGATTGCTGACTGATCAGTATCTGAACCTGACATGACTGAGAGTCCAGAGCATTCATTCCATAGGAGTGATCGGTGTAACCAATCTCAGCGGCAGTAGCACGAGCGATCGACTCATAATCGATCTGCGCATCACTGCGTACTGTGACCTCACCTCCAATGACAATATAGCTACCATCATCGAGGCCCTTAACGAACGTCTCGACGGCGACTCGTGCCCCGGGGTCAACGCGTATGCAAGCATCGAGAATGGCGTCGGAGATGTTGTCACACATCTTGTCAGGGTGGCCAGCAGCCACTGATTCAGAAGTGAAGAGGAAAGAGGAGGTCATGCACCGGCTGCGGTACTGAGCACATTTCAAGATTCTGACTGACCAGAGACCGACGAAAAGAAGAACCAAGGCACAGACGCCCATCCATGGACGCTACCAGTCTGCGTACACACAGTGCACGGCGGCTCGCCGCAGAGGGCGCAACTCTAGTTGGCTCAAAGGTCACAGTGTGTGGTTGGATGGAAGTCATGCGTGGTGGAGGGAAGGTCGGTTTCATCCAACTGCGAGATGGGACTGGGCGCCTGCAAGCAGTCGCAAGGCGGGACGATCTCGGCGACGATATGCTCGATGAACTCAGCACACTGACCAGAGAGAGCACGCTACGAGTGACTGGAGAGGTCGCTCTCAAGAGAGCCCCGAAGGTCCGAGAAGGTGAGCCCGCCCCCCCGCCGGAATACGAAGTAGTGGCGAGCGAAGTTGAAATTCTCACGCAGGCAGCGGCCCCGCTTCCTGTCGGAATCGTTGATCGAGTGCATGTTGAACTAGATACACGTCTCGACCATCGCCACCTCGATCTGCGCAGGGCTCACGTCAATGCCATGTTCGAACTTCGCAGCCTTGTCCTTCGATACGGACGTGATTTCCTAGCCGAGGCTGGCTTCCTCGAGATCCAGACCCCGAAGATCATTGCTGCAGCGGCCGAGGGCGGTACCAATCTCTTTGAGATGACATACTTCGATCGCCCCGCATATCTCTCCCAATCTCCTCAATTGTACAAGCAACTGGCAGTACTAGGCGGTCTTGATCGCGTCTTTGAGATTGGTCCCGCTTTCCGGGCTGAACACCATGACACATATCGACATCTCAACGAGTTTGTCTCCTTCGATATCGAGATGGGGTGGGCTGACGCAGAAGACAGCATGGCAATCTTGGAGCAAATGATCGCATATATCTGGACCGCACTCTCGAAGAACCCATTAGCCGAACGAGCGATTCAAGCAATCAACGCATGGCGAGCAGAACAGGACGAAGAGGTTGCACCTGCAGTCCTTGAAGTGATCAAGACACCATTTCCCCGGGTCACCTATGACGATGCTATCGAGATCATTCAATCCGCAGGTGGGAAGATCGAATGGGGGGAGGACATCAGTGCAGAGATGGCAGACAAGATTGCCATCCACCATCCCGGATTCCACTTCATCACAAAATGGCCAATGGAGATGAAACCATTCTACATCCATCATGACCCATCGCAGAATATTGGCGAAGGCAGGGGAGTCATCAGCAGTGGATTCGACCTGATGTTCGGTCGCGATGAGATGACATCTGGCGGTCAACGCGAACATCGAATTGAGGTGCTCAAGGATAATCTGAAAGCCATGGGGCTGGATCCAGAAGATTTCGGATTCTATCTCGATGGATTCCGATATGGAGCCCCTCAGCATGCCGGCTGGGGTCTTGGAGTGGCACGTCTACTCATGGTCCTAACCAGAGCAAGTAACGTCCGTGAAGTCGTCCTTTTCCCGAGGGACCGACGTCGTGTAACACCTTGATCATCATTCATGGACCAAGACCTTGACGTCATGTAGGAATTCATCAGCATTCCACCCGATTCCTGCAAAGGCCAAGCGCTTGTTCAAATCCTTATCGAGGATGTATGTGACCGTGCTATGACCAAGCGTGTAACCACCATGGGGGTCGGCATCAGACTGAGCGTGCTGCTCAACCTCGGCCTCTGGAACACACATCAGCCAATCCTCACTCGGGCGCGTCCAGCCATCATCACACATGCAGTGAGCGCCTCCACCAGAACCCATGATCCATCCATGGCCATTGCAATCTTCTCCAGGGAGAAGAGTGCTCAGATTAGCGTTGCTGGCAGCCCAAGCGATGTGAGTATCGGAAGAGATGTTAATCTGATCAATATCGAGTGACGTGGCGTTCCACTGATTATTCTCACTGTTCCAGATGTACAGATCCCATGTCCAATTCTGGTCAGCCTGCCAGTCTCCGATTTGACCTGATGCACGATCATATCGAACCTCTGCTGATTCGAAGGCTGCCTCTGTGAGTTCAGTTCCCGTTGCTTGGAAACCAAGGTCTGAATGCAGATGGTCGATGCTCATCGTGGAATTATCAGGAAACAGCACTGCCACTCTGTTCATGGCACCCTCGGGAGGTGTGCTGTTGGCGATATGACCATCATCGATCACGACCTGCCACGACTTCCAGACGGATTCGAGTTCGGTTCGATTACCAGTCAGATGATCCCAGTCATAACCCATGGTTTGCGTCCAATCTTCCAGATAGGAAACGGTATCTCTAGCCGGGTCTATCGTAATCGAGAGCAAGACCACATCACTCGAATCCTCGCCAAGGTTATCTTGGACATAATCAAGATTCGCTGAAATGATCAGACAAACATCAGGGCAGTAGGTGTAGATGAAAGCTACAACAACGACTTTGCCTTCAAGGTCTGATAAGGATACACTCTCTCCAAGTTGATTCGTCAAGGTGAAATCAGGAGCACTTGAAACGGTCTGATATTCCAAGCCATAGAATTCTGGCAATGTATCATCCACGTCTGCATCACTACCAAGGCATCCCGTCAAGCAGATGAGCAGGCTGAGCAGCAGGGCTGAAACCTTGGGTCTCACGACCTAAGGGAATAGGAGGATGTGAAAAAATCCACCCTGATATGTACATCATTCATCAAGTAGGTAATACACATCGTTGATGACAAGTTCGGGCACCCATCCAAGATCGCCCCACCATGCCCTCTGGCGCATCTGTTTGTCGACAAGGATGGTCCCCGTCGTGTGTTCTACCCAGTAATCCAAAGGATGGTGCCGACCAGATACGCTACGACCGGAGGTTTTCTGACCATTCTGTGTATCAACACCACATCCGTCCGAGTCGACCTCTTCTCCTTCAGGAGTATCTGGACAGATATCAAAGCCATCGACCACACTATCATTGTCGGAATCATTGTTGTAATTATCAACGCCGACCTCGAAATTTGCCCAGACTGGCTCGATGGCATCCAATTCACCAGTCAGTAGCGTATATTCCAATCCTCTCTCATCAGCATAGTCCCAGAGGCGTGAGGTGTTATCGATGAAAGGATCGACTGTGACTGCAACAATATCGACAGTGTCAGGGTACAGGGCCCCCAACTCGGCCGCGATGTATTTCAGATTCGCAGCGACCACGGGACAGACATCTGGGCAACGCGTGAACAGGAAGGTGACAATCACTATTTTGCCCTCTAATTGACTGAAATTCAGAGTCATGTTCTCAGTGGTCATCA
>Ga0066863_10000105_pt1 | contig 33187 bp, 28 predicted proteins | sample ETN02SmetaG_2_FD_65495 | JGI IMG/M metagenome (GOLD analysis project Ga0066863, IMG submission 65495) | Marine microbial and viral communities from oxygen minimum zone, Eastern Pacific Ocean - ETNP2014F10-02SV253 | ecosystem: Environmental > Aquatic > Marine > Oceanic ...
ATGACCCGGTTCCTGTTGATCAATATCGTATCACCTCCTTGTTCAAAGGCGAGTGTGCATCCACTTCGAGAAATATTATTTTCTTCGATATGAAAGAAATCTGAAGAACGCACCTCTCCTGTCGTTGAATTCAGAATAGCCCAACCCCCAGCGCCACACAGGCCTATGGTGTCTGGGCCACGTACCGCCCGTGGTGGGCTCTGAATGATGCTGACATTGGTTGACCAATGCACCTTACCAGTTGTGCTAACTGGACCTTCACGAAGATTCGAGTACTGAATTGTTCCATTAACCCAGAGGAGTTGATTCCCTTGTGTGTCCATTGGCTCAAGAGCGATAGGGTCACCTTCCATTTCAAGATCAACCAAGGAAAAAGGCGGATTCTCATCGACCATCGCCATGTGCGTGAGAGGTACGACAGTTGAAATCAAGGCGAAGAAGATGATGATTGTGATCAGTCCTTTGATGATCCACGCCATGTTCTTGCGTGCCAGCCATATGATGGCTGCTGTGAACACAAAAATCATCGCCAATTCGAAGAAGACGAAACGTGCTTGAGACGCTCCCTCTGTGCCAAAAGCTCTGGTAGCATCGTTGTCATGGAATGGATGGATGATGATACCAAGAACAATGGTCACAACAAACATAGCAGCCATGGTAAGCATCGACCACGCCTGCGAACGCATCGCTCTGATGATGGCTATGAGGTCTGGTCGGCCCCTGACAGATACCTCTTCCACGTCAGTCGCTGAACGACGCCTGCTTTGAGATTGCGCCTTGAACACCTTCGGATATATTCACCTCTGGACCCCTAACCCTATGCTCCGTCTCGGGACCGAACGGCTTGGGAATAGGCATGGATATTGGCGAAGGACGAAGCCTGCTCTCGGACAAAGCAATCCTTCGCGCCATGAATGAGGGTCGCGTCGTGATTGAACCGTTCAATAGACTGCAACTCAGCACAGCATCATACGATGTGACACTCGGCCCGCGGTACTACCGTGAGCGACCTCCAGAACCGGGAAGTGTTGTCTACAATCCATTCGATGAGGAACATGTGCGCCGTATCTGGTCGGGACCCCATGAAGCTGAATCAGCGCAGATCTGGATGGAGCGTACTGGGGCCCAATTAACCAACATCGGTACAGATGATGACATCATTTGGATCGATCCCGGTGAGACAATTCTTGCTCACACTAATGAGTTCCTTGGCGGCCGTGGTGATGTGACGACGATGATGAAGGCCCGCTCCTCTCTTGGACGGAATTTTATCGAGACATGCAAATGTGCAGGATGGGGCGATATAGGATACATCAATCGCTGGACGATGGAGATTACGAACAATAGTCGCCATCATTCGATACCCTTGGTCGTTGGTCGCCGCGTCGCCCAGATAGTCTTCTTCGCATCAGATGGTACCGTTGATGACCGTGATTACACGGCTGGAGGGAAATATCAGACAGCGACCTCCCTCGAGTCATTACAATCCAACTGGTCACCAGATTCGATGCTTCCAAAGATGTATCTCGATCGTGAGATCACTTCTGTAGATTAACCCCAGAATCTACGGTTGCGAGCATATTCAATTTCTGCACGTCGGATCGCTTCCATCAGGTCGGTCATTGTACCGCCTTCTACAGCACGTAGGATGCGCTGGCAAGTATCTGGGCCAACTCCCCTCGCCATCAGCGTGAGGACCCCACGTTTACGATGCCGACCCACGATCTCAGCACATTTCGATACCTTTTCGAAGGCTTCAGGGTCCTGAACCGAGGTCTTGAGCCGCTCACGCCCTATCTCTGGAGCACAAGCAAGCATACGCCCGCCACACGAGGCGCAGATCAAGGGCCCTTCCTCAAGCAATGCAACCCTCCCCCGTGATTCGTGTTTGCAATTAATACAGATCAGTACATAACGCTCCTGAAGCAATCGGTTCTCTAGGCGGCCGAGCACCTCAGCAGAGGTATATTCAGGCATCCTCATGTCTCTTTCTGCCCTGCTGGCTCCAAGATGACCTGGTGGTGTGATGTGCACCTCGATCTTCCCGCTTTGGATGTCAATGAGTAGATCTTCGACAGTCTCGATATCGAATCGTTCGTGTAAGGTCTTGTTGACCGCTTCTCTTTGGAGGGGAGTGCCGCGTAACTTCCGCATGAGGCCTGCAATGTTGATGCGTCGTGGATCCTTCACTGTTCGTAGCATCCAGAACGATCGAGCAACCTCCACGAAGCGTATTTTCATTGAGAGTGAATGTGGAAGAACCGTCTCGACCATTGGTCGAACAGCAGCCGCTGGGATGTCTGATAACCAATCGACAATGTCGGTTGCTTGAATCCCTGGAACCGCTAGTTGAATGCGTAATGTATCAACACTGAGTCGCCCCAACTTACCTTCACGTGTGGATGCAAGTGCTTGCAGAAGCAGTCCCAACGTGTGATTCGCAGCCGTACCTCGGCAACAATGCACAGTGATTCCATCACGGCGCTCTTCGACGGTCAGAACCCTATCATCTGGAACCACACCAGCCCGATCTAAGTGTTCGATCACATCATCTATGAGACGGGCCCGTTCAGATTCTCCAAGAGGTAGATCATTCCAGATCTGTGAAGATTCACGTTCATCATCTGGATCCACAGAACCTCGCCCTTTGACTAGACTCGATGAAAACTCCTTCACAATGGCGCGTCGAACCGCTCCCATTTCGATGGCAGGACCCGTATTAACTGGAATCATCTCACCAGACCAGACCGGCGCCTCAGCAAGTCCAGCATCGGGTGCGACAAGTGCTTCTTCAGTCTCAGGGTCTGCCTCGACCAGTGTCCAAGGGCGCCCACCGAACAGGAATCTTGGACGTTCCTCTGCGTCATCGATGTCCATGACAAATGTCTCATCAATTGTCCCCAGTGGTCGACGCGTGACAAGATCTCGAACAACATATCGCTTGGTCTTTGGAATCATCGTCACCCCTTCTATGACCGCAACCTTGCCGCGTCCAGTCACCTCGACCCACCCTAGTTTCCAGAGTTCAGGGATCTCATTCTCATGTTTCTCCACCTCAGATTTCTCGGTAACCCAAGGATTCAGGACACCTTCGCTAGGTCCCTCAATATGGACGAGTAATCTTCGTTCATTCATTTGCTGAAGAAGTAGAATCACATCTTCTGTCATGATTGAAGCAAAGGTGGGCGCCCCCCGCAGAATTTTCAAAATGTGTTTAATCGGAAGCGGCGATGTAACGCGGAGCATGTGTAGAATCTGGTTAACGGCGACCAATCCTGGACACTCGCGTGGTTCTTCGATTTCGAGGATGTGAGCGAGTGCTCGTCGTGCAAGTACAGCACCTTCGAGCAGATCGTTATCATCCCAGACAAGAATTTGACCTTGTGCAGTTCCTTCAAGGGTGTGCTCTGAACGACCGATGCGCTGCAGCAATCGTCCACTCTGACGAGGTGAACGCATCTGTATGACTTGACGAATCGGGCCAACGTCGATTCCGAGTTCAAGACTGCTAGTACAAATGAGTGCGTCGATTGCCCCTTGGCTGAGGGCTTGCTCAACCTCTTTCCGCACCTCTTTGTCCAAGCTGCCGTGATGCACGCGTATGATCAAATCGGGTTCAATTCGCTCGATGCGTTGGCCTAGGACTTCAACTTCACTACGTGAATTACAGAAAACGAGGGCTGGAGAGGCATCTCGGATCATCTGACCAAGCGATTTGATTGCCATATATCCCTCAGCAGAAACATTGTGAGATGTGGCTTCGTGAACATCTTCAGGTTCCGGTTCCTTTGTCCACCGAACCGAGATATTTGTGGAACGTGTCGAGGGTACGTGGATGACCTCAGTATCACGATGCATCCATGCCGCGATGCTCTTTGGATGTGGTATCGTGGCTGAAAGGCCTATGCGTTGAAGATGGCGGCCGCATAACTCCTCAAGGCGGGAAATACCAACCATCAGTTGTGCGCCACGTTCTGATGCCGCCACATCATGGATTTCATCGATAATCACAGCTTGCACAGTAGATAGCATAGCACGTACGTGTTTTCCCATGAACAGAGATTGCAGAGTTTCGGGTGTGATCACTAGGATGTCAGGTGGTTTTTTTGTCTGTCGTTGGCGATGACTCTGTGTTGTATCACCATGTCGAACGTCTGAACGCAGCCCAACCCCTTCGCAGATTGTTTCCAATCGCTCACCAAGATCTCTGTTCAGAGCGCGCAGTGGTGAGATATATAGCACCGAAGTCGGCGCCCACCCTTCATCCAGTTGTCGCTCAATCAGGGGAAGAAGTGCAGCTTCGGTTTTCCCCGAACCGGTTTGCGAGACCAGCAAACACGACTTGCCATTCAGAATGCTCTTGAAACTTGCACTTTGGATTGGTGTCATCACCCACTCATTGCCGAGCACGGAGAGCAGACGCTCGGATAGTGCCATGCAAATCTCTCAGTCAGGAAGAATATTTCAGACGTCGTCTTCGTCGAATCCGTAGCCCACATCCTCATCATCGAACATTGCGGAATGATCGTAGGGGTCGACATCATCCTCGTCCCCATCGTATGTTTCGTCTCCAAGAATTGCGTCGATATCCTCAGGTACTGAACGAATAGCGATGAACAGAGTTGCAGTGATTACAGCGAGGAAGACGATGATGCCGAGCCATTGTAAAGGATTCTGTTCGACATTGACAACCCATCCCAATCCCCGTCCATAGGCGATGGTGAGTGATGTACAGGCCGAATTATCTCCTAAGTCTTCGTTAACTTCTGGAATAGCATTCGTTGAATCGATAACGACCTGTATTCGCTCGTCACTCAAAGCAACCTCTTCATGTGTATAGGTCACAGGTATCACGTCCCCTGAAGTAATGCCTCCAAGGACGGTACGCTGACCGAATTCTACTGCATCGGCGCAGGTTTCACCAGATCTGAAAGATATCTGGAAGCTGGTGTTGGTTGACGCACCTGTGTTACGGACATATGCTGTGACAGTCACCGGGCTGTTCTCTGAGACTGTGGTTTCATCGATAACCATTGAATCAATGGTCAGTTCTGCAGATCCTATACCTTCAACAACTACTGTTCCGAGTCTAATCCATATTGGATCATGACCGTCGGCGAGATTTGAATGGATATGAATGGGACTTGTTTGTGAATTGCCAGTATCACTGATTGGATTGCCAGCGAAGTCGTGCCCAGTCACCCATATTCCAACGAGGTTCTCGGGCTTGATGACTTTCTCACCACAGGTGGTGAGATCAATGATTCCATTCCATTCTATTTCTGCATCTGTCTGGGTCTCTGTAGCAGGAGATGAACCGGAACAGGTGACGTAGTAACCATCGAGCATGACCCAATGAATGATTGATTCCATGTTCTCAATTGGTGCGGATTCGTGGCCAGTGATTCTTACAGGAACATCAGCCAACTCACTGATAGTCGCGACGTCGAGAACTGGTGGCGGAGAAGTTCTGTACATGATCATAGGTGGTGTGTGATCGACATGGAAGCGAACTGTAGTAGCGACTGCGGCCCCAGTGAGATCCTGCCCGATTCCAGGTACCCCATCAATACGACTGATCAGTGCACGGACATTGGCTCCCTGCAAGGTGGTCGAAGCGGCAAGTGGAATTTCGACCGAAAAGCCACCATCTGGGTCTGGACTTGCATCAAGCCAATCCTGTTCCCCGTCGAAGACAGCAACTCGGATCCCAAGGCCGGTCGGAGGTGCGATATGTGAATTTTGATAGACGATGCGCCCATCGACCATGACTCGGTCATCTGAGCGAATTGAATCACCGTCATGTAGAAGCCCAGTACGCGGTGGCGTGGCGTCAAGGATGCGGTGCATGGTGGGGTCGAAACTCAAATCATTCTCCACGGTGAAACTGTGTTCTTCAAATGCAATCACTGGGGGATCCCGATCACCTAGTTCTCTGATTCTGAGACCAAGATCACTCATCATCTCATCTGGCCAATCCCAAGTGATACGAAATCGGAAATCAACAGTGATCAAAGGTAAGCCACTGGAATTCGAACTGACGACGTATTCACTGGTTCGCAATAAATCGATGTATCGGCTGTTGGACCAGAAGGTCCGGTTAAGTCCACTGAATCCAATTTCCTGTGCGTCGATTAATGGATTCGGACCTTCCATGTCAAAGATGAGTGTGATCTCCTCAAAATCACGCAGCCCATTCGCATCAACGATATCCACCGAGATGTGTTCTTCAAGTCCTGTGAAGATAACTCCCTGATCGCCATGATGCTCCCATCCAGTAATATCGCATTCGGATCGAGTGATTGGATTGAGGATCACACATTGCTTCCACTCAAGCCCAGATATGACGGCATTCGAATCTTGTCGGGTGATGTAGGTCGTGTCAGTGACTGATGTGAGTTCGTTGCCGGCAAGATCAGTTCCTCTCATCCGATGAACAACCCTTGCATTATTCGGGTTGCGAGATGTATCGATGGTGGTCTCAAACACCTTTGTCTGGGCAACAGTGGTGTTTGTAACAGTCTTATTCACAAATTCGTTATAATCGGGAATACCATTCCTATTCGCATCATGTTCTCCTTCAACCCAGTATTCGAGAACCATGGATGTGGGGTCGCCGATTGAATCCTCAATGAGGTAACTGATCGCTTGGTCGATTCGCCCATCGATGTAGGCACCTTCGCGCGGCCATGCAGTGATCACCGAAGGTTCGGTACCATCGATGTAGTAGATGCGCTGCTGGGATGGCCCAACAGGAAGTACCCATGTTGCGTCGAGGTCATTGTATGTGCGAACCTCAAAAGTCACACCGTCTGGCATGTCGAGCACAGGCATATCGACAGGAATGAGATATTCTCCATTAGCATTGGTTGGGTCTTTCCAATCAGGAATGCCATTTCTTGCCACTTCAACACCGAAATAATCGTCATATGGGGCGTCTTCTGAATTAAGGAAAGTGACGCGTCCACGGAAATAGAGTGTTTCTCCCGCTTTGACCCATGAATTCGAGGGCAGGTCGTTGCTTTGTATAGGGCCGTCCTTGTCCATTACTGTCACGGAACTAACACCATATGAGTGATTCACCGTGACATTCGTGATTCCGGCACCAAGAACAGAGGGCGACACATCCGTATCATCTGTGCAGGTCACCGAGAAACTGACTCCATTTTGTTCGGGGAAGGCGAAATTGACCCTGAATGCCCAACTGATGCTCAAGATGCCATCTTCAACAGAAGTCTGCGAATCACCCGGGTCAAGAGTGATCCAACTTTTTGTGTCCATGACTTCGCTGAACCCGTTGATCTGTGACCATGAGATGACTGGAGCATCCATCGATGGATTTGCAACAAAGGATAGTTCCGCCTCATCAATCCCGCCAGCAGTTTCACCAATGACATGTCTGGTAGTTACTGTGTAGGGCTCCTCACGAGCGTGGAAGACCCTGTCTTCTGGTAGAAGGATATCGAGATTGACCGTAGACATCCGATACTCGATGGAGAAAGATGTGAGCCTTACAGTCCCATCAGTATCGGTCGAGATATCGATGGGTATGTGCACAGTTCCACTTCCAGTGGATGGAATGGCCGCGTTCAGTGCGGCGACGAGTGTTGATGAGCTTGCCGTGGTGTTTCCATACAGCATGCTGGCCGATGTCCACTCCTTGCTCCCATCTCCTCCTATGTCGATGCCAACACGTGAAGGAGCGTCGGGGTAGCGCCCGATTGAGAATGAATGAAGCGTCGGCGTCAATGAGCCTGAAGGATCACTCTGCAGGACGAAACAGATCCTCAAAGTTGAGTAGGTATATGTCGTTAGATCATAGGCTTGACCTGATTGAATAGTACCCAGATTTCTTGAACAATCCGTATTATCGGATATGATGGTTTGAATCGAGGTTCCAGAAGGGATAGTTGCATTGTAATTTGCAACCACGGCAATTGGGAACCCGGTTCCGGACCACGAGTACTGGTAATTACTGATACTACCTCTATTGGCGTACTTGGCTACGACAGAAATCTCTACTTCCATGAGCAGGGGGGTACGTTGGGCCGTCCCGTTGAGCCACGCTCGCCAATGCAATGCTGAGGATGTAGCTCCGAAATTGAGGGTAATCCCTTCATTTACTTTGTACCATGTTCCCCCCCCATCATTACTCATTTCCAAATCGATTGACGTGCCCGTTGGCTCAAATGTTGAAACCTGATCGACTGTGAGTGAATGCACCGGTGCACCGGCATTAATCAGATTCGACTCTGCAACCGTGGCTGTTGAGTATGTTGGTCGCCATTCATATGGCATCCCTGAACCAAGATGGTAGGCCCGATAGCTGTACGCTGTTGAAGTCGAAGCGCTAGCATAAGCCAACCAACCATCCATTGTATGCGTGAGGCCATAATGCGAGGGTTGGTGCATTGTCTCCTTTCCTACAGAGGTGATCAGGCCAGTGATCGTGAAAGGATAGAGATACGAGCCTGAACCCCAATAATAGGTGCTTATGAGAATGCGGGGATACTGTACGGCGAGACCAGCAACAGTACCCGAAAATTTTGAGCCGACAGAATGGGTCTTCAGGGATACAGCGGGAGACTGCTTACTGACTTTATTCACATCATAGAATCCGGAAGTATAGGTGAGTACGTACAAGTCATTGGAATCCTTGTCAACCGAGATACCATGAGGACGGCCGATGGTTGATGTAGTTGAGTTCATGCTCAGGCAGGTCCACGTCGTGTCAGTGATCGCCCAATGGAAGATGTACGAGTATGTGTAGGATATACTCCATACGGTTCCATCAGTATCAAGATCCATATCATAGACGCCATTGAACACAGTCAGTGGGTTGGATGAGCAATTCCCCTGTGCAAATGTCACGGCATTCGTCGATAATCCAGTCGTATTGTGGTACGTGATCGATGATAGGCCAGTGGTAGATTTTGTGACGAAGTATCCGTTTGCAGTTGGGATGACGGGCCCGGAATTGGTCCAAGTCCCTCCCTGTGGCAGGCTGATGGTGGCCCCTTGTGACTCATAGCCCCTGACACCTAGATCCCCATTGGCAAGAAAGCCTCCTGTCGTGTTGTGAGTAGCAGTCGTTGCGGCAGTATTGACGTGTGAACTTCTTGTCATATCCGTATTCATCACACTTGGCGTACGCTCCAAAGTGACATCATCATTTGCAACTTCAACAGCCATTCGATATCCGTAGTGGCCCCCCATCGTCCAACTTCGAGTACCTGTTCCAGCACCTCCAAAATCAACATCTTTGGTTGCATTTGTCCAAGTGATTGCGGTTGGACCACCTTTGATGTTGAAATCTGCGTCGATGACATGAGCACCAATCGGCATTGTGATGCCTGGAGTTTGGCCGACCCCCGGGCTGCCAGATAGATAGAATGTTTTGCCCCACTCAGAGGTACCATCCGTGAACTGTTTCTCCGTTGTAGCCGATGCGAGAGGGCTGAGAGTTACAAATGCCAAGACGAGGCAGGCGAGCAACGCACTGCGCTTCATTACCGCATTTCATCTTCGATGTGATTTATAGGTCTCGGTCTTACGCTCGGTCGCGTAACTACAGGTGCTCTGTGCGAAGATTTGAAACCGATGCCGGTGACCCTCGCTGCATGGTGATGGACGGCATCAGGTCGTGGTGGGAGCGGCGCCGCGATCAGCATCTTGCCATTTGGAAGACCATGACGCTTGGTTCGGTCATCTTGTTGCTATGGTCCCTATGGTTTTTCATGATCCAAGGTAATTTTCAACCAAGCAATGATGGAAGTGTGGATTGGCCAACACTGTTCTCTTGGGTAGCGGTATTTGCTGGTATCGTTGGATTGTTCTGGGCTGCACCAGAGTACTTCTTCTATCAGGGACATCACACCATATGCAGAGCAGCACTCGAAATTGATACTTCAGCAGAATTGCGCAATGTTCGCAGTGAGGCCTTGGAATCAGCTAAGATCCTTGGGCCTGCGATGGAGATACGAATCAAAGAAAAATTCACTGAATTAGGCGTGGATGAGAAGCGCTCGAAGAAACGCAGGTCGTGAGGCTTAATCGGCATGGTGGCCCGGAGCGCCTTGGGGCGGGAACTCTTGGGGGCAGTTGCCCTCATAGTTCTCTTGATTACGGGTCTGGCACTGTGGACTGGAACCATGCCTCCTCTCGTGGTTGTTGAATCTGGATCAATGATGCATAGCGATTCGGGGGAAGTAGGGGCCATCGACCCGGGCGATCTTGTGTTGCTCATGGATGTAGATGATCAAACAGTCATTCACACATATGTCGAGGAGCGAATGAGATCAAATCCTATCGAACAGCACGGCAAAGGAGGTGATGTCATCATCTATGATAAGAATGGTGCGGGGGGGACTCCAATCATTCATCGAGCCCTGCTCAAAGTGCAAGCCGAGAGGTCTAGTGTTGCAAACTCATCGAACACTTGCGATGGCACATGGGACCCGGTTCATGTGACTTGTATATTGACGTGGACCATTCCCGGAACCGACCAGGTGGATGTATCCTCTGTGAACCTCACCCTCCCTGAAGTGGCTTGTGTGCCTGTGGGGCATGTCATGGTTTCCGAGCCATTCCTGACCATTGTTGATTGGACTCCTTCTCATGAAGGGTATGTCACATTAGGTGACAATAATGACTGTCGAGTGGACCAACGCGGCGTCGTTGTCAATGTGACTGGAATCCTAGATGCCGAATATGCCCCTGTTCAAATTGTACGGAATGAGTGGCTTGTTGGTAGTGCTGGCCCCGAAATCCCCTGGCTTGGTGCGGTTAAACTTGTAACGATGTCGAGTGGCCCGGGGTCAAGTGAAGTTCCGAATGATTCATGGCTGAAACTTTCCGCTTCGATCGCGATATTATTTATCATCACGAACATCACTCCCCTTCTCCGTCTAATCAAAGATGGCGACCCTATATGTAGCGTCATGGATGCTTGGGAAGAGGAATAATCATGCATACAACATGATGAGTGGGATGAGCAATGCAGCTGCCATGAGATACCCCATCACTCTGACCCCACCACGTGCCAATTCCTCTGAACGGATTGGATGCCAGTTCCACGCATTGACGCGCTGACCCAATCTCCGGCCATGTTCCATCCAATCATGGAGGCGATCACGGAACATGTGGCCTCCATCAAAGGGAACAAGGGGGATGAGGTTGAATAGACCAAGAATCAGGTTCGTCCATACCATCCAGAATAGACCATTGAGCACGAACATCAGGCCTGCGGTCCCAAGAATTGAGCCAAGGAGAGATGTATCGGCAATAACCATCGAGGCTTGATCTGGATGAACTGCTCGTCCGTTGTTCATCCAAGGGCTTGGGATGATGAGTAATTCAAGGGGGTGTATGAGGGTGAATACGATGCGCTCAGTGGCCGACCCGCCTTCAAATAAGGGCAGTGAAAGGCGGGCGACCCCATCATCTGAGGCAGCCATCCCTGAGATGCCGATGAAAGCCTGACCCGATTTGACTCCCATCTCCTCAAGATTCTTCTCGATGGCGACGTGGTCACAAGCAGGATCCTCGCTGCATTCAGCCAGATAATATTCCATACGATCTGCAAATGTCACTATGACTTCACGCGATGATGCTGTGGTGACATTGTAAACTGTGATGGCCGCGGTATCATTGGCTGCGTATTCCTCATCCATCAATTGCCTGAGTTCATTAGGGCCGTTGATTTTCGTGTCATCCACATGAGTCATGATCTCGAAAGGACTGATGCCAGCCTCTTCTGCAGGTCCTTCAACGACCATTCCTCTGGCATGCACTCCTTCTTGGATTGGCATCATTGCACCTACAATAGGTCCTATGAGGAGCATGCAAAGCACAGCAATCTGTAGATTCATACCTGGCCCCGCAGCGAAGAGGCGCTGACGTTCATGGCGTGGCGCTTTCTGCAACTCTTCTTGCTCAGGTTCTGCAAAGGCACCGAGTGGAAGTGGCCCAAGGAGGAGGAGGCCGAACGAACGAACCCTCATGCCATGTGCTCTTGCTTGGAGGCCATGTGCGAATTCATGCATGACGAGGGCGACGATGAAGGCTGCTAGTCCCCAACCGAGTGGAATCATTGGATTGAGACCCGGTACAGCCACAAGGGTTCTTGGAGAGGGTGGCTCAGCACTTGTAGGCCGGATGAAACTGCTGAACAGGGTCAGAAGCAATAACCCTACCATCACAACCATGGCGATTCTGCAAGTCCACAGCGTGAACTCCCCCCAGTATCTCCAGAACCGGCGCGGCTTGGAGACGCGTTCTAAGGTTGGCAGGCCACGTTTAGAACGTATCATCAGAATGATACCAAGCATCCGTGTGGCATTCCAGCGGTCCAGTGTCCCTGACTGCTGAAGTCTGACTAGGAGCACCATCCAAGCGAATAGGGCCAACACGACCCAGACCCACACCACGCTACCATCACAGCAGGCGAGGCTTTGAACCCCTGCCTCATGTCACCACTATGGGTGGTGAGTCCTCAGATGAGTGGCTCGTTGGATGGATTGAGCGACTTGTGAGCGAGCCCCCTGTCGAAGTTCGGGTATGGTCATCACATGGTGATGTCATCGAATGCTTCGCTCGCTTCAATACTAATGCTACCTGTCTTACAATGAGTCTGGTAGAAGGTGAGCCACGCCTCGATGGCCGTCTTGACATCACCCCGGATGATTGGAACCGCGGTGACGTGACACTTGAGCGGCGACTTGAGGATAGCTGGTTAATTCTCCGGAATGGTATGAAGCAACTCGTTTGGAGCCTTCCGGACCATTCATCGATTGATGTCCCTACTCTTTTGGCGTCGTGGTGCACAGTCATCGAACTCAGCGATACCAATGAGATACGCCGTCGCCGGCATACCATCATGCGACGAGAGCTAAATCTTGTTGGGCGATGGTTGGAGACGGCCGACATGAATCAACTCAAGGAAGAGATTACAGAGCAGGTCCAAAGGGCCGAGGATCTTGAAAGAGCCTTAGGTGGGGCTGGAACCATTCCGGTCCGCACAGACGAGTGAGAGAAATCGATGAAGGGGCATTCCCTTATTCCAATTTAGGTGAGGTCGCCCTTTTCCAGTTAGAGGTAGGGATGGAATACGTATAGCCAGCGAGCGCAATCTGCCTCGCAAATTCTCTGTTTCAACTCGGAAGATACGCCATGAATCTCCCCGTTGCCCTTTGAGACGATGGGCATAGATCGGCATGAGTCCACATCTTTCACCCTCGGTGCGCATGGATTCGTATTGTGCGAATGTGCGACCACTGAGGTAGATGACATCGGGGGCTGAACTCTTGACCTCGATGGGAAAAGAGATATCGCCCCTGATGGCAAGAAGGTCACCCACTCCAGCAGTTCCAGAACCTGCTGCTCGAAGGACCAGAAACGGTCGGTCAATCACCTTCATCGCCTCGATACGTTCCTCTGTCGTACAACTTCTCGTCACCGCTCTCACCCCATCAGGTGAGCCGATGAGGACTTGACGCAACTCACGCTCGTACTGTTTTCCCACCGCAGAACCATGACACGCCGGAGTACATAGGGATGTGCTTCGAATTGCTGGTGATGATGATGAATGATGGTGAGGTGTCTTTGGCGGTGCTTGGGTTATGATCGGTTACATCTGGCTCCCCCCCGCCAGATTCATACGATTCAGGTTGGCGTTACCACTCAGCGGTCGTGGTCTAGCGGTTATGACGGTAGGTTCCCAACCTATCAACCCGGGTTCAAGTCCCGGCGTCCGCATTGCTCAATCAGGCCCAGAGATTTGGGCGATAATCTCGCGATGACGCGGTTTGTTGTCGAAGTCGATGAACACAATCTGCTGCCACGTGCCTAGAATCATCCTCCCATTCTCTACTGGGATAATCAATGAAGGCCCTAGCAGACTCGCTTGACAGTGGGAATGCCCATTTCCATCGTGCCAAGCATCCTCATGATGGTAGTGGATATTTCGTGGGGCAAGACGTTCGAACATCAGTGGAAAGTCGCGAATCAATCCCGGTTCATATTCGATAGTCGTAAGCCCGCCAGTCGAACCCGCGCAGAATAGGAGCACCTGCCCATCCCTGAGTCCAACTTGTGTGACAATATGCGCCACCTGCTCGGTGATGTCGTTCATATCAGCGTCGCCCCGCGTCTCCAATGCAAGTCGTTTGGTCACAATCATGGACCTTTGAATATGCGTGCAGGTCGTGAACCATTCGCACGAATCGCAGGTTATGTCGTTTGCACATCCTTCACGCGGAGCCAGTCATGTGAACGCCAGGAAATTGGTCCTCCTCTTCCCGATAGATTGTTCGCATGTTTGAGATGAAATTCTCCTCATCGACATAGAGCCGGTAGGTCTCGAAATCGTCTGGAGCATCGCATTCCAACCACTTCAGAATCGTTTCAAATGTCATGCGAGCACCTTCTCTGTGAGGATAGGCAAAAATCCCCATGCTCAGTGCTGGCGCAGCCACCGTTTTTGCTCCTAATGATACGATTTCGGTAAAGAGCGACGTGTAGGCCTTGTGAAGAAGCTCCTTCCGTTGATTATCTTGATTTGGACGTCGGCAATCAGGTGCAACAACATGTACAACATGTTTAGCATCCAGTTCAAATGCCTCAGTTGTTCTTGCCTCCCCGACATAACAAGGTGGTTGATTGACAGCTCGTCGCTCAGCGGCGAGTTCGCGGCATGCCTCCATCAATTTTGGACCAGCACCTTCGTGAACCACGGCATCCAATCCTTCTCGCCCAGAGAGCCGATTGTTTGCCGGAGTGACAATCACATCGGCTCCTTCTTTGCCAACTTGACCGTGGAGCACGTATAGTGTCCCGTTCTTGCACTCGCGGACGAGGTACTCAATTGCCATGCACCGCCGGGAGTGGCTCCTTGATATCAAAGCGTCCATCTATCGTGCCCTCAAAAATGAACAGTAAGTGCAGGAATAATCTCATTGAACAACGGGTGCATATGGAATTGAAAGACCCCCGAAGTCACTATGTATCAGGTGCACCATCACATCACGTGGCCACTGGTTACGTTCTGATTAACGTCGAGCCGGGCCATGAATTTCAGGTCCACAAGACCATAGCCGAGATCGAGATGATTGAAGATGCAACCATCTTGTTCGGCGAGTATGACGTGATTGCTAAGATTGTGGCCGAAGAACTTCATGACATCGCGTCCCTTGTTGTCGAATCGATTCGCCAGATTCCCGGTGTCGTTAACACAAAGACGTTGGCTGGTGCGGAGCGAATAATCTGAATTTGAGCGTTGACTGCGTGCCAATCGATGATGCCCTCTCGATGGGGGAGCAGCACCCTCTTTTTGACGGAAAAGACTATTAGGCGAACTCAAGGTCGGCCAGCCAAGGAGGAAAAAATTATGGCAAAAGCAAAGAAGAATTTTGTCCTTGTTGATTCAAACAACAATGACACGAACCACGTGTTCAAGAGCGCACAACCCCGCGGAGCCGCCCTCAAGGCGGTCAACAAGCTGGCGAAGGACATGGGCAAGAAGGAAGTATCGGGTCTCGCAATCCGATTGCGAGAGCGCGGCACAAAGCCCGCCCGAGTACACTGCTTCACCGGCGAGCGAAAGCGCGTCAAAGCCCCCGCAAACCGCCCAGCCTGGCTCCCAGAGATGATCTGGAAAGCCAATGTCAAGAAGAGCGGCGTCGAGCGTCTCTGAGTCTTAACGACCAGAACACAGACTAATCACCCTGCGGCCCGGTTTCGACCGGGTCGTAGGCTTACCATTACCAATCAATTTCTCTGCCATCTCACGCTTTTCCGCGTAATTTCCGCCAGATTATGGCAAGTGGGTCATAGTGTTGGTCAACAACTCTCTCTTTTAGTGGAATGATGGCATTATCTGTGATATTGATGCCCGCAGGGCATACATCAGTGCAACATTTCGTGATGTTGCAATAGCCGATGCCGAAGACATCCTTGACGTCGCTGATTCGATCTTCTTCATCCATCGGGTGCATTTCGAAGTTGGCGATCCGGACAAATGTTCGTGGTCCTCCGAAATCCTCAAATTTATGATATTCTCGTAAAACATGACAGGTATTCTGGCAGATGAAGCACTCGATGCATGTGCGAAACTCCTGTGCTCGGTCCGCTTCAAACTGATGAAATTCCCAATCTGGTTCCTCTGGACCTTTGATACCCTTGACTTTGCTTGCCATTTCATAATTCCAAGAGACGTCTGTGACGAGATCCTTGATGTGAGGAAACGTTCGAAGGGGTCTGACATCGATAGGTTTGCCCTCTGGTGTCTCAGCGAGGATATCGGACATGCGTGTCATGCACATAAGTTTGGCTTTGCCGTTGATCTCAGCACTACATGATCCGCATTTTCCAGCCTTGCAATTCCATCGGCTGGACAAATCGGATTCCTGTTCATGCTGGAGTCGGTGTATACAATCAAGAAGAACCATCCCTTCATCTAATTCAACCTCGTATTCTTTGAGATCACCTTCACCCTTTTCTCCGCGAAAGATTCGCAGGCTGACCTTTTTCGTCATTCCTCCTCCCCTCCTTTCAAAGATCGTTCAAGTCGAGATTCGACTTCAGGAGGTGGTTGCTCCAATTCTTCTTCCTGAATTATGACCTTCCCTTCTTTCATTTTGACAACAATGGTAGTGTGTCCCCATTTTTCACCGTCAGACTGTGGATGGTCATCACGCGTATGCGCTCCTCTACTCTCAGTGCGCCGTAGAGCCGCTAGTGCACATGAACGTGAGACATCGATCATGTTGCCCAGGTCAAGTGCCTGATGCCATCCCGAATTGTAACGTTTGTTTGAACCCGGATTGCAGGACTTGGTACGTTCAGCGATGTTGTCAAGATCGTTGATGGCCTCTTCAAGAAGTGCAGCAGTACGGATGATACCTACTTTCTGTTGCATCATCTCCCGCAGATCGTCATAGATTGCACCAGGATTCTCCCCCTCTTCGCGGCCGAGTGGCTCAAGAATGCTCTCAGCAGCAGAGACGATCGTTTTCTTCTTGAGAGACGGCTGGTCAAGTTCAGAGGCTCGGGCCGCTGCAAATTCGCCAGCCCGTTTTCCGAAGACGATGAGGTCAGAAAGAGAATTTCCTCCAAGACGGTTGGCACCGTGGAGCCCACTTGCCACTTCACCAGCAGCATATAGGCCCGGCACTGTAGATTCTTGACTCTCAGGATTGACTCTCACTCCTCCCATGACGTAGTGGGCGGTTGGACCAACCTCCATAGATTCCTTCGTGATGTCCACTGCGGCGAGTTCCTTGAATTGATGATGCATGCTTGGCAGTTTTGCAATAATTTCCTCTGTACTGCGCCGTGTGGCGATATCAAGGAAGGCGCCACCGTGTGGCGAACCGCGTCCTTCGGCAACCTCCTTGTTGATCGCTTTAGCAACCACATCGCGAGTGAGGAGCTCCGGCGGTCTGCGAACGCTGAGCTTCTCTCCTGCTACAACCTGCCTCACCCATTCGTCCGCTTCCTCTTCGGTTTCAGCTGTATCCGCTTTGAACATCTCTGGGATGTTGTCGAACATGAAACGCTTCCCTTCACTGTTCTTCAGGACCCCCCCCTCGCCACGCACGCCTTCTGTAACGAGGATTCCCCGGACCGACGGTGGCCAGACCATTCCAGTTGGGTGAAACTGTACGAATTCCATATCGATGAGTTCAGCACCGGCCCAGAGTGCTAAGGCATGTCCATCTCCAGTATATTCCCACGATCCTGAGCAGACAGACCAGCAGCGAGTAATGCCTCCTGTGGCAAGAATAGTGGATTTTGCACTGTATGCATGCAGTGATCCATCAACACGATCATATGCAATACACCCTACACATGTACCTGAATCATCGAGTAGCAACTCGCGTACAGTATATTCCATGTGTACATCGATGCCCAAGTGAACTCCTCTTTCTTGGAGTGTTCGAATCAATTCGAGGCCCGTTGAATCACCCACGTGAGCCAAGCGCGGATAGGTGTGCCCTCCGAAGTTGCGCTGGTGAATTTTTCCCGACTTTGTGCGATCGAAGACCGCACCCCATTGCTCAAGTTCACGAATCCTATCTGCTGCTTCTTTTGCATGAATCTCGGCCATACGCCAGTTGTTGAGATATTTCCCCCCCTTCATTGTGTCACGGAAGTGTGTCTTCCAACCATCCCTGTCATCAGCATTCCCAAGAGCAGCCGCAGCGCCACCCTCTGCCATCACGGTGTGTGCTTTTCCGAGCAATGATTTGCAGATGATCAAAGTGCGAGCACCGGCCCGACTCGCCTCGATAGCTGCCCTAAGTCCAGCTCCCCCGGCACCGATGACGACGACGTCATACTCATGGGTTGTCCACTCACTCATCAGATTCCTCCTATCAGGACAATGTCTGTCCACACTCCAGATGTGCACATCCAGACGTAGAAGTCACTGAACATGACCCAGAACAGTGAGCACCAAGCAAAGGCCATGTGGCGTTTATTGAGTCGTGTGCACCCATTCCAGCATGCTTTCTGCACCTTCCCAACCGTACCCCGATATCGTTTCTTTCGGCCCCCGATGAGGTGGCGGAAGGAATGGCAACCGAATGTGTATCCGCTGAGTAGAATCACATTTAGTAAAAGTACGAGTGTCCCTATCGAGATGCCAAAAGATACTGCGCCATTGCTTTCATGGAAGCGCATGGCAGCCCACACATCATAGGAGAGGATGCCCAGCCATGCAACTGCAAGATACATGAAGTAACGATGTAGATTCTGGAACAAGAAGAGCCGGCGCTCTCCATTGTAATCACCGAATGGTGTGCTCACAGCACAAGCAGGTGGGCTGGCCATGAAGGACCGATAGTACGCCTTTCGATAGTAGTAACATGTGCCTCGAAATCCAGCGGGTACAACCAAGATGATCATTGCAGGAGATAACCAGAGCAGAGACTCGGGAACTAAACTACCAAGTCCTTCTTCGCCGGGGATAATCAGAGGACTGTATAAGGGAGATAAGACGTGGCTTCCTTGATTTTCTATTGCCATCGTTGAGGTGCCTGCGGAATGGCCGAAATCAGAAAAGACCCAGAAATCCGCCTCCATGAATCCTCGCCACGTTGCATAAATGATGGCTGTAGCAAGGAATAGGAACGTGAACAGCGGTGCTTTCCACCACTGATCAATCCGCTCAGTCTTCCCAAATCCTCTGGCCATCGGAAGATGAGTACCTTCAGCCATTAACGGTGGCTGAAGCGGCCTGTTCATCAAGGTTCGTCGTACATCTTTTGATGTAGGTCCTTCACAATGCTCAATATTTCTTTACCAAATATATATTGACAATATATTCTTCATCCGTCCTTGTAGTATACAGTCAACATTATCGGGACACGTGGAGCCTATTTTCGTCATCATCTTGTTGTTATCCTTAGCAGTATGCATCTATATGGCTTGGAACATAGGTGCCAATGATGTTGCCAACGCGATGGGAACATCAGTTGGCTCACGGGCACTGACACTGAAGCAAGCCGTCATTCTGGCCGCTGTATTCGAATTTGCTGGTGCGTTTCTCGCAGGTGACGCGGTGACTGATACAGTCCGCAAAGGAATTCTCCAAGTCGACTTCGATACGGTTACATCAGGATTCACGAATGATCTGATGTTCGGATTTATTGCAGCCATGATGGCCGCAGCAGTCTGGCTCACCATCGCAACAAGATTCGGCCTTCCAGTATCAACGACGCATTCAATCATCGGAGGTATCATCGGCGTGGGCTTGATTTTGGAGATTCAACACTCGGCCTCATTTATCGATTGGGGAGTTGTCCGTAAGGTGGCGATTTCGTGGGTTGCATCACCATTGATTGGAGGCCTGCTTGGATTTTTGACATTCTCTGTCGTTCGTGTATTGGTCCTCGATGCACCTGAGCCCACTGAGAGGGCGCGCTGGATCGCCCCCCTCCTCGCCTTGCCCACTTTTTTTGTGCTTGGTCTTGCCTTGCAATTCAAGGCCCTCAAGGGTTTGATTTCAAAGCTTGATTCAGCAGGAGTAATCGAATCAAAGTACAATTGGCTCCCAGTCAAAGAGAACGGGACATGGAATCCGATGGCAGAGAACGCCTGGTTCCCTATCAATTCCTTACTCTTGGCTCTCTCTCTCGCAATTATTGCCTCATTCGTCTTGGGAATGGTTCTTCGACGTTATGAGTTCAAGCAGAAAGGATTCCATGGAGTGGAGCGCATCTTTGTCTGGTTACAGATCATCACAGCGGCTTACGTTGCCTTCGCCCATGGTGCAAATGATTTTGCCAATGCAATTGGGCCCATGGCAGCAGTGTATCAAGTGCTGAGTAGTGGTGGTGAGATTGCCGCCAAGACAGAGATACCGACCTGGCTCATTCTTCTCGGTAGTGCAGGAATTGCAGTAGGGGTCTTGACGTGGGGCTGGCGAGTGATGGAGACCGTGGGCAAGAAAATCACTGATATCACTCCAACTCGTGGTTTCGCCGCTGAATTTGGTGCAGCGACGACCATTCTCATCTTCACGATGCCATTTCTTGCCGTTCCTGTCTCGACCACACATACTCTTGTGGGTGCTGTTGTCGGAGTAGGACTTGCAGGGGGTACCAAAGCGGTCAATTTCAGAGTATTTGGCAAGATCTTCACAAGTTGGGTTGTCAGTTTGCCAGCCGCTGGGTTCGGGGCTATCGTGTTGTATGTATTCACGGGTAGTGATCCATTGATGTTGTTAGTTGTGATACCGCTTTCATTCGTGATTGTGGGTACCGTGATGTATCGTACAAGAGACGAACCCATTCATGCCGAGGACGCGCTTGCAGATGTTGGGGGCGATTCTGACAAGGCTTCCACGCCACTCGAACTCTTCTACGCACATGCTGAGTCAGTTGAGAATACGGTCAACAAGATGCTTGAAGCGCTGAGTATTGCTACACAAGGAGGCGATGCGACGGATGAGATCGAGGCAACAATCTCTGCAGAACTACGTGCAGATGAGCTAAAGATGACTCTGCGCGATGTGATTGGAGGTCGAGAGTTGATGTTGATCATTGAATCAGGTTCGTTCTTCCATATGCTTTCACGCCAAGACCGTATTGCTGATTATGCCCAGAACGTGGCTGAGCAACTTTCATTCCGAGAATTATATGATGATGAGAAAGCGCTTGGGCTTCTTCAAGAGATGGGCGAAGCAGTCTCTCAAACCGTGAAGGATTATGTCTGCGCAGTTAAGGCGATGCGAGACCTGAGCCTTTCTGGGTTCACAAAAGAACAAAAACAGAATCTCAGGAAATTGATCAAAGAGGTCAATCTCCGAGAACACGAAGCAGATAGAGCCGAGAGTCGAGCAGCAGCATTCGTCTTTGAGCATGGCGAAGATGATCCTCTGGCAGCGATGCACATGTACCGCGTGCTGCAACGCTTGGATGATGTTGCCAATGCTTGTGAGAAGGCCGCCAACGCCTTCCTTCCGATAGTGTACAGGTGAGACTCATCATTCAGTCAATTGATGTATTCTGAACCATCACTTGGAGGGCTTGACTGTATTGCCAACATGTCCCTCGATGGGGCAGTATTTCCCAGACCTACACCTGCTACATTTGTCCTTTGGTGGAGTCTCAACCACCTTAATCAGACGCCCGTACTTACGTCTCGGCATGTTTCAAGAGGAGAGCGGGGGGTCTATCTGATTATCTGAGGAACTCTTTGACCCAGCGAAACTCCTCTAGTGAAGATGGATTCGCTCCGCTTTCCCATCGTCGACGAAACTCAGCCTTTCGTTTTGTATCGTCATCCTCGCCTTTCTTCTTCTTCCTCGATTCTAACGAGACGCCCATGCTTGACCTCTTTTTGTCTGCTCCAATATGACGTGGAGCGGTATCAGGACCCTTAGCCGGCCCGTCTTTTGGTGCACTACTTTTCTTTGCATCTGTGGGTGCCATGGGTGCATCATCTTCCACCTCATCTGCTGGCGGTGTTGGTGCACCAACCTCTTTGACAGCAGTTGCAATCAAAGCAGATGCAGCCTTTTCTGAGAACCCAGCCCCTACTAACGCCCCAAGTTCAGCACCGGCGAGAGATTCAACATCTGTGAATCCCGCCGCCTCTATTTTCTTTGCCTTCGCAGCACCCACGCCACGCAACGTAGTCAGATTAGTCCCTGCCATACCATCACCAGATTACGTACTCAACAAGGACATCTGAGTTATCAATAATGCGGCAGACGTGAGTCTCCATTGTTCCCCAAGTTCTGTTTGCCCTGAGCAATGGCTTTGTGTGTCCTCTCTCCTCACAGCCACGTTGAGCGACATCACCCTTGTCCTGCATGCCCAATGTCGGCGCTCGCGGAGCAAACATTGTGTTGATAGGGATGGGTTTCTGCGACCAGCAGGACATCCCGATCAGGACAGAAGGGTCATTCTTGGTGATGTCGCAGACCTCGCTCTTCGGACTCTTGGCGGTCGTGAGCCAGCAGAGGTGGATTTCACAAAAGGACGGATGGATGAGCAGGCTTGGACCATCGAGACCATGGGCATGGGTATCCACTTGAGGATGACATCACGGTCGTATTGGGGCTGGGGCTTCTTCACTCGATCATTTGCTGTTAGGCTCCAGATCACTTCGGACCCTTTGACCTTGAAGCGCTACGTGTTTGACCTTGTGACTACACTGGGTAATCCCGGCCCGTGGGTCATTGTTGCTCCATGGTTTTGGAAAAAATTGAGTGGCCAGAGTGTTGAAGAGACTCGAACAGCATGGGTGGAGCAGGTCGATGGTGCTCGAGAGGATGTTGAGGAAGCAATTGAGATCCATGCTCAGAGCATTGTCCAGCATCGCAAGGCCCTAGGCCATCTAGGCCAGCCTCCTGAGGGATTTTCTCTATCGATGGCTGAATCCGATGTCGTTCAGGCGTCGAGGAATCTTGATCAAGCGAGAGAAGCCCTTAGTGAGCGCAACCTACCTGCAGTTGACCGAGCCCTAGCTCGTTGTGAAGAATATATCCAACGTGCAAAGCCAGCAGGACAACTTGCTGCGACCGCACTTGAAGAAGAAGAAGGTGAACCACAACATATTCTTGATATGGGTCGCACGGCTCATACCATTTCTCTCAATGATGAATCGCTGCCAATCATTGACTTGACCGCGACCGATTCCGATGCAGAGGAATGACTGCTTCGGCGACCGTTTGAAATACCTCGGACTTGCCCGAGGCATCGATGGCCCAGAAGAAGGAGAAGGGCTCGGGCATCCAACAGGCTGCTGGGCTCATTCGCTACTTCGATGAGGAGTCCGAGGATGCTTGGCAGATCACAAAGGGACAGGTGTATTTCGCTTGCCTTCTCATTTCGTTTGTTCTCTACCTCATGGCTCCATTCGAAGGCTACGATTATGGCGTTCTTGGATGGATCTGGGAGCGCATCGGCGAGTTGTTCAACTAAGCATTTCCATCCGTGGATATGCACGTCCTGGCTCAAAGCAGTATTGAACGGTCTGATATTCACTTTTGAGTGCTCTAACATCTCTTCGTACTGATGAGGTGTCTTCGCCTTCAAGGAGTGTGCGGGCATATAGACGTGCGATGTCTTCCATCTGGGCGGTACCCATCCCTACCCGAGTCAATTCTTGCACACCGATTCGTAATCCTGAGGGAGACATGGCTTTGGAGTCACCAGGAAGCATGTTCATGTTCGTGATGATGCCCGCCTCTTCCAAGATCTTCGCAGCCCTTGCGCCAGCACCTGAGTCTAGGTCGCCATGTCGCGTGATGATCTGATGACTAGCAGTGAATCCCCTTTCCTCGGCGAGTACGTCGAACCCTTCGGCAGCCATTGCGCTACCAAGTGCCTGAGCATTGCGCACAATATCACTGGCATATGATTCTCCAAACTCGGCAAACTCAGCCAATGCCACTACTTTTCCAGCGACGTGATGTAAGTGATAGGAGGAATTGGTCCCAGGGAACACCGCACTGTTGAGTCGTCGTTGGAATGACTCGTCAGTGGAATCAGAGAACATGAATCCTCCCTGTGGGCCGGGGAAGGTTTTGTGTGATGATCCTGTCATTACATCGGCACCTTCTCTGAGTGGGTCTTGGAATTCCCCACCGGCAATCAATCCGAGCACATGAGCACCATCGTACATCACCTTAGCGCCAACTTCGTGAGCCGCATCAGCCATCTCTTTGATTGGTGTTGGGAACAGGAATACGGATTGACCGAACAGAACCAATCGAGGCTCAACATCTCTGATCAATGCACACGACGCTTCTACGTCGGGCTCCATTCGCTGTTCATTCCAAGGATAGGTATGCAGATCAAGCCCCCTCAAACCAACAGCTCCCATCTGGGCATGAGAGATGTGACCGCCATCTGCCGTTGAAACAGCAGTGATGCTGTCTTTTGGCTTAGTGAGAGCCTTGAAGGCGGCGATGTTCGAGACGGTTCCCGACGTTGGTTGAAGGTTGGCGAATCTGCAGTTGAAGACTTTCTTAGCTAGTTCAAGGCCGATGGATTCGATGTCGTCGAAGTTATCACACCCTTGGTAGTATCGCTTTCCAGGCAAACCCTCAGCGTAACGTCCATGTAAATCAGAATCGATGATTTTCCTTACCATTGGTGAAATAATGTTTTCACTGGCAATCATTGGCAGCCCAGTCCCGTAGTGCTTCTCACTAGCCTTGGCTGCATCGAGTGCGGCCTGAACCTTCGCTCGGTTCTCTTCCCACGTCACAGTTCATCTGTCAATGATACCCCCCATCAATCTACGGATGGTGATTCCTCCTTCTGTTATTCATCTTCGGCCAATGGGGGTCCCGAATAGAACAATATCGGGAGGATGGGAAACCACACCCACCAACCAGCACCAAGGCCGTAGAGAATGAATGGAAGGAGGATGACTCCTCTTCGAGCAGTTCTCTCAAGAGATCTGAGTGGAAGACGCGTGAACGTGCCTAATGTCCAGCAAGCCGTCATGAGCAGCCATGGAATCAAGTCCCACCCGATTCCACCAACTGAGAATGATCCTTGAATCAAAGCCAGAAGTGCGGCACCAACTACGAGATGTTCGCTAATTCTTCCTCGAATACCTCTTTCTTCCACGATTCGGCTGGAAGCAAATCCGCTCATGACAGCGATGAGGAAACAAGGAACGAGCAGTACAGTCGATGGCTCCCATGCCATGACCCCTACAAGACCGACCCACATGGCGCAACGCCAGCCCCATGCTTCGGGACGTGAACGGCTATCGGCTCCGAGTTCTGGAAGTAACAACCCGAATGATGCTAGAAGGAGAGGGGGCAAGGTCCAATTCACGGTCTTGAGGAGGAGTTCAGGTCCATTCTCTGCGAGTTGAAGTCCATGGATCATTGCTGCTGAGCTGACTACAAAAACGACTGCCGTGGTTGCCGACATGGCGGCTTGACTCTGATGCCTCCTTCCTTCAGGTGCATGAAACGGAACGTGTTCTTGTTCAAGGCGCCAGACAAGACGTGAGGCAACCGCCCATAGAGAGAGGAAGAGACCCCCTAGAAGGATTGGTTGGACAGAATGCAGTGCAAGAGCTGTAACAAAGCGTGATCTGAGAAGTCCATCATCGAGTGAGAGAAGTACGCGCACAGATGATTCTGGTACGATTGCCGTGGCCGCAATCGAGGATGTGAGCATACCCGCAGCGATGACCCAGAGGACTGAGATATCTGCCATAGTACGTCGTGGCCACGTCAGTCCGGCGACAAGAGAGATGCCGGCAAGAGTAACAAAGACGATCTGTGAACCCCGAGCCACCAAGTCATCAACGAGAAGAAAAGCGACCAATATTGCAGCTAAGCAAATCGAAGCAATCACCATGAGTCGCTGATCATTTCTCAGATTATCGGGAATGAATGGTTTGAAACAAGCATCTCTGAGAATGTGTGGTAGATGCCCGAGGCCAAGGCCTGCTATGATCACGATGATAAGATTGGGAATGCCGTACCAGATGTGCGATCTTCTCCCCACTGCGTCAAGGCCAATGATTCCTTCAAGGACTTCACCCCGTGCTAGCGAATCTCCTGGTCCAAGAATGAGAATCGCTGAAAACCATGCTATTGGAAGGCACCACCGTTGACCGTCAATGAGAAGTGGTGCTCGTCTCTTTCCACCAATATCCTCAATCACCCACCACCACGAGGCGATGGTGAGTAGGAGGAGCGAGGCAGGTCCCGGCATCGACCATGAAGCAGCGAATCGTTCACTGATTCCAGACCCCTCTGGAAGTTGTGCTATCAGCAGTGAATATTCTCCGTCCAATGTTAGCAAGATGCGTAGTGTCGATGCAAAGGCAATGGTGGCAAAAATTGCAGGTCCGAGGCGAATTCCCATGATCAGCGCCGTGTGGCGTTTTTTCAGCCATTCGTCGTCGATTAAAGCAGTGACAATGAACGCAGCGAAAGAAAGGAGGAGGAAGACCGATGGCTGGCTGGGCAAGGACCCTCCACCTATCGCCACAGTTGTCCGAAGGTGTCATCGCTCAAGACCTGCGCGTCCGAAAGGGGACGATGACGACCGATGAAGGTGCGCGGCGCCTTGAAGAGATCCAGAAGGACCCCGGCGTATCCCTTCTTGATTGGGGGATGGATGTACTGGGGTTGCCTTCGTCGTGGCCAGTGATGGCCTGCGAACGTCTTCCCGAAACCATACGCGTTCAGCGTCTTCACTCAGACGTTAACGAGGTGCGCAATATTCTCTCATCATTCGGTGCCCAACCACTCCCATGGTATGGAGATGGATGGGTCCTTCCTTGGGCCAGACAGAGGCCTTCGTCTGAGAAGGTTGGTGAGATTCTGCGGCGTTTGCATCATACTGGCCGAGCCACCCTCCAGGAAGCAGCATCCATGCTCCCCCCAGTATTGCTCCGACCAGAGCCTGGTCAGGTCATTCTTGACTTGTGCGCAGCCCCAGGATCCAAGACCACGCAAATTGCAGAACTGACCGATGATGAAGCGGTTGTGATAGCGAACGAGCCTAATCGAGGCAGATCGAATATGTTAGCTACCAACCGCAGTAGGGTCGGTCATCGTTCAGTCATTGTCACTAGTTCAGATGGCCGGCATTACCCTCGCCTTCCAGCCCCCGGGGCGGATGCGGTACTGGTTGATGCACCGTGCACGGGTACGGGCACGACACGAAAGAACCCGAATGTCTGGTGGACATGGAAGCCGAATATGGCTGTCCGAATGCACAGATTGCAAGTGGATCTAATGGTTCGAGCAGCACATCTCATCAAAGGTGGGGGGCGGCTGATGTATTCGACTTGTAGCCTCGATCCTATCGAGAACGAAGCTGTAGTGGCCGAAGTACTTCGGCGATGTGCTTGGCTCGATCTTGAACCGATCGACCGCACCACCCTATCTGATGTTGCTTGCGCTGGAGGTATGGAAGAATGGTCTGTGAGTCCTAAGTTGAGGAATCCTCCACCCTCTGCCATTATGGATCAGCGAGCAGATGGCGCTTCATTGAGCAGGACTCTGAGATTGTGGCAGGATGGCAATCATGGAGGTTTCTTTGTGGCAAGTCTTGTCAGCACAGATGAGAGTGGTGCGACGGCCCGAGGACTTATTCCATCTGGCGTGGATGAACGACCGATTGGTAGTGGACCCACGCCATTCGAGCCAAGACCTCTCGAACAGGAAGATTACGCACGTCTGGCAAAGGAGTGGGGGGATGTGGCCAGTGGAGCTCTCGCCGAACTTGGAATGAAACGAGGAAAACGCTGGTTTGCGGTGACTGATACCGCCAGAACATCAATTCATGACTGTGTTACAGATGGTGGTAAAGGTGTTCTTCACCCTAGTCAGGCATGGGCGCCGCTAAGAGTGGAGCACGCAGGTGTGACTGTGTTCAAGGAAGAGAAATATGGTCTACGCCCCGTCCGAGAAGGGCTTCGATGGATGGCTCGTCATCTCGTGGACAGAACGACCGTCGTTCCTCTTGAGACGGCCATGATGTTGCTACAGGAGACACAGGTGGATATCACTGAGATTCTTGGTGATTCCCAGGTGAAGACTGGTTCATATCTGATTGGAGTTGAAGGGACTGGCCATGTCATACCTGTCTTCGTAAATCAACGCCTCAGTCTGATGGTCGATGAGGATGAGCGCCAGATGCTTCTACTCATGCTCGGCTCAGAGCATCTTGCCTGATTCGCTCACGAACCTCATCATAAGCTCGTCGCAAGGACCGATCTGTGACTTCAAGGTAGATGCGCGTGGTGTTCAAATCACTGTGACCAAGCAATCGTTGTATGGTGACAATATCTGCTCCATGCTCTAACATGGTGACTGCGAATTGATGCCGCAGAGTATGCGGGGTGACGCGTGCTGGGTCAATCTGGGCCGTGCAAGCCAATATTTTCAGAGTGCGCTGTACAGTTCGCTCTTGGAGTGGTCGGCCCACTGAATTGACGAACAATGCAAGATGATTACCCACTAATCCATTCTCGTTTCGAGGACCATCGATGTAGGTGGCAAGAAGGTTGCCGGTTTGCTCAGCATCGAATAGGACTACCCTATCCTTTCCACCTTTGCCGTGACGTACGAAAAGCCGACCTTGTTCAACATCAATATCAGAGAGATTGAGTCCGCACGTTTCGGATATTCGTAGTCCAGTGGCTAAGGTTAATTCAAGCCACGGCAACACCCACGCAGCAGAATGTTGCTTGGCAGCACAACGAAGCCGTGCAACCTCTTGACGCTCGAGAATCTTAGGTACTGGTCGGGGCCGCCGAGGCCTCGGTGCATCATCTGGTAGAATGAAGCCTAACCATCGCAGTAGATGCTGAATCCCGGCAGTCATGGCCAGAATGCTGCGCGGTGCTAGATGTGCATGATCCATCGCCCAAGCATCGAAGCGCCCATCCTCTGGGTCGGCACGTTCAGAGGCTTGAATAATCGTCCAACCTCTGATTTCTTCAGTCGTCAGTGCACGTTCTCCCATCACAGGTGTGCTGAGATAGGCGAGTGCCGCTCTCTCATACAACCGAATGGTGTGGCTGCTTTTCCCCTCAGCGAGCAGACGCTGTCGCCAGAGGGTGGACCATACTCGGTCACTGAGAGGAGAGAGGCGGCTGGGCATTGAGGTCCTAGGGACCGAACCACCCCCCCGCGGACTCTCCATACGCGCATCCCATCAAGGATGAGAAGGACCTTGGATTACATGAGGTTTCGGATATCTTGCCCGAATACCGGGTCAATCGATATCAATTCCAAAGCCTTCTCTGTGAGCAGGTTGGAGAGATATGAACGAAGTGAGCGCAGCGGCCCGAAACATAGCAAATCATCTCCTCCTTCGATAAGCGTATTTGATGGGGGTAGCCAGATCAGTGAACCATGGCGCACTAGAGCGAAGGTAGGCATGCTTTCAAAATCAGAAAACATCGCTTCGAGACTCAGCCCGACAACTTTCGCACTTGTTGGGATTGGTAGTCTAAGGACACCATGCCCTTTTCGAGAACGCATGAGGGGCTCAAGATTTGCAGGTGAGAAGTGAGATGATTCAATCACATACTGAATGATCTTCGAGGCGACATTGACTCCCGATGCTTCTTCAATTCCTTGAAGCCCGGGGCTTGAATTGACCTCTAAGAGTAACGGCCCATCGCGTCCATCAAGCAGGTCTACTCCAGCAACATTAAGCCCAAGTATCCGAGCAGCATCAAGGGCGGTACGAACATATTCTTCGGGTGGTTCAAACTTCTCTACGGTTCCATTCAGGTGGTAGTTAGAACGAAATTCATCACCGCGCGCACGTCGCCTCATAGCTGCGACGACTTCATCACCAACTACTAGCATGCGGACATCAGTTCCGTGACTTTCCCGGATGTATTGTTGGATGATGACATTCACGCCGGTTCGTAACATCGCCTCGACGATTCGGCGTGCTTCGGGTGGGTTGTGACATAGGATGACGCCATTTCCTTGTGTTCCTTCCGTGACCTTGACGACCACAGACCCACCACCGACCCGTTGGATGGCAGAGTCGATATCACGAGGGTCACGAACGTAGACTGTTTTTGGCATGAATATCCCATGGCGAGAGAGGGCTTGAGTAGCGTGCAATTTGTCTCTGCTACGCAAAACAGCTTGACTACTGTTGACACACGCCACGCCTTGACGTTCAAAATGACGCAGGACAGCAACACCATGGCGCGTGATCGAGTATCCTATTCGTGGAAGGACAGCATCGAAGTGGATAGGATGGCCACGAAGCGTGACCTGTAGATCATCATCAGTTACTCCAAGTGTTAGGAGAAGTGGGTCCACGACACGGACGTCGAGGCCGCGGGCGCGGCCTTCGTCGACGAGGCGGCGTGTGCTAAACAAACGCGGGCCGCGACTGAGAATCCCGAATCGCACAACATCCCGCTGTCGCCACCCGAATTGAAGACATCGGTGACATCATTGCCAAAGTTCTCTGATATCCATCATTGACCTCCTCTTCTGCATCGGGTTCTTTGTAGGCTGAGTATGTGGCCGCTTCGTGAGAGGTGACAAGGAGGACGGCGTCAACCTCGCCCCAGATACGATTCGAGACTCTAGTTTTCTCATCACCTCCGATTTGATTGTGATTGTTCTTGGAATTGGCACACAAGCAATTCTGACGCGAGGACTTGAACAAGAGGCCTATGGCCGATGGGTCATCGTTATTGACATACTGAGGACCGTCTTCCTGCTGAGTGAACTTGGATTACCTTCTCTCATGCTTCGTGAACTTCCCCAAAATCGTGGCATTGCAGGTCGCCTGATGTCGAGAACATTACGTATCCAGATGGTCGCCCTTCTGTTCTTGTTGATACCAGTTCATCTACTGATAACGTTGTTCATTCTTCCAGATGGTGACCAGACTTGGGTAGTGAGCGGAATTATTCTCATCGCTGCCCTTGGCTTGGCAGTGCTGTCTTATGGTCAACGATGTGGACTTCGCGCCCTCGGGCGTTCTGATATCGAAGCCGTTTCGAAGATTATCCCTGCGATCATCATGGTTGTTGGGTGTGGTATCATCATGCTCATCCAATCCAATTCCTTGCAGGGATTCGCCTTCGTGATGTTGCTTAGCACTTCCTCCGGTTTCTTCATTGCACGAATTGGTCTGAGCAAGCGCCTCAGGAGTTTGGAATCTATAGAGAGTGGGGAATTGCCATCTTCTTGGACTCTCATCAAATGGGCCTCTCCCTTCCTGCTTGCAGTAGCTCTCATCCCCTTAGCGAGTCGAGTTGACAAATTTGTGCTAGCGGGTCTTGGCCCGAATGCGTTCGTGGACGTTGCGATCTATAATATCGCCCAAATGGTCTTTTTTGCCGCCTTGGTTGCACCTAGCGCACTCAGGGGGGCCCTAGTTCCAGTGATATCTAGCTACTCAGTAAGTGATCCATCCCGCCGACGTGAGGTTGCAGATGTCACGACTTATGTGGTGTGGTTGATTCCCTTTGGGCTTGCTCTTGGTTTTGGTGTGATTCATCTTGCACTTCCTGTAGTTTTTCCTGAACAGTACACAAACCCCAGTGATCCCGGCCTGCTCGGTGCAGTATTTGTTGCAACAGCTATGCTTCCAGCATGGGGCCTTGCCATGTTATCTGCACCTTGGATTGCAGAAGTGCAAGCTGGAGAGAATAGCTGGATGTTCTCAATGATCTTCGGCGTGGGATTATTGATCAACACGGTTGGCAGTCTTGCACTTGTCCCGTGGCTTGGTGTCATGGGGGCGGTGTGGTCGACGATTTTGATGCATATTGGCTTGCTGATCACAGCTGTAAATCTGTCACGACGCACAGGACAATCAGTCCCTCTTTTTTCCATCACCATGGTGGGCGGTGCGATGTGTCTGCTCGCAGTGATCTTCGTTCTTGCGTCAATTGATGCATTACAACGCAGCATGCTCTTGCCTGTGTCCATTATCATAATCTTGGCTCTTCTGGCAGGAGGTTGGCGACCGCTACCTCCCAGTGGCTTGCGCAAGATATTCTTCAGAGGAATTCAGGGCGCTGAATTGTCTGAAGAGGCCTGATCTTCTGAGCGCCCTTCATCAACCATCTTGCGCAGTTCACCGCTTTCGAGCATCTCGAGCGCGATATCGCTACCCCCTATGAGTTCACCATGCACGAAGACCTGTGGCATTGTAGGGAAATCAGACCATTCACAGACTGAGGGGATGGCCTTTGGATCTGACAGGATATTCACTGCTGCGAATGGTTCCCCAAGGTGTTGAAGAACCTGTGCGGCCCGGTTACTGAATCCACACATGGCCATCTCTGGCGTCCCTTTCATGAAGAGCACGATTTCATGTTCATTGACCAACGCATCCAGTTCCTCCCCACTCCAGTTCATTCTCATTCCTCATCTCGCTGACGTTTGGTGATGGCTTTGAAGTGCACGCCTTGTCCACCCCCATGGGGTTGGAATATCGTGACATCTGCCGTCTCAGCCTCCTTTGGAGTGAGGGCTTTTAGGTCGAGAGCGTGAACAACGTTGGGGATGAAAGCCTTGAATGCCGTGAGAATGCATCTCTGACGTTGTAGTGGGCGCATGCCTTCGAACGATCGATCAATGACCAACAAGTGAAAATGATCCCCAGATCCTGTTAGGTCAGTCACTGTAACTTCCGCATCCGGTAATACTTCCCGGACCCTCGCATCCATCCACTCAGCATCCGGCATGGGAGTCTACTCCAATCAGTACCTCATGAACACTACGCTTCCTCATTATTTGAACATCGAAAACGGTTCTTCATATTCAAGAACCTCATCTCGAAAAAATGGTATGATAGAGGAACTGTTATGCACAACAGCAACACTCCAATCCATGGATCAGATGGTGGCCAATCTTGGCTTACTGCTCGAGATGGTCCAGAGCCAAGGTAGAATCCTTGCCAGATGTAAATGCCATACGAAACTTGCCCCACATATCTAATTGGATGAAATTCTAAAATTTTCACGAGCGCAGAATTCTGGTTACTTACTACCCATAATATAGCCGCAAGAATTCCAGCAATTCTCAAATCACGCGTGATGATCAAAGGGCCAATATACCAGAAATCGACTAAAAACCCGATTCCAAATATTAACACAAGAAAGAAACTTGTCAGTGTAGACCCAGCTATTCGATTCCATGAATCGGTATTGATCAAAATACCGCCCATACATCCAGCTAGGAGGTATGTTGCTG
>Ga0066863_10000114_pt1 | contig 32340 bp, 29 predicted proteins | sample ETN02SmetaG_2_FD_65495 | JGI IMG/M metagenome (GOLD analysis project Ga0066863, IMG submission 65495) | Marine microbial and viral communities from oxygen minimum zone, Eastern Pacific Ocean - ETNP2014F10-02SV253 | ecosystem: Environmental > Aquatic > Marine > Oceanic ...
TAAATATCTAAATTTATTTAAAAGACAATAGCAGAATTAAACTAGCTAAAATCTTTTAGCATCTTTTTAAGTTCAAGTTGATGTTGTTCCTCTTGACCTATTAAACCCCTAGCATATTCTTCTAGGTATACCGAAGAGCCTTCTACCTCGGCTAAAAGGTTCTTATAAAGATTTAAGGCATATACTTCATGGGCAAGGCTTTCTCGGAGTATATCTTTTATAGAATGATTATTAGTTTCTTCTATGCTAGCTATTTTCTGACTTGGGTGGCCATCAAGTCCAGTTAAAAGTTCTCCAGCTTGTTGAGCATGAACTAGAGATTCATTAGCTTGACCTTGTAAGAATTGAACAATTGGAAGACGGTGAGGGCCTACTACCATTAAAGAATAATGTGTATACCTAACAACACCAGCCAACTCATATTCCATTATTTCATTCAGAATATCAGTAACCTTAGAATAATTGAGTTTATTATTTTCCATTTAACCTCCTAAATCTCGAATTCTATCAAAATTATCGTAAACAAAGGGTTAATGATAATGTAATTACGATTGAGAATTATTACAGTATTTAAACTAAGATTCGTGTAGAATTTAGGATTATTTTATTACCTCTATAGTCCATGCATATCTACGATGAATTTTTAACACTAGTACGGAACGTAGCGAAGTCTAGAATTTCATTAAGTAAAAGAACCCAAAATATGGGGCTTCCAGAGATTTATTTATATGATCAAAGATATAACATCCTTTTTGTGATAGCTGAGATTGCAACTAGAGACAAAGGATACTTCGTTACTTCTGATTTAAAAAGTCAAACTAATCTGAGCCTTAAATCTGTTGAAAGGTTTACTAAGGTTTTAGTTGATTTCAATTTTTATCATGTAATGAAAGGTGAAGACAAAAGAGTTAAGAGATATTACCCAACGAAAAATTTACCTAGACATATTAAGGAAACCTGGGTAGTTAGGATAAAACAGATCGAAGCGATGCAAGGAATGAGCAGCTCTAAATATAGTGAAGCTTTAGAATTTCTAAAGAAAGACGAATATATTTGGTAATTTAACTGAGTTCAAAAAGGAATCTCATTAATGACCTCAGAAACTGAAATTTCATTAATATTATTGTTATGACCGGTTATATGGGCTTGGTCTTTACCCATAGTACCTATTAAATTAACCTTAGTAGGTCCATACAATGTTACAGATGGTGTGCCGACAACAGCAGATAAATGCGCAAGACCAGTATCAGAACAAATACAAAAATTAGCTTGATCAATTAAGTAAGCAACTTCATTTAATGACATGATATCTAAAGCGATTGAATTTGTTGATTCCGAACAAATTTCTCTTGCTCTCAATAACTCTCTTTCGTCACCTGAAGGAATCAATACTGTCTTGCCTTTGCTTTCAAGCAATTTGATTAATAGTTTCCAATTTTTAATTGACCATTGTTTAGTTTTCCAACTAGCATTTTGGACAATTACCATATAATCCTCGGGTAAATTAATTGAGGGTTTTTTAAAGCTACTTTTAGAGATTCCATAATTAACTTTAGTATTGGTTTCGTAGTCTAAGGATTTTGATAAAAGGAGTTTTTGTCTATCTACAGCATGCATTTTCTTGCTTATTGAAAATTGATCAGAATAAGCCCAGTGGGCAGGAAATTCTCGTGTACTCTTAGCATCCATGCCAACAACTTCATGTTTACATAAATAGGACACAAAGGCACTTTTGAGATTATTTTGCATGTCTACAACTAAATCGTAATCATTAGCATCTATTTCTTTAATTGCATTACTTAACGACTGCCTTGAGTCTTTAGAGAAGAATTGTTTTTTCCAATTTCTATGATCTGTGGTTATAACTTTATCAACCGAGGGATGCCATTTAGGGACGGAAGCAAAGTTTTTATCAGCTACCCAATCAAAACTTACTTTCTTTATGTTCTCTTTAGCTTCTGTTAAAGCGGGAAGAGCATGCATTAAATCTCCCATCGAAGTTAGTTTAATAATTAAAACTTTCAGAACTCTTCCTTGTAACTCTATTTGAAGAAAGATTTTATACGGGAACTTAATTTGTGTCTTATATTGTGAGACTTCAGTGCTTCTGGATATATATAGTTTAACTGTACGGATAGTCTTTTACCTTCATATGGTATAAAGCCGTGCCAGCAGTTGTCGGTAACTTTAAAAGCAGCTAAGCTCCCAAAAGTGCAAGGTATTTCTTCAATATAATCTTCTAAACTATTGTTTTCCTTTAAAAATCTTAAATTACCTTCTTTATTAGACCAGTTTTTATTTAAGTATAAAAGAACTGTTAAAATCTTAGTTTTTGAATCCGTATGTATTTTTCCGTCTTTATTACGTGAATAGCCTCTTAGGGTGGTTATTACTTTCGCCGCATCTAAATTTATATTAAATTTATCTTCTAATATCTCTTTTACTTCTCTGCTCTCCAAATCATGAATTAATTGGTGTATTAACTCTCCCGAAGCAAGCGAATCAACAGGAAAACTTCCTCCATTCCTAATATTAGGGAAGTCATTAACTAATGATTCAATATTAACGTTATCTAGAAAGGCATTCTTTATGTGAAAGAAAGGAAAATAGTTGTTATTTACCTTAGCTTGCTTAAATTTATCACTACTTAATAGTTGCATTCTTTTTTTCTTTTTGAATTATTTTCTTTATAAAAGACACAAAAGTTTCTGGTTCTTGGCCTCCTTGGAGGATGTACTGATTGTTAATAAAATAAGTAGGTACCGCTCCAATACTTTTTTCAATAAATTGCATTTCTAGATCAGCCGTTTCATGTCCGCCTTCTTTAGAGTTCAAGAAATTAATTATATTGTCTTTATCCATTCCAACTGAGCCAGCTATTTCAGCCAATACAGTTATTGACCCTATATTTAATCCTTCAGAGAAATAAGCTTTGAATAGAGCTTCCGACAATTCTGTTTGTAGTTGATATTGTTCCGCCTTCCACAAAAGACGGTGTGCCAGAAATGTATTAGGAATTCGTTCGGTCTTAGAGAAGTTAAAATCAAATCCTAAAGACCTTCCTATTTCTTCAATTTGTTTTCTATTAGAGCTATCTCCAGATTGGTTTCCAAATTTTTGGAGCATAAATAGTTTCTTGTCGTAACCTTCTTGAGGTATTTCTGGATGAAGTTCATAAGGCTTCCAGGATAGCTCAAAGTTCATATCTTTGCTTAATTCTTGCATCGCTTTTTTTAGATTCCTAAAACCTATCACGCACCAAGGGCAAACTACATCCGAAACAATATCTATCTTTAAGGTATCCATTTAAATAATTATAGGTGATATAGTTATTGTTAAGGAAGATATTATGAAATCCATTTGTGTTTACGCTGGCTCAGCAATAGGAGCCAATCCAGAGTATACAAATCAAGCTATGAATTTGGGACATATGATTGCAGAAAAAAACTTTTCTATGGTCTATGGCGGAGGTACTAATGGTCTTATGGGAGTAACAGCTAATGCAGCTTTATCTAGAGGTGTTGCTGTAACAGGAATTATCACTGAACAATTGAATGAGATAGAAGTAGGACATAAAGGTCTAACGAAATTAGAAATAGTTCCTTCGATGCATAAAAGAAAAGCCAGGATGGCAGAATTATCTGATGCTATTATTTCTCTCCCTGGCGGTGTTGGGACTTGGGAAGAATTGTTTGAAGCACTTGCCTGGAACCAATTAGGGTTTTATTCAAAGCCTATCGTTCTTTTTGATGTTGAGGGGTATTATTCATCTCTTTACGAATTCTCAAAAGAAGCAGTTAAAGATGGGTTTTTACCTCAAAGTACTTTTGAAGAATTTTATATTTCAGATGACTTAGAAGATATCTTTAACTTTATTTCTAACTTTAAAAAGAAAGATGGTAAAGACTGGTATAAGAGATTAGAAAGATAATGTTTGTGTTCTTTTTATTTTTTTCTTGCATTAGTAAGATTTTTTGATAAATTTACCCTAGGACATATTTTGGAAAGAACCGGACCTCGAGACCCGGATCAGGAAGAAAATGGACAGAAGAAGAAGGGTGAAAGGATTAACGATAGTTATCCATCTGTGAGTTGGAAAGGGTACTAACCACACAGTGAGAAACCCGCACTGACCCCTTCAACTTCGATTTATAATTCAAAGCTCTTAATCAAAGTATATTTAGTCTTTCCTTCATCAAACTCGCTGTTAAAAATATCCAGTTGTTTTATTTTTCCTTTTAAGGTTTCTTCTAACACTTCAAACTCGTACTGAGGCCTATCTTTTTCTTTAAAGCGACCCAAAGTGATGTGAGGTTTATAGTCTTTTAAGTCCGAACCAAGACCTATAGTAGTAACTGTTTTTTTTACTTTCTCATGCAACTTTTGTAAGAGTTTGTTGGGGCGGACTAATGCCACTAGAACTTGGCTTTTTTCATTTGGAAAGAATGACACAGTAGTGATTTCTATTGATCTAGATAATTTTATAAGGCTAATTTCATCTAGGCCTTCTATCATTTGTTGTAACTGCTCAGGTTCCATTTCGCCAACAAAATAAACCGTTACATGATGATGGTCATTTCTCTGCCATGTTACTTGTGCATCCTTTAGTAGGTTAGATTTTAGATCTTTCTTAATCTCTACAATTTGATTATTCAATTCCTTTTCAGGAGTCAAAGCTAGGAATATTCTCAACATATAATTATCATCAAAATGATAGTCAATAGGGGCCAGTTATCAAGCAATTTATTCATTACTTGAGTTAGAATACTTGGAGGAGAGTTTTTTGAATAAAGAAAGTAGAGTATTAACCGGAATTACAACAAGTGGAGATCCTCATTTAGGTAATTTAGTAGGTGCAATATTGCCTGCAATTGAAGCAAGTAAAAAACCTAGAACTACCACCTTCCTTTTCTTGGCAGATTACCATTCTTTAATTAAGAGTAATAATCCTAATTTAACGCACGATTCAAGTTTTCAAATAGCAGCATGTTGGTTAGCTTGCGGATTAGACCCTAAAGAAGTTGTTTTTTATAGACAATCAGATATACCTCATATTTTTGAACTAGCGTGGATTTTAAGCTGCCTTGCATCTAAAGGCTTGCTCAATCGGGCACATGCCTATAAAGCTGCTATCTCGGAAAATGAATTAACAAAACAAAAAGAATTAGATAAAGGAATCACAATGGGTCTATTTAATTACCCCATTCTAATGGCCGCAGATATTCTGATGTTTAAAGCAGATACTGTTCCTGTAGGACAGGATCAAAAACAACACATTGAGATGACAAGGGATATTGGGCTTAAATTCAATCATCATTACGGTAATGTTTTGACAATTCCAGAGGCCAGAATCGATGATAATTCAGGAGTTTTGCCCGGTATAGATGGGAGAAAGATGAGTAAATCATATAAAAACACAATTCCAATATTCAATGACGATGACTCTCTAAAAAAAATAATAATGAAGATAAAGACAAATTCTCTAGAGCCCGGTGAGCCTAAGGATTCTAAAGAATGCAATATTTTTAATATTTACCGGTCGATCAGTTCTAATAATAAAGTCGAAGAGTTGCAAGGCCTATATAACGAAGGAATCGGTTGGGGGGATGCAAAGAAGTTACTTCTTGATGAATTGTGTAGCTTCCTGAAGCCATATAAAAATGAATATAACAAAATAATTGAAGATAAAGAATATGTAGAATCAATATTACGAGAGGGCAAAGAGAAAGCATTACAGGCGTCAACTCCAATCATTCAAGAAATTAGAGAGGCTGTAGGAATAAAAGGATTTTGAGTTTAAAGAGAGAAAATATTGTAGCTTTTGCAGAAAGATACAGATTCCTTGTAAAGAATAAATATAGAATTAGATTACATCGTCATGGGCTCTTAAGACTTATTGATTTAGAAGTAGAGTCAGATTCAGACTCGACATCGTTTCAAAATAGTATATTTCTCCATAACTTAATAAAGAGCAAGGCCTATCAAGAATTATTCTTTGATCATTTTACCCAGCTTAGCGCAGGTAAGCATGGTCCTTTTATAGTTAATAATATAAGTGCCCAAGATTATTCTTTGATAGAAAGGGATCATTTTCTAAATGAAGTTATTTATACTGTCTCTTCTCCAAAATGGTCTTGTCCGCCTATTTCAAAAAAGGCCCTAACTCAAGTTAGGGAGCTTATTGATGGGATATGTAATGGCGCGTCAGTTTTTTTCTTTTTAGATAAGTGTAGAAATTTTAATTCTTCTTCTCAAGAGGCCATAATTTATGAGCACGAATGGTCTCATAGCTTATCAAGTTATTATGAATATGTAGCTTATGACGCTGTCCATAAAAGATTGAGCTTATTAGTTATTACTTATGAGTAAAGGCTTAAGAAAGTTACCTAATACAATATGGATTCTAGCAGCTGGTCTGCTATGTGTTGGGGCAGGTCAGTCAGTAGTTTTTATAACTATACCTCCTATTGCAAGAAACTTAGGCCTTTCCGAGATTCAGATAGGTTCAATATTTGCAATTTCGGCTTTCGTCTGGATGCTTTTCAGCCCATTTTGGGGATCATTAAGTGACACAATTGGAAGAAAAAAAGTAGTAACTATAGGTTTGTTGGGTTTCGGAATTTCTTTAATTCTTTTTAGCCTTACCATTTCTTTCGGACAAGCAGGAAATGTAACTGGCTTAATTTTATTTATTTTGCTTGTTTCTGCCAGAGTTCTTAATGGTCTTTTTGGTAGTGCTACTCGTCCTGCCTCAGGTGCATGGATAGCTGATATTAGTAGTATAGAAGATAGAAGTAGGGCGTTTGCTAGATTAGACTCTGGCTTTTCTATGGGGAGAATATTGGGGCCTGCAGTCGCTGGATTTCTATTACTTATCTCATATACAGCTCCCTTTTATCTGTTTGCTGTAGGCGCTTTTGCAGTAATCGGCTTGATTTCACGTCAACAATCTCCAAAATTAATTTCTAAACAAGAAAAAAAACCTAGACTTTCTATATTTAACTCAAAAGTTTGGCCTTTTTTGTTAGTTTCAGCTGCATTTGGTGTGTGTAATGCTGCACTTGTTCAAACCTCTTCGTTTTATTTTCAAGATGTAATTTATCCAAATTCAGATAACTACATAACATTAGCAAGTGTAGGGTTTATGCTTTCAGCCTTAGGAATCTTAAACGGACAGTTATTAATAGCAGATAGACTTCAAACGTCACCCGGTTCCTTAATAAGATTAGGGGTTGTTCTTATTTTTCTTTCTTTAATTGCAATTGCAAATAGTAGTTCTTTAGTCCATATGTATTTATCTCTTTTCTTTTATGGTTTAGGAGGGGGCATGCTTGGTCCTGGAATTTCATCCTCACTCTCTTTGTCTGTTGGAAAAGAAAACCAAGGTTCTGCAAGTGGCTTTTTAGGGATGGTTATACCTATAGGTCATGTTATTTCCCCTTTGATATCCATGCCCTTATATATGCTTAACCCTTCTTACCCTTACTATTTCGGATCTACACTTATGTTTTTCAGCATTTTCTTTGTTTTATCTAATAAAAGACACTTATGGATAAAGGAGAAGGGATATAGAGATCAAATAGTTTTAAATGATTCCATCGATCTCTAGCGAGGTTTCATAATTCAACTGAAGCATCTTATATTTGTTATAGTAACGGACTAATTTTTATAAAAGGAGTGTTCATGTTTAAAGAAGATTTGCTCAAAGGAAAAAGAATCTTAGTGACTGGAGGAGGTTCAGGTTTAGGAAAAGAAATGTCAAGATACTTCCTGAAGTATGGAGCAGAAGTTTTAATCTGTGGAAGGCGTGTTGGAGTACTAGAAGATACTGCAGCAGAATTAATGGATGAGAATGGGGGAGGGTCGGTAAAGTGTTATGGTCTGGATATAAGAGGTCCTCAAGACGTAGACAGCACAATCAAAGAGATCTTTGAAGAAGCACCCATTCATGGCTTAGTTAACAATGCTGCCGGTAATTTTATTTCAAGAACTCAAGATCTATCACACCGAGGATTTGATGCGATAGCAAGTATAGTTTTCCATGGCACTTTTTATGTTACACATTCTGTAGGAAAGAGATGGTTAGATTTAGGCATGGGAGGTAATATTATTTCTATATTGGCTACTTGGGTCTGGACAGGTTCAGCGTTTACCGTACCATCGGCTATGTCAAAAAGTGGAGTTCATGCCATGACCCAATCTTTAGCAACTGAATGGGGTAAAACAGGTATTCGTATAAACGCTATAGCGCCTGGTCCTTTCCCTACTGAAGGAGCATGGGCAAGGTTATCTCCAGGTCAAGATCCTGATGCTGCCGCTTCAGATTCTGACGGCACTTACAACCAAAACCCTATGGGTAGAGTTGGTGAGATGGAAGAATTAGGGAACTTAGCAACTTTTCTTATGTCTGATGGGTGTAATTATTTAAATGGCCAGACAATTGCGATAGATGGAGCTGAATATTTAACTGGTGGTACTTTTTATAGAGCTTTAGCTTCTTTAAAAGATGAAGATTGGGAAGGTATACGCGAGACAATCAAAACTAGTAATGAGAAAGATAAAGCCAAGAGATCAGTTTAATTTAGGAGATAAATATGAGTAATGAAACAATACAAAATATGCACAGGGTTTTAGAACTACAAAAGAGTCTAAATATTAAGGAGGGGGCACCAAATTTACAATTAAGGTCTGATCGCCTTGATAGAGTTATCTCGATGGTAACAAAATATGAAACTAAAATAATTTCTGCTTTACAAGATGATTTTGGAAATAGAGACCCTGTAATGTCTGCAGCTACTGAAGTGGCATCTGTTATAGGGCCAATGGATCACGCCAAGAAGAACCTAAAAAAATGGATGAAAGTAGAAAAAAGAAAAGCCGCAATAGCGCCGCTTGGCTCTGCACTATCTCTTTTAGGGGCAAAGGCTGAAATAAGATATCAACCTAAAGGAGTTGTAGGAGCAATTAGTCCTTGGAATTTCCCTTTAAATCTTGCCTTAGCACCTCTTGCAGGGATTTTAGCTGCAGGTAATAGAGTCATGTTAAAACCATCTGAACTTACACCTGCTTCATCTGATCTTACTAAAATGATGATAGAAGAATATTTTGAGGAATCAGAGATAGCTGTATTTACTGGTGACCCAGAAGTGGGTGCTGCTTTTAGTGGACTTGCTTTCGATCATTTAATATTTACAGGTGGAACTGCTATAGCTAAACATGTAATGAAAGCAGCTTCAGAAAACCTAGTACCGTTAACTCTAGAATTAGGAGGTAAATCTCCAGTTGTAGTTGGTAAGAGTTCTAAGATCAAAGAGGCGGCACAAAGAGTAATGCAAGGAAAAACCATGAACGCTGGACAAATATGCTTAGCTCCAGATTACGCCTTAGTTCCTGAAGAAAGTGTAGATGAATTTGTACAGGCTACAGTTGATGTAACTTCCGAAATGTATCCAGAAATGAAAGATAATGATGATTTTACATCTATTATCAATCAAAGGCATTACGACAGAATACAAGGCTACTTAACTGATGCTAAAAATAAGGGTGCCGATGTGTTGGAAATAAACCCAGCAAATGAAGATTTTAGCCAACAACCTCATCACAAAATACCTCCTACAATAGTTTTAAACCCTACTGAAGATATGCAAATTATGCAGGAAGAAATTTTTGGACCCGTTTTACCTGTTAAAACTTACAAAGAAGTTTCTGAAACAGTTGATTATATTAATAGCAAAGATAGACCTTTAGGGCTTTATTATTTCGGAGAAGATGACAAGGAAAAAGATTTTGTTGTTGATAATACTACCTCAGGAGGAGTTACTGTAAACGACGTAATCTCTCATATAACTATGGAAGACCTTCCTTTTGGGGGAGTGGGCCCAAGTGGAATGGGTTCATATCATGGGTATGATGGCTTCAAAGAGTTTAGTCATGCTAAATCTGTTTATAAGCAGTCATGGTTAAATTTAAATAAGCTAGCGGGTCTAGTTCCTCCTTATAAAAAGAAAGTGGATACAGCGAAGTCTGCTTAACCCTTTCTCTTCTGTGATATAGGATTCTTATGAAAAATATATCTCTTTTTATAGCATTAAGATATTTTAGGAGCAAAGGAGAAGGGTTTGTTTCCTTTCATTCAGGGATGGCCTTGGCAGGAATAGCTGTCGGTGTAGCAATATTGATTCTAGTTACTTCTGTTATGAATGGGTTTGAGAAAGAGTTAAAGACCAGAATACTTCAGGCTATCCCACACGCTTCAATACAAGGAAATATACTTAAAGATAACATAGAAGAAATAGGAAAAAGCTTGAGACTCAACAAGAGTATATTAGGTATAGCGCCATATATAGAGACTCAAGGTCTAGTCAGTTCTGGTTCGCATCTTAAAGGAGTTTATATATATGGAGTTGATCCTGATTATGAAAAGAATGTTTCGTCTATAGGAAATCATTTTATAGAAGGCTCTTTAAATACATTAAACCAATCTGAATATAATTTAGTTATTGGAGATATATTAGCCATTCAACTAGGTCTTAATGTTGGAGACGCTGTAAATATCTTAGTTCCCGATACGCGGTTAGGTATAGCTGGAATCTTTCCTCGCACTAAACAGTTTAAGGTAAGTGGTATTTTTAGCTTAGGGGCGCCTGAAATTGATCAGAGTTATATCTACTTAAGTATTAGCAACGCCTCTAAATTGCTGAGAACAGGAGAAAATATTCACGGGGTTAGAATCAGATATTCTGATCTTTTTCAATCTAAAGACCAAATAAGGGGCGACTTATTACGATTAAACAAGGAATTTAAAAAGGACTTCAAGGCCTCAACTTGGGAAAGAAATTACGGAACTTTGTTCGAAGCAATCCAAACTGAAAGATTTTTAGTCGCCTTTATGTTAATGACCTTAATTCTTATTTCATCTTATAACTTGATGTCTATGCTAATAATGACAATCAAGGAAAAAGAATCACAGATAGCTATTCTTATGTCCATAGGCGCCCCTTCTTCAATTATTCAAAATATATTTATTTTATTCGGATCAATAATTGGTTTTGTGGGTATATTGATTGGCCTTATATTCGGAACTTTGCTAACCAACTATTTCGGTTCAATAGTTAGCTTTGTAGAAAGTTTATTTGGAGTTCAGTTTATGAAGGTCTACTTCATAGATTACTTTCCTATTGATATTAGATTTTATTGGATACTATCTATTTGTATAATCTCTCTCTTTTTAACCATAGTTTCTAGTATATATCCTGCAAAGTTAGCCTCAAAGGTTGAACCAGCGGAGGCGCTTAAATATGAGTAATACTTTAATTGAATGTGTTGGTGTGTATAAATCTTATGATCAAGCTAACGAACGTCTTGACGTTATTAATGACCTAAACTTCCTAATAAATAAAGGTGAGAGTATTGGTCTTGTTGGATCTTCTGGGTGCGGCAAGTCGACCCTCTTACATCTTTTAGCTGGGTTAGACCTACCAGACTCTGGCAAGATTCGATTTAATGGAAATAATATTGTTAAGTTTTCTAAAGACGAACGAGCGACGTTTAGAAATAAAGAAGTTGGATTTGTGTATCAATTTCACCATTTATTGCCTGATTTCACTGCACTAGAAAATGTTGCATTACCTTCAATACTATCAGGTGAAGATAAGCAATATTCTCTAAACGAAGCAAGAGAGGTATTAGATAAGATTGGTCTTAAAGATAAGATCAACAGCAAACCTAACCAGCTTTCTGGTGGAGAAAGGCAGAGAGTTGCCATAGCCAGGTCTATTATCAATAAACCTTCTGCAATAATAATGGATGAGCCCACAGGAAATCTGGATAAAAAGAATGTAGAAAACCTCATGAGCCTTATAATAGATTTAGGCAAAGAGCAGCAGATCAGTTTGATTATTGCGACACATGACAGTAACGTCTCAAGTCGACTGGATAGGTTATTAAATCTAGAATAGATCTATATGGCTAGTAAAAAAACAAAATTATCAGGTGTCCGCCTATACGGAAGGTTGCTTTCGTATGTTTTGCCATACGTCCCTTTATTTATAGTAAGCATAATAGGTTTTGCTATTTATTCAGGTTCTCAAGTTGCTGCAACTGAATGGCTTAAGAGAGTTATAGATTATGTAAATGAACCAGTTGGAGACATGCGACTTATATTGCCTATCGCCTTAATATTAATAGCTTTAATTAGAGGAGTCGGTTTTTTTATAGGAAATTATTTGCTCTCCTCTATTTCAAATAGACTAGTGCACAACTTGAGACTCGAGTTGTTTGAAAAGCTTACTGTGCTCCCCAGTTCATATTATGACCAGCATAGCTCCGGGCATCTTATCTCTAGAATTACCTTTAATGTCATGCAAGTTACTGGGGCTGCTACAAATGCACTAAAAATATTTATCCGCGAAGGATTGTTAGTTATAGGTCTAATAACTTATCTCATGTTTTTAAATTGGAAGCTTGCTATGTTTTTATTTATTGCCGCTCCATTTATAGCGCTAATAGTAGGAGTAGCCGCTAGAAGGTTAAGAAAAATAAGTGGAAGAATACAAACTGCAATGGGAGATGTAACTCATGTGGCTTCAGAAACTATTACAGGCCAAGAAGAGGTGAAATCTTTCGGTGGAGAAGAATATGAAATCGATAGATTTTATGCAGCAAGTGATAATAATAGAAAGCAGAATTTAAAACTAGAAGCAACAAACTCAATTGCTTCTCCATTAGTTCAACTATTTGTTTCTGGAGCTTTAGCTCTTATTACTTGGTTAGCTCTTGATGCATCCATCGTTTCAAACATGACTCCTGGTACTTTCATAGCTTTTTTTAGCGCAGCAGGAATGCTGGCTAAACCAGTAAGACAGCTATCTGAAATAAATAGTCAGATACAGAAAGGTTTAGCAGCTGCTGACGATATCTTTGGTCAATTAGATGAGGTTTCTGAAAAAAATGAAGGCGTTTACGAAACGAAGAGAGTAGAAGGCGAGATTAGCTTTACTGGGCTTCATTTCTCTTATGAAGGTGCGCATGGCGGTAAAACACTAGAAGATATTAATTTAACTATCAATAAAGGAGAGACGGTTGCTTTTGTTGGAAAGTCTGGGGCTGGGAAAACTACACTGTTGAGCATAATCCCAAGATTTTATGATGATTATGAAGGTGAAATTAAAATTGATAACGTCTCAATTAAAGAATTTGAAATAAAGAACCTGCGATCGCATATTGCCTTAGTGAGTCAAAACGTAACTCTCTTTAATGACTCTATAGCAAATAATATTAATTACGGATCATCTGTTATTGATTTAGATCTTATTAAGGAAGCTGCAAAACAGGCTAATGCAGATTCTTTTATTGAGTCAATGGCAGATGGTTATGAGACTATCGCTGGCGACGATGGAGTACTGCTATCTGGTGGGCAAAGACAAAGGATAGCAATAGCGAGAGCAATATTAAAGGATGCACCTATACTTATTTTAGATGAAGCAACATCAGCATTGGATTCTGAATCAGAAAATTATATTCAAGAAGCTCTTGTAGAGCTATCTAAAAATAGGACTACATTAGTAATAGCGCATCGTCTTTCTACAATAGAATCAGCTGACAAAATAGTTGTATTGGATCAAGGCAAGATTGTAGAGGTGGGAGATCATTCGTCATTAATTGCAAATAATAGCCATTACGCAGAATTACACAAAAATCAGTTTAAAGATGAGGCCAAAGAAATACCAAGAGCAGAAGAATCAACTTCTATGTCAATTATAAAAGACTCTGAAACTAACCATGCTAGCTTTATAGAAAATAGTTGGTACAAAGAAAGTTTGTGGCTGTGGTTATTATGGCCCCTTTCCAAGCTAGTAAAAATTCTTGCTCAAAGAAAGAGATCAAAGTATTTATTAGATTCTACTTTATCTTCAAAATCAAAAGTCCCCGTTATTGTAGTTGGAAATGTTGTTGTTGGCGGGTCTGGAAAGACACCATTTGTAATATGGTTAACAAAACTTTTATTAAAAATAGGATATAAGCCAGGGATTGTGAGTAGGGGCTATGGAAGCAAATCTGGGCAATACCCTTTAATTATAGATGGCAAGTCAAGAGTTAAAGATTCAGGAGATGAACCTCTTATTATTCATAGGAATACGTCTAGACCTGTGTGCATTTCTCCAAAAAGAACTCAAGCCATTGAGAAGTTGTTACTAGAAACAGACACAAATATAGTGATAAGTGACGATGGCTTGCAGCATTACCAAATGGCTAGAGATATAGAGATTGTGGTTTTTGATGGTATTCGTGGAGTAGGTAATAGTCTTTGTTTGCCGGCGGGACCTTTGAGAGAACCTTTAGAGCGAGCTAAAGAAGTAGATTTTATAATCAGCTCTAATAAGAGTTTAGAAGTGAAGGGAATAGAAGAAGATTGCTTGATGACTTACAAACCATTGGAGTGGATAAGAATTAGTGATAATAAGAGATTCAGTGCTAAGGATTGGCCCTTGTCTAAGAATATACATGCTGTAGCTGGAATAGGTAATCCTACTAAATTTTTCAATACTTTAAGAGAGTTAGGACTTTCTTTAATAGAGCATAGTTTTCCAGACCATTATCAGTTTAAAGAGGAAGACTTAGATTTTGAAGGCAATCATCCAATTGTAATGACGGAAAAAGATGCTGTAAGGTGTGTAGATATTGAAAATAAAAACCTTTGGTACTTGTCGATAGAAGCTAATATCGAAGACGAAATTTTTGAAAAAAAATTACTTTCCAAAATAAAAGGTATAGAGGTTAAACAATGAAACTAGATAAAAAATTACTTGATATACTTGTATGCCCAATATCAAAAGGGGCGCTTGAGCAAGTAGGAGAGGAATTAATTTGCAAAAAAAGTAAATTGGCCTACCCAATTAAAGATGGAATACCGGTAATGCTTCCAGATGAAGCACGTAAATTAGATTAGATGGGAGATTTCATTGTCTTAATACCTTCTAGGATGGGTTCAACTAGATTGCCAGGAAAGCCGCTTAAGAAGATCGGTGATAAAACATTAATACAAAGAGTTTCGGAGCAAGCTATTAAGAGTAATGCAAAAGAAGTTTTAGTTGCTACAGACTCTGAAGAAATTATTTTCCATTGCTCAAAGAACAGTATTAAAACTGTCTTAACAAAACCAGATCATACAACAGGATCAGATAGGTTAGCCGAGGCAGTAGAGAATCTCAATCTAGAAGATGATCAGATTATTATCAACGTTCAAGGAGATGAACCTTTCGTTGATCCAACTGATATTAATAATTTATACGATTTAATGATAAAAAAATCTTTAAACATGGCAACTCTTTATTCAACTTTAAGCCCCAGGGATATAACAAACATAAACGTTGTTAAATTATGGTTAAAAGATGACGGAAGGGTAATTAATTTTTCTAGGAAGATAGATGATAAGAGGGATATTGATCAAGCCCAAATGCATATTGGTATTTATGCTTATCGAGCTAGTTTTTTAAGGAAATTTGTAAAATGGCCTCAAAGCCAAAGAGAGTTAGATTTGCAACTTGAACAAATGAGAGCGATGGATAATAGAGAAGTGATATATGCTAAAAAATCTGTAGGCAGTATTCATTTAGGTGTAGATACTTTAGATGAACTTGAATCTGCAAGGGAAATAGCAAATTCTTTTTAAATGAGAATTGAAGAAAATTTCCCTATAAAAGATCTAAACTCTTTAAGGGTAAATCAATTTACTAAATATTTTTGTTCCATTAAAACGATAGAAGAATGTAAAAAGGCCATTGAATTTTCTAAAGCTAAGGACGTACCTTTCTTATTTATAGGAGCAGGCTCTAACGTTGTATTCACTAGTGATTATGAAGGCCTTTTAATAAGAAATAATATTCTTGGTCGGATTGAACATGATGATAAGACAGTAGAAATATTGTCAGGTGAGAACTGGCATGAGTTTGTTGAATGGAGTTTAGCTAACGAGAGATACGGTTTAGAAAATCTTGCTCTTATACCTGGCACTGTAGGTGCTTCACCTATACAGAATATTGGTGCTTACGGAAAAGAAGTTTCTACTTTCATTAAAGAAGTTAAAGCTATAAACACACTTACAGCTAAAGAGAAAACATTCTCTAAAGAGGATTGTAAATTTGGCTATAGATCTAGCCTATTTAAGAATAAAAAAGAATATTTTATAACTTCAGTAGTTTTTGAAACCAGTTCAGATCCTTGTATAGATATATCTTATGATTCTTTACAAAAATTTATTAATGCAAGCTCTATAGAAATTGAAGCTTTAACACCTAAAGAAGTATTTGATTATGTTTCGTCTTTAAGAAGAAATGTTTTACCAGATCATAATATAGAATTTAATGCAGGTAGTTTCTTTAAAAACCTAATCCTTGAAGCGGATGAATTTAAAAAACTAACAACCATAATTAAAGTCCCTTTTTATGAAAATAATTCTCATTATAAAATCCCTTCAGGTTTTCTAATAGAAAAAGCTGGGTGGAAAGGAAAAGGCCTAAATAACGTAAAGGTGTCGGATAAACATTCTTTGGTCTTAACAACAAATGGCAATTTAGGTGGAAAGGAGGTTGTTACATTTGCTAATTCCATTATTGATGATATTTATAGTAAATTTAAAGTTAAATTGGAAATAGAGCCTACTTTGATCTAATTATGGAGTTCTTCACTGTAGCAATTTTACATTTATTTGCCGTGGCAAGTCCTGGGCCTGATTTTGCATTAATAACAAGGCAAAGCTTAAGATACAACAGAAAAATAGCTATCTGGACAAGCCTAGGAATAGGAGTTGGAATACTTTTTCACTCTCTATTAGCAATAACAGGATTGGTATTGCTGATAACGTCAAATGAATTGTTTTCTATAATTTTAAAGACTGTCGGCTCTTTGTATTTATTGTATCTAGGTATTAATTCAATTCTTGGTAGTAACAAAGGAAAAAATGTAGGTGTAGATGAAAATGAAAGCTTAGAAAAGTTTAATGGCTTTTTTACTGGCTTAATTACGAACATCACAAATGTAAAAGCTATCTTATTTTTCATCACAGTATTTAGTGTGATTATAGATTCAGGAAATAATCTATATCTAGTGTTATATGGCGTTTATATGGCCTTGGCTACCTTTCTATGGTTTACATTTATATCTTATGTCTTTACTAGTCACGTGTTTAAAGAAAAATTTTCCTCTTTCTTAGGTACTTTTGAAAAAGTTATAGGATTTATTTTAATTCTCTTATCCTTACAAATTATTGTTTATCAAGTATTTATCTAAGTGAATAAAACAACAATCTCATCAATATTTTCAGAGCTTTCGGATTTAGACGAAGATACATTTCCACCAGTAGAAAAATGGGATCCTCCGCTATGTGAAAATATAGAAATGCGAATTGATCGCTCAGGAAGGTGGTTCTTCATGAACTCTCCAATTGGAAGGGAAAGAATGGTTAATCTTTTTAGTAGAGTATTAAGGTTAGACCCTGATGGATTTTATTATTTAGTTACACCGGTTGAAAAAATAAAGATTATTGTGGAAGATAAACCATTCATAGTTGTTGATTTTGAGGTGCTTAATTCTGGTATTAGTCAGATCATAAATTTTAAAACGAATACTCAAGAAATTTTCTCTTTGAATTATGAACACCCTTTAAGAGTTATGATAAATGAAGAAACTTCTGAGCCTTCTCCATATGTGCTAGTAAGAAAAAACTTAGAGGCTCTGATATCAAGAAACGTGTACTATAAATTGATTGACTTGGGAGAAGAGCAGGGAAGTGATTTCGGCATTAAAAGCCAAGGAATATTCTTTAAATTATATTAGGTGCATAAAAAAACAGAGCCTTAGCTCTGTTTAGTTCGAGTTCGAAAGTGTCTAAAATTGAGTTTCTTCTTTTAGCTCCTTGATTAATTTCTCTTTTAATCTTGGTGGTCTAATAAATTTTTTGGTACCTTTCTTTATTAGAGCTTTCTCCTTCCGTTCTCTAACTTCCTTATCTCTTCTTTCTACCGTCTCGAGTTGTTTTCAGATCGGATAATTAAGTAAGTTAATAATACTCTTTTTTCCTATTCGGTCAACACTTTTTTTAACTTTTTTTTTAATTTTTTTTGTCAATATTTATAGTATTTAAGTTATTGATTATATTACATATTTGGATAGTTTGGACCACCCGTACCTTCAGGTGTTACCCAATTTATATTTTGAGAAGGATCTTTTATATCACAAGTCTTACAATGAATGCAGTTTTGAGCATTTATTTGGAAGATTTTCTTACCATCTTTCTCAATAATTTCATATACTCCAGCAGGGCAATATCTTTGTGCTGGTTCATCATATTTAGGTAAATTAATTTCTAATGGAATTGATGGATCTTTTAATTTTAGATGACAAGGCTGGTCTTCTTCATGATTAGTATTAGATAAAAATACTGATGAAAGCTTATCAAAACTAATTGTGCCGTCGGGTTTAGGGTAATCTATTTGTGGCATTTGGTCTGCTTCCTTTAGACACTCATGGTCAGGCTGATCATGATGAAGTGTGAAAGGTAATTTTCCTCTAAATATAAGTTGATCCATTCCTGCTAAAGCTACACCTATTAAAGTGCCAAACTTATGAATAAAAGGTAAAAAGTTTCTAGCCTTAAGAAGCTCTTTTTCAAGCCAAGAAGATTCCAAATTAGATTTGAAGCTTGTAATATCTTTTTTCGGCTTATCTTTAATCAATTCTTCATAAATACTCTCAGCTCCAATCATTCCTGATTTCATTGCTGTATGTGTTCCTTTAATTCTAGGAAAATTCATAGTCCCTGCGTCATCTCCTACAAGCAGGCCCCCTGGAAAGTGCATTTTTGGGATTGACTGATGACCTCCTTTTATAAGAGCTCGAGCTCCGTAAGCAGTCCTTGTTCCTCCTTCTAAGTATCTTCGGATGGATGCTTGATGTTTCCATTGTTGGAATTCTTTAAAAGGGTTGATGTGCGGATTGTCATAATCTAAAGGCACTATATAACCTAAAAATGCTTGATTATTTTCGCCATGATAGAAGTATGAACCTGAGAGAACACCTTTCGCAGCAGGCCATCCCATTGTGTGAATTACCAGGCCTTCTTCGTGCAGGTTAGGACTTATATCCCAAACTTCTTTAAAACCAATGCCATAGTGTTGAGGATCACTATCTCCATCAAGATTAAATTTACTTATGATCTGTTTTCCTAAATGTCCTCTGCATCCTTCAGACAAGACTGTATATTTAGCTAGAAGGTCAATACCAGGCTCAAAACTAGGCTTCTTTTCACCAGAAGAATCTAAGCCCATATCTCCAGTGGACACTCCTATTACAGTTTCATTGTCATAAATAAGTTTAGATGCTGTAAAGCCAGGGAAAATATCTATTTCAAGTCCTTCAGCATATTCACCTAACCATCTGCAAAAATTACCTAAACTCATGATGTAATTACCATGATTCTTAAAAGTTGTTGCAAACAATGTGGGTATGGAAAAAGCAGTAGAATCATTAATCAAATACCTTACTGAATCTTTTTTGACTGGAGTACTTAGTGGAGCCCCCAATTCTTTCCAGTCTGGTATAAGTTCATTAAGAGCTTTTGGATCAAAAACATTGCCTGAAAGTATATGAGCTCCAACTTCAGAACCTTTCTCAACAACGCAAATAGAAATCTCTATGGAATTTTTATCACATAATTGTTTAAGTCTAATAGCTGTAGATAAACCTGCCGGGCCTGCTCCAACAATGATTACATCATATTCCATCGATTCTCTTTCTTTGTTTTCCATTATTAATAATATTTATTTGTATTGAGAGGGGCTGCAGTTATAGAATACTGACTTTGAATTTTACCATATAAGGAAAATAGTATGAAGATTCTAGTTCCCGTAAAAAGAGTTGTAGATTACAACGTAAAAGTTAGAGCTAAATCTGATGAGAGTGGTCCAGATTTAAGTAACGCAAAAATGGCAATTAACCCCTTTTGTGAGATAGCTATAGAAGAAGCTGTAAGGCTAAAAGAAGCTGGCAAAGTTGAAGAGGTAATAGCAGTTTCAGTCGGTGATTCTGCTTCCCAAGAACAATTAAGAACTTGTTTGGCATTGGGTGCAGATAGAGCAATTTTAATCGAAACTAGCGAAACTCCAGAACCGTTAGGAGTAGCTAAAGCACTTAAAGCTATAGTCGAGAAAGAGAATCCCGAAATAGTAATTTTAGGAAAGCAGGCTATAGATGATGACGCTAATCAAACTGGTCAGATGCTTGCCGCGTTGCTTGGCTATGGTCAAGGTACATTTGCTTCTGAAGTAGATGTTCAAGATGGCAAAGTGGAAGTAACTAGAGAGATAGACGGAGGCTTACAAACATTATCTTTAAATCTGCCTGCTATCATCACAACTGACCTAAGATTAAATGAACCAAGGTATGCTTCTTTGCCGAATATTATGAAAGCTAAAAAGAAACCTTTAGAGACTATTTCTAGTGAAGATCTGGGTGTAGATATTGCGCCAAGAACTGAAACTTTAAAAGTAAGTCCCCCTCCTGAAAGGGCGGCAGGGATAATAGTTGAAAGCGTTGATCAATTAATTGATAAATTAAAAAATGAAGCAAAGGTGATTTCATGAGCATATTAGTAATAGCAGAACACGATAATACAGAACTTAAGTCATCTACGTTAAATGCTCTAGCAGCTGCAGTAGAAATTGGTGGAGACATTGATTTGCTTGTTGCAGGAAGTGATTGTGGAATAGTAGCTGAAGCTGCTCAACAAATACCTTGTGTTTCTAAAGTCTTATTAGCCAATAAAACTGGTTATGCTAATGCGCTTGCAGAAAACTTAGGTAGTCTTGTAGCTGAATTAGGAGTTAATTATTCTCATATATTGGCTCCAGCAACCACAAGTGGTAAGAACTTTATGCCAAGAGCAGCTGCTTTATTGGACGTGTCTCAGATTTCTGATATTAGTGCAGTTTCATCTGAAGATACTTTTGAAAGGGCTATTTATGCTGGAAACTGCATTGCTACTGTTAAAAGCAACGATTCAATTAAACTTATAACGGTTAGAACAACAGGATTCGATGCCTGTGAGTCATCTGGCGGGAATGCTAGCATTCAAGAAATAGATAATGATACAGATCTTGGCGTCTCATCTTTTGTAAAAGAAGAGATTGCTAAATCTGATAGACCAGAGTTGACGGCAGCAGATGTGGTTATATCTGGTGGAAGAGGTATGCAGAATGGAGACAACTTTAGTTTACTAAATGGTATAGCTGATAAGCTAGGAGCAGCAATTGGTGCTTCAAGAGCTGCTGTGGACTCTGGATTTGTTCCAAATGATATGCAAGTTGGTCAAACTGGTAAAATAGTTGCGCCTGATCTGTATATTGCTGTAGGGATTTCAGGCGCAATTCAGCATTTAGCAGGAATGAAGGATAGTAAAGTGATTGTGGCGATTAATAAGGATGAAGAAGCACCTATATTTCAGGTTGCAGATTACGGATTAGTGGCTGATTTATTCGACGCTCTTCCTGAGCTCGAATCAAAACTATAAATTGATCTAATCTTGGGGCGTTATTCTTTTTAGAATGACGCCAGATTCGATGTGATTGGTATAAGGGAATTGATCGAACATTGCCACTTTCTCTATTTCATGAGTCTTCTTTAATAAATCTAGATCTCTTTTAAAAGACTCAAATCCACAAGAGATATAAATTATTTCATCAAATTGAGATATTTTTGAAACCGTTTGTTGGTCGATGCCTTCTCTAGGTGGGTCAACGAAGATTGATCTAATATCATATTCCTTTAAAACAATTTCTTTATTTATCAGTCTTCTAAATTCTCTCTTTTCATCATACGCCTCAAGAGTTTCCTTACCTGACAACCTAGCAAATTTAATATTGTTGCAATTATTTAACTTTATATTTTTTTCTAAGGCTACAAGGCTTGGTCGGCTATTTTCTGTAGCTATTACATTATTAAATAATCTACTAAGAGGGATGGTAAAGGTACCTAGTCCGCAATGTAGTTCAATGATATCAGTTTCTCTTTTCCCATTTTCTTCAATCCAACTTATCATTTGATCACATATGTCTGGGTTAGTCTGACTAAAGCATTGCTCATATAAATTCAGTCTGAATTTCTTATTTACAGATTTATACTCTTCAGTTACATAATCCTGTCCAATAATGATTTTTTGGTTCTTACTCCTGCCTACAAAGGAGCATTCAAGGCTATCTTTTAAAATATTAATCTCTTCAACCCAATCATTCTCTAACTTCTTATGATAGATTAAAGAAACCATAACCTCTTTAGACCTAGAGCTCTGAAATTCAATTTGAAACAATTTTTGAAATAATACTTCTTTTTTAGTTAATAATTGAAGAAGTTTTTTCATCAATAGTTGAATAGCTTCTGAGCATATGGGATATTTATTTATTTCTATGCGCTCATTATCATTAATCATTGAATAGTTAATACCATTCTCAAAATTAGATAATCCAAATTCACACCTATGTCTGTATGAGTGGTGGCTTGAAGGAAAAATACTTTTTGAAGTTACGTCATTAAAGTAAGAATTAAATATATTTTCTTTCTCTTTAAGTTGATTTTTGTAATTTTCAGTTGAAACTTTAATCAAGGTTTGGCTTTAAAAATTTCTTAGTAGTTTCTAGTTCTTCTGATCTTTGTTCTGCAATTCTTTCTACTTGATCCATTCCTATCTTTCCGACTCCAAAATACTTACTTTCTGGATGAGAGAAGTACCACCCGCTAACCGAAGCTGCCGGTGACATGGCAAAATTTTCAGTTAGTTTAATTGTAGTAAGATTATCTGAATCTAGTAACGAAAAGAGTTTTAATTTTTCTGAATGATCAGGGCAGGCAGGGTATCCCGGTGCAGGCCTTATTCCCGTATACTTTTCTTTTATTAAGTCCTCATTAGACAGATTTTCTTCTTTTGCATATCCCCAGTATTCTTTCCTGACTTTTTCATGCACAAGTTCAGCCATGGCTTCAGCAAGTCTATCTGCAATGGCTTTTAACATTATTGAGGAATAATCATCATTATTGCTTTCATATTCTTTACATTTTTCTGCAACTCCATTTCCGGTAGAAACAGCAAAACCTCCAATATAATCTTTTATACCGCTGAGTTCAGGTGCAATAAAGTCCGATAAGCAGAAATTTGGCCTTATACCTTGAGGTTTCTGTTGCCTAAGATGGTTTAAAGTTATAGTAGACTTTGGATCTTTGGATTTAGTAATTAAAATATCATTTTCTCTCACTTGATTGGCTTCCCAAAAACCAATCACTCCTTCAGGGGTGATCAATTTATTTTCTTGAATTTCATCCAACATTTTTTTTGCATCTTGATACAAAGATTTTGCTGCCTTTCCTACCTTTTCATCTTCTAGAATTTCAGGAAATCTTCCAGCTAAGTCCCATGATCTGAAGAAAATTGACCAGTCTATATATTTTCTGAGTTCTTTAACTGTGATTCCTTCTAATTTCTTAGCCCCCAAGAAACTAGGTTTAGTAGGCGAATATCCTGACCAGTCAATTTGATGTTTATTTTGGTTGGCAACTTCTAATCTTAATAATGGCTTACCTTCAGAATTTTTTAGTCTGAGTCTAGTTTGTTCATATTCTTTTTTTATTCCTTCTACATATTGATCTTTAATACCTTCTGTAACCAAATTTTGTAATACACCGACACTTCTTGATGCATCTATTACATGAATTGTTTGACCTTTTTTATAGGCGGGTTCTATCTTTAAGGCAGTATGTGCTTTAGATGTTGTTGCCCCTCCAATGAGAACAGGAATATCCATGTCCTTCCTATCCATTTCAGTAACAACATTAATCATTTCATCTAGTGAAGGTGTTATTAGACCGCTAAGCCCAATAAAATCTGCTTTTTCTTTAATTGCAGTTTCAATTATCTCTTCCGCGGTGACCATGACTCCCAAATCAATAACTTCAAAATTATTGCATTGAAGAATAACTCCAACAATATTCTTTCCAATATCGTGAACGTCTCCTTTTACAGTTGCCATAACGACCTTTCCATTTGTCATGGATTTTTTATCTTTAGATGCTTCAATAAAAGGAACGAGATGTGCTACAGCTTCTTTCATTACCCTGGCACTTTTAACCACTTGAGGCAAAAACATCTTACCTTCTCCAAATAGATCTCCAACTAGATTCATTCCATCCATTAATGGACCTTCAATTACTTGAATGGGTGAAGGGAAATTAAGCCTAGCTTCTTCAGCATCTTCTACTATGTATTTGTTGATACCATTAACTAGCGCATAAGATATACGTTCACCTACATTTGTATCTCTCCAGCTTAAATCTTTTTCTTCTTGTTTCGAGTTAGATTTTAAGAACTCTGAAGCCTTAGATACTAAATTTTCAGTAGCATCATTATTTTTATTTAAGATAACATCTTCAACTAGTTTTTTTAGTTCTGGTTCTATTTCTTCGTAAACTATAAGCTGTCCAGCGTTCACAATTCCCATTGTTAGTCCATTTTTTATAGCGTAATAAAGAAAAACAGAATGCATTGCTTCTCTAACAGGATCATTACCTCTAAAAGAAAAAGATACATTGCTGATACCGCCAGATATTTTCACATTAGGAAGATTGTTCTTAATATATTTACAGGAATCTATAAAATCTACTGCATAATTATTGTGTTCTTCAAGACCAGTTGCAACAGCGAAAACATTTGGATCAATAATGATGTCTTCAGAAGGGTAGTCCAGCTCCTGGGTTAATAGGTCATAAGATTTTTTAGAAATGGTTTTTCTTCTTTCTAAGGAATCAGCTTGTCCTTCCTCATCAAAAAGCATCACAATAATTGAAGCTCCATACTTCCTACATATATTAGCTTTGTTGAGAAATTCTTCTGTACCTTCTTTAAGGCTAATTGAATTTACGATACACTTTCCTTGAAGGATCTTTAAGCCTTCTTCAATTACTTCCCACTTCGAAGAATCAATCATTACGGGAACTTTACTTATTGCTGGTTCTGTAGCTAAAAGTTTAAGAAAGTGCTGCATCTCTTCTTTTGCGTCAAGCATACCTTCATCCATATTGATATCAATTATTTGAGCTCCTTGTTCTACTTGTTCTCTTGCTACCTCTAGGGCTTCTTCATATTCTTTTTCTTTAATAAGGCGTGCAAACTTTTTTGAACCGGTAACGTTAGCTCTTTCACCAACATTGATGAATAGTGAATCTTCATTAATATTTAAAGCATCTAGCCCGCTAAGTTGAGTTAGGTTTTCTGTAATTGGAGGTATTCTTGGTCTAATATTCTCTAATTTAGTAACAATTGCTTTGATATGATCTGGAGTTGTTCCACAACAACCTCCAACTATGTTGATGTAAGCTTCATTACAGAATTCTTCAATATGTTGTGCCATATCTCCAGGAGACTGTTCATATTCACCCATTTCATTAGGCAAACCAGCGTTTGGGTGAAGACTAGTGGCAATATTAGCTATTTCACTAATCTTTTTAATATGTGGCCTTAATTGTTCTGCACCTAGTGCACAATTAAAACCTATTGAATTAGGCTTAGAATGCTTAACCGAATTCCAGAAAGCTTCTACGGTTTGCCCAGATAACGTTCTTCCTGAAGCGTCAGTGATAGTCCCTGAAATCATCAAAGGAATATCAAATTGCATCTCTTCGCATTTATCTAAATATGCATAAATTGCAGCCTTAGCATTTAAAGTATCAAAAATAGTTTCTATTAATAAAAGGTCTGCACCTCCATCCATCAAGCCGTTGATGCAAATCTGGTAATCTTGCTTGAGTTCATCAAACGAAATATTTCTAGCTGCAGGATCTGATACATCTGGGGATAAAGAAGCTGTTCTATTAGTAGGGCCTAATACGCCGGCAACTAAAATCTTCTTAGAAGATTTAGAAGCTGCTTCTGCAGCTATCTTTGCTCCTTGAAAATTTAAATCATATGCGTGTTCTTCAAGGCCATAATCGGATTGAGAAACTGAATTAGAATTGAAAGTATTAGTTTCAATTATATCGCTTCCAGCCTTTATGAAGCTTTCATGTATAGAAGAGATTAATTCCGGTCTAGTAAGACTTAGCAGATCATTATTCCCTTTTAAATCTATATGCCAGTCAGAGAATTTAGTGCCCCTAAAATCAGACTCTTCTAGATTATGAGATTGAATCATAGTGCCCATAGCTCCATCTAGAACTAAAACTTTTCTCTGTAATAGGGAATCAAAATTTGATTTAGAAATCATTTACTTAATTGTATTTTTAAGAATTCGATATTTTACAGTAAAAAGTAAGAAAAAAATTTTTCATAAATTTGCTAGAATAAGTATATGAAAGAGTTAACAATTACAGGGTCAGCTGTTAAATATCTGGATGATCTTTTAGGGTCTCAAGAAAAAGACACTATAGGCATTAAAATATTTGTGAGTGAACCAGGAACGCCAAGAGCAGAAACCTGTATAGCTTATGCAAAAGAAGACGAAAGTCTTGCAGATTATTTACTAATCGAAGAGTTTAGCTTCTCTTTGTTTATAGAGAACGAATCTCTTGATTTCGTTAAAGATGCAGTAGTAGATTATTCACCGGATAAATTTGGAGGCACATTAACTATAAAAGCACCAAACGCTAAGCTCCCTCAAATAAACGAAAATGCTTCCATTGAAGAAAAAATTAATTACGTACTCTATTCTGAAGTAAATCCTAGCTTAGCTTCACATGGTGGTGAAGTTTCTTTAGTTGAAGTTATAGATAAAGAAACAGCAGTTCTTCAATTTGGAGGAGGGTGCCAAGGTTGTGGTATGGTAGACTTAACCTTAAAGGATGGTGTTGAAAAAACATTACTTGAACAAGTTGATGGACTTAAAGGGGTTATGGACGTTACTGATCATTCTTATCGTGAAAATGCTTATTACAAATAATTGATGTCTCAATTAAACGCTGATTCTTGTTATATATTCACTGATACAGAAACAACTGGCCTAGATATAAATTTCTCTCAGATAATCCAAGTTGGGTCAATACTTACGGATGAGTCTTTAAATCAAGAAAACTCACAAGATATTGGCAGCAAGCTATTGCCATGGGTAGTTCCTTCACCAGAAGCTTTCTTAGTTCATAAAAAAACCGAATGCTTAGAAGAAGGCGCAATGTCTCATTATGAGATGATGAAACTACTAAGAAATACTTGGTTAGACTGGTCTAAAGAAAGAAATGCTGTTTACATAACTTATAATGGACATAGGTTTGATGAAGAGCTTTTTAGAAGACAATTCTATTGGAATCTTTTGCCTTTATATATAACCAACACCTTAGGGGCTTCAAGATTAGACATGATGAGCACCCTGCAGTTGGTAGCAAATTTTTTCCCAGACAGTCTTAATTTACCTTCTTTTGAAGAAAATGAAGTTAGTATGAAACTGACTGATTGGTCTGACGCTAACTCCATAGAAATTGTAAATGCTCATGATGCCTTGGCAGATTGCGTTCAAATGTTAGAACTTAGTAAATTAATCATTAAGAAAGCTGCACCGGTATGGAAGGCTTCTATAAAAGGTGCTTCAAAAAATGGAAACTTAGAGTTACTGCAATCTCAGCCTTTCGCAATGATGGGAGAAGTGGTTAGGAGGAAAAGATTTACATACCCTATAGCTTTTTGCGGACAAAATCCAAAAATGAATAATGAAGTTGCAGTGGCAGATTTATATTTTGATCCCGACCATTTAAATGATTTAACAGATTCTGAATTATTGGAACAAATAGGTAATAGCGGGACTGCGATTAGAAAAGTTAGAATTAATAAAAGTTTGCCAGTCATGTCTTCGGACCAAATACCTAACATAGATGTTTTTTTAGATATTCCTTATGATCAACTCGAAGAAAGAGCAAGAAAAATTCAAGGAAACGTTAAGCTTCAAACCAGAGTGAGTGAATTATTGGCCAATAATCAAATAAACTATCCTCCTCCAAAATACCTAGAGCAGAGTGTCTATTCGGGCTTTCCATCAGATGCAGATGATTTATGGATGGAGAGATTTCATTCCTTGCCCTGGCAAGAGCGCAGTAAATTACTGGATGGTTTTGAAGATTCTAGATATAAAGAATTAGCCGAAAGATTAATTTGTACTCATTCACCTGAACTTGCATCTCCAGATATGATGTCTAGATATCAGAACTTTCTAAATCAAAGACTATATGATAAAGGTCCATGGCTTTCTTTAGAGAAAAGCTTAGAAAAAATAAGAAAGCTTCTGTCTGAATCTACTGGCAATGATCATGAGATACTTAAGAAGCTTGAGAAGAACTTGTCTGGCAAGAATAGCTTCAATTAAATTATAAAGGAGAAATTTTTATAAGGATGCCAAAAAAAGGGTGATCTATGAAATGGAATTTATTTTCAGCAACTTTTATCTCTTGATTTATTTCGTATTGGTCATCGAATTTGAATTCCGAGAGCTCTATTTCATCGAACAATAAGATATCTGCCTCTTCTTCAATAAACCAATTTGAAAAATCTCCTATATTTACTTTAATATTATTAAAAATAGTCTTTATCCAATAACTATCATCTTTAGCTACATCTACATCCTTTTTAATGGTCTTCATTTCTAGCATTTCATTAAAATCAATTTTCTTCATTAATTTTGATTCATTAGTTTGTACATCGGTTTTTCTACTTAACCTTAAGTTAGCATCAAAATGAAGATATCTGTCTTTGTAGATTAATAATTCACCATATACCTTTTTTTGATTTTTTACATTTTCAATAAATATATAAGCAGAATTATTTTTGCTAACGATAGGCTGATACCAAGAAATGGAATGCAATACTTCGTAGTCTTTACCCCTTAACATTTTCTTTTTTAATTTCTGCATTTCATTTTCATAAAGAATTCTTTCAAATAAATTAAAGCCCTGGTTTTCCTCATTTTTTTCTGTTGGAATAATTTCTTTATTTGAATCATTCACTTGTAATTTTATTAAATCATTTGGCTTATTGTTGTAGATAATAGGTTTCCCAACTAGGAATGTAGGTTGATCTTTAATAATTAGAAGTTCTTGTTTTAGATCTAATGGTTGTAGTATTTTAAGCTCTTCTTTTAAGTCAGCTTCTTCTATAAATAAGTTCTCAAATATAAGTAAATCTATTTTATATATTGCTTTATCATCTTCATTATTAATAAAGTTTTCCACGAACTCAGTTGGGCTTATAACCGCGTAAATAGGAAATGAAATTATAATAAAAGTAAGAGTAAAAAGTTTAGTTAACATTTCGGCTAATTGCATTGATAACATCCTTAGTCATATTAACTTTAGATTCAATATCTCCCGAGTTAAGTAGAGAGGTGTTAAGTTCTGGATTTTTGAAATAAATATTTATCTTATCTTTTAAAAAGTTTATCTTACTGATTGAATTCACTTCACTCAATAGTCTTAATTCAGCTTGATAAAAGAAATATATTATTTCTATAGGTAATAAACCAAAACGGTTAATCATTTCAATTTGAATGCTCTTTAGGTCTTCTTCAGAGCTAGCTAAAGCTATCCTGTTATACATTAATAATCTTACATTAATGTCTGGAAGATAGTCTTCTGGGATTAAACTATTTTGATTTATATTAATTTCAGGCAATTCATCTAGATTGTGAAAGTCCAAATCACCACTTTTAATGAAATCGGTAGCTCTCTTTATCATTCTTGTATATAAATCTAATCCTATTGAATCAAAGATACCGCTTTGGTTAGAGCCTAGAATTTCTCCTGCACCTCTTATCTCTAAGTCTTTAAGGGCTAACAGGAATCCTGCTGATAAGGAATCAGTGTTTTGTAGAGCCTCAAGTCTCTTGTCAGCTTCTTTTTTTTGAATAATGTGTTTTGATCTTAAGAAATATGAATAGGCCTGTTTATCACTTCTTCCTATTCTACCTCTTAATTGGTGTAATTGAGCCAAGCCAAATTTATCCGCTTCTTCCACTATTAATGTGTTTGCGTTAGCAACATCTATCCCGCTTTCAATAATAGTAGAGCAAACCAAAACATCGATTTCATTAGAATTAAAGGCAATCATTCTTTTTTCTATATCTTTATTATTAAGTTGCCCATGTACAATTTCAATTCTTAATTGAGGAAATTTAGTTTCAAGTCTTTGTTTTCTATCCTGTATAAGCTTTAAGTTATTACACAGGTAATAAGTTTGACCGCTTCTAAGACTTTCTCTTTGGATAGCTTCATTTATTAAGTTCTCATTAAACGAATACGTAAAGGTCTTTACAGGAAGACGATCATCTGGAGCAGTTGCAATAATAGATAAATCTTTTAATTCCGTTAATGCAAAATTTAATGACCTTGGTATTGGTGTAGCAGAAAGGCTAATAATTTCTACCTCCTCTTTAAGAGATTTAATTTTTTCTTTCTGGCGAACGCCAAATCTATGTTCTTCGTCTATGACAAGGAGACCTAAATCAAAAAACTTTACAGTACTTTGTAAAACGGAATGTGTTCCTATAAGAATGTCAATTCTTCCTTCGCTTAAGTCTTTTAATAATTTATCCTTTTCTTTTTTCCCTACATTTCTTGAAAGAATAGCAATCTCAATTCCTGTATCTTTGAATCTGTTAATAAAGCTAGAATGATGCTGAGTTGCTAGAAGAGTTGTAGGAACAAGGATACATGTTTGCTTCAGATTAAAACTAGCGACAAAAGCAGCTCGCATAACCACTTCCGTCTTTCCAAAACCAACCTCTCCACATACCAATCTATCCATAGGTATTGGTTTTTGCATATCCACAATAACTTCATCTATTGTTCTTTTTTGATCGTACGTTTCTTGATAAGGGAATTGTGAACAGAAATATTTAAATTCTTTAATTGGAATATCATATGAAAAACCCTCTTTATTTGCTCTTTTAGCCTGAACTTCTAATAATTCGGCTGCTGTATCAAAAGTTTGTTTTAAAGCTTTATTTTTTCTTTTTACCCATCTTTTTGAACCCAAAGTGTCTATAGATCTATCTATTGGGCCAAAGTATTTAGATACTAAATTCATATGCTCAATTGGTACGTAGACTTTACTATTATCTGCATATTCGATCTCCAGGCAGTCGCTAATCCCTAGAAAAGTTTTAATGGGAGTTAGTCCATTAAAACTACCAATTCCATGAGTTAAATGAACTACCAAGTCTCCTTTATTAGGCAATTTTTGGTAGTTAATATCACTTTTCTCATTTCTTGCCTTTATTTCTTGAACTTTAGGCCTTATTTCTAAGCTCTTTTCTAATTTAAACTTATAAACATCTTTATTTTGAATGACATCAACGAGATCTTTGTAGTTAATGAATAATTCATTAGGAGGTAATAGAGGTCTTTTTAAGTCATATCTGTATTCTTCATAACGTTCTTCTATTAAGTTTTCAAAAATCCTTGCTTCTTCTAACACCCCAATTTGCATGTGGATAGTTTTAAACTCTTTTAAATAAGGTAGTAAGCTAGTTTTATGTCCGTAAAAAAGTGGAAGGTAAATTTCAACCCCTTCGGCTGGTTTAGAATTTATTATTTTGTTGAATATTTCAGAATCACCTTCGAAAGCATCAAATTTTTCTCTCCAATTAGTTCTAAATTGAGTTGCACTATGCCTGTTAAGAGGATATTCAAAAGAAGGTAAATAACTCATAGAATCTATTTGCTCATTTGCGATTTGAGTTTGAGGATCAAAAAGTCTCAGACTCTCAATATCATTACCAAAGAATTCAATTCTTATGGGTTCTTCTCTACTGGTCAAGAAAATATCTAAGATAGAACCTCTTAACGCATATTCTCCCGGAACAGAAACAAAATCAGATCGTGAATAGCCATTGTCGGCGAGAAGGTCTAGTAAAGTCTCTAGATTTAAATGATCTCCTACATGTAAATGATTAATAGGCATCACATGAGATAAATCAGGGCAAGGGGAAAGTAGTGTTTGTATTGATGTGATTAGATTGCTATCTCTATTTTTAAGTAGTTCTGAAAGACAATTTATTCTATTAGCTCTAATTACGGGTGCAGAAGAAAAAAAATCGTAGGGCAATAACTCAGAACCTTCAAGAAGCATGCAATTGAAACTATCCTTGATATCTGCTTGTAGTAACTTTGCTGATTGACTGTCTTTAGTTACAAATAGATTTTTTTTAGGCGAGCTTGTCCCCAGATTAATTAAATCTGTAAGGGTGTTGAGCTTTTTGGTCACTAGTCCGTTATATATTAGTAATCAAAAAATGAAAATTATATAGGTAAGTGTATAATTATTTTTTTTTA
>Ga0066863_10000116_pt1 | contig 32186 bp, 31 predicted proteins | sample ETN02SmetaG_2_FD_65495 | JGI IMG/M metagenome (GOLD analysis project Ga0066863, IMG submission 65495) | Marine microbial and viral communities from oxygen minimum zone, Eastern Pacific Ocean - ETNP2014F10-02SV253 | ecosystem: Environmental > Aquatic > Marine > Oceanic ...
TTTTTCATTTATTTTATGCAATTTATCAGAAGATTCTAACCATTCTATATATTCTCTTAAATCCTCAAACATATTAATCCTTTTTCATCTTTGATCTTATTTTATTAGAAGATATACCAGATTCAAACATTTTTCTTGGAATACCTATAAACATTTCTTTAATTTGTTCAGGGATAAAAACATTATCTACAGTTACAAATTTATCATCAACAGTTCTACCGCCAACTATAAACTTTGTACCGAAATTTTTTAATTGTATAAACTGATCTATAATTTTATTGCTATTCATTTCAGAATTATAATATTTGTTAGCAAATAATCTTATAAGAGTATCACCTCCAATCAAAAAATCAGCTCCTTTAAATAAAATAGATTTCCCTAAAAAGGTAGCTTCATTCGTTACTAAAAGTTCATTAATAGTCTTAAATTGGTTAATTCTTTTGGATATTTCTTCAAGTGACAAATCTGGTTTGTCAACATTTTTAAAGGATATCTCAAAAGCAGGCTTTTTATCACTAATATACATTCCAGATTTTAATAATTTCAGATGCCCTTCGTGAATTGGATTAAAGCTACCAGGAAAAATAAGGTATTTTGAATAATCAGTTATATCATTGTTTAAGGACAATTGAATATCATAATGTAAATAATTAATTTTATTAATTTGTAATTTTTTCAGATTATTCATTAATTTTTATATCTATTAAAGATGAGAACAAGTTTTTGTCAATTTCCAATTGAGGATTTAACAAAATATTTAAAACTAAATAACTAATTATATAATCCTGTTGTTTGCGATTAAGATTATCATCAAGAAAATTTATTTCATAATTTGTATTCAGTTCATTTCCAATCAAAGATACAAAACTTCTATCAGAGCTGAATTTTTTCCTATTTGTTTTCAAACTTGAAGATACAGCTAATGAAATTAAATTTTCAGACTTATGGATTATTTTAGAATATTTATTGAAATTATTAATTGCTAATTCTCGACAAATATTACTATTGACATAACTATTACTTTTAAAAGATAATTCTTGATCGATTGCAATAATTGAATAAGGAATATTTACAGAAATTAAATTATTAGAAATACCTTCTTGATCCATAAACCATTTTACCAATCTATGACATGAACCCAACAACGTAAATACATACAAATATTTTGATAAAGAAATTTGTTTGGTTATTTTTTTGATTTGAACCTTAGATTTTGCACGAAATTGATCAAAAATCACGATTTACCTACAATAATAATAACAAAACTATTTAATTCACAAACAAACATTACACATAATCTTTTATAAATTAATTATATTCTAAAAGAATAACTATTTAAAATTATGAATATTAATAAAAAGAATAATAAAACAGCAAAACCCGGTTCTAATATTGTAAGAGTATCGAGATTAGAATCTATAAAACCTATTAACATAAAATTTAATAATTTTAATATTACCAAACGTCTGTATAATCCTTCCCTGGCACTATTTGGGAGTTATATTTTAGTAATAATTATAGGCACAGCACTTCTAATGATTCCCTTTGCTACAAATACTCATGAAAATCACGGATTACTAACTTCTTTATTCACAGCCACATCTGCATTTACTCTAACTGGTTTAATAGTACAAAATACAAATCAATTTTGGTCTACATTTGGGCAAATCATAATAATTACATTAATTTTCATTGGTGGAATAGGATTTATGACATCTACTATTTTTATTCTTAAAATATTTGGGCAACAAATTTCATTACCTCAGCAAATACTTCTTAGAGAATCTCTAGCAGATACAAGATCATTAGGCAAACTGCAACTTGGAAATTTAATTCCTACTATAAGTATTATTATTTCATATAGCATAATTATACAAATATCTGTAGGCATACTTTTATTTTTAGCATTCTATCAAGGAGTAAATACAAAAGAAGCGATTTGGTTAGCAATATCACATACAATATCCTCATTTAACGGGGCGGGATTCTTGTTTTTCAATACAGAAGGCTTACTAGGAGGATATGAAAAAAATATTTCAATTTTAACTTTAATAGGAATTAATATCTTTTTTGGAAGTTTAGGTTATTTAATATTTATTGATATATTTCAAAACTTTAAATGGAAATCATTATCTTTAAATTCAAAATTAGTAATTACCTCAACAATTTTTTTAAATTTGTTTGGAATGCTAATATTATTTGCTCTCGAATCTCAACCCAATGGAGTATTAGAAAATACTGGAATAATAAACGGGTCAGGGCAATCTCTTTTTAATACTGTAAGTGGAAGAACTGCAGGATTTTCATCTATAGATTTTAATTCAATTAGAATTCCAACAGCACTATGGTGCTCAGCATTAATGTTTATAGGAGGTGCATCTGCTTCTACCGCAGGAGGTATTAAGCTCAATACTATTATGGTTGTTTATTCATTTATACTAAGTACTCTCAAAGGATCTCCAGATACTTCTATTTTCAATAGAAAAATACCCCAAGAACAAGTAAATAGATGTATAACAATATTAATGATTTCGATAATGATCATATTCATTGCCACAATTCTAATTTCTTTAACTGATTCATACGAAATACATAAAATATTCTTTGAAATTTGTTCTGCTTTTGGAACAGTAGGATTATCTTCCGGATTCACTCAACAAAGTTCAAATTTAAGTAAAATAATATTAATAATACTTATGATAATAGGAAGAATTGGTCCCTTAACAATGGTCCTCGCCTTAGGAAATAGAAATAATCCTATTATGTACAAAAATGCAGAAGAAAGAGTTACAATAGGCTAATAAAAATATCTAACTTTAAATAATTATGAAAAAACAAGTAGCAGTGATAGGAATAGGAAGATTTGGTAGAAGTGTAGCTTCCGCACTTTATAATCTAGGACACGATGTTTTAGCAATTGATAAAAAAGAAGAAAGGGTGCAAGATATGCTCGGTAAAGTTACTTATCCTGTTTCTGGAGATGCAACAAATGAATTAACTTTAAAGGAACTAGGTGTCCCTTCGTATGATGCTGCTATTGTAGCTATCGGATCAGATACTGTCTCAAGTTTGATGACTTCAGTACTACTAAGATCATTAAAAGAAGATATGTATATAGTAGCCAGAGCTCAAGATGAATTGCAAAGCAACGCTTTAAGATTAGTTGGCGTAAATAAAACTGTATTAGCAGAACATGAAATGGGAGAACAAATCGCACATAATTTATTCAATCCTAATGTACAGGAATATATGAGTATGAATTCAACTTATGGAATTAGTAAAATTTTGATTCCCAAACATATACAAGGGAAATCTTTAAAAGAACTCAATATTGGAACTTCAAGAGATAAGTATAATTTAACAGCATTAGGCATAGTAAGATCTAAAAATATTATCTTAAATCCAGATGTAAATGAAATTATCAAAAAAAATGATATTTTACTCATAGCAGGCAACAACGAATTAATCAATAAACTTACAGACTAATTTGAAGGATTTAATAAATAAATATATTTAAATTTAGTAAAAATAAATCTAATTACTATAGAGACAAAATACTAGTTGCAGTATCTGGCAATAATGTTGACGAAAAATTAGTGCAATTTGCCAGTGAGTTCTCAAATCCTGAAACTACAATTGTTTTGATACATATAATCATAATTCAGCGATCTTTACCCTTAGATATAGACGATGAAAATTCATTTATTAAAGCCGAAAAAATACTTGAATCTCTAGAAAACAAAACAAGAAAAATACACTCTTCTACATTTGGTGAAATAATTCAAGGGAGACATGCAGGTTCAGCTATTTTGGAAATGGTAAAAATTAACAAGCCAAGATTGTTAATTATTGGAACAAATAAAAAAGCAAATGGAAAATTAAATATTGGCAAAAATGCTCAATTTGTACTTAAAAACAATATTTGCCCTACAATATTATATAAAGATAATGATTTTAATGAACAATTCTAAACAAACTACAAATCAAAACAATTGTATTATTTTTGGAAATTCTGATATTGGTAATTTTATAATTGAATCTTTATTAAATTCAAATATAAATTACAATATTACTTTTTTAACTGAAGAACAAATAAATACTAAATTTAACAATGACATTAATATTTTATTTGGAAATATTTACGATCCGAAAATTTTAAAAAATTTGGATTTTTCAAATACTAAGCTATCAATCTGCTGCTCAGAAAATACTAATTTAAATATACTTACAGCCTCTTATATGAAATCATTAAAAGCAGAAAATATTTTTTGCTGCAGTTACGATACACAATATAATAATTTATTAAATTCTAAAAATATAATTACTTTCAACCCATGGAATATACCCAACAAATTAAATTCTTTATGGAGAACTTAATTGTATATAGTTATGATAGGTGCAAACAATATTTCAGAACAGCTAATAGACTGGTATTCAAAATATAATCATGAAATCACTATAATTGAAAAGAAATTAAACAAATGTCATGAATTTGATCAATTGTATGGACCTATCTCCCAGCACGGTGATGCAACAGATTTAAATATTCAAAAATTATCAGGAATGGAACGTGCTGATATTCTTATAGCAACTACAAAAAGTGATAGTACTAATTTTGTAATCAGTGCTTTAGCAAAATCTAATTTCAAGGTTGATACTATTATAAATAGAATTAATAACATGAATTATGCAAAAGCATTTGAAGAAAATGGATTTAATATTTTAATTAATGTTGAATCAAATGTTTTACAATCTATAGAACAAGAAACTTCAATATTAGCGCCATGGTCAATTGCAAAATTAAAAACAAATCCATCAAAAGAAATAATTGGCATAAAAATAAATGACGATTCAAATATCATAGGAAAATCTATAAGTGAAATAGGATTTCCAAGCCATTCTCAATTGCTTTTAATAATAAGATCAAATGGCATTACAGATACCCCCGCTGAACATAAAACTATCCATCCCAACGATGAACTAATTGTATTAATACAGGAAGGAAAAAAGGAAAGTATGATAGAATATCTTAGCTAAGGAGATTAACCATGAAAAGTATATCTTATTTAGGGCCAGAAGGTTCTTACTGTGAGCAAGCAGCATTAACAAATTTTAGCAATGAAAAATTATTCCCCATGCCTACGATACCTGCTGTTATCGAATCAGTTCAAGATGATATTACTGATATAGGAGTTGTTCCCATTGAAAATAGTATTGAAGGATCAGTAACTTTCACACTAGACTCTCTGATTCATGATTTTAATGTAAATATAAATGGAGAAATAATGCTTAATATTTCTCATTCTTTAATTACCAATAAAATTAACACTTTTGATAACATTGAAAAAATTTATTCTCACCCTCAAGCTTTAGCTCAATGCAGAATTTATCTATCAGTAAAATTACCACAAGCTGACCTAATTCCTTCTTCTAGTACTTCGGCAGCATTATCTGACCTGATCAATGATGCAGAAAATTCAGCAGCTATAGCCCATGCAAGAAATGCTAAAAAACATGATTTGAATATTATAGAAGAAAATATACAAGACGAATTAAATAATATAACAAGATTTGCAATATTATCAAAAAACAAAACAAACCCAACTCAAAATGATAAAACTTCTTTTTGTTTTGACTTTAAAGATTCAGATAAACCTGGGCAGTTAATTGATGTGATGAGTCAATTCTCTGATGATAATATAAACATTACTAAAATTGAATCAAGACCCTCAAAAAAACAATTAGGCAAATACATTTTTTGGATGGATATTGACGGTCATTCAAAAGACAATAATTTAAATATAATATTTGAAAAAATCAAAACAATAACTAATACATTCAAAATTATAGGATCATATCAAAAATCTACAAGTATACACTGATTAATCTTCAGGATTTTGTTTATTATTTTTTCTGTTAATCAATCTGTCAATTTCATCAAAAATATCTTTTGAAGGTTCAATACCTAAGCTATCTAAATAATTACGTAAAGCTTCTAATATATCTAAAGAAGCATCTCGCATATTCATGGCAAATAACTTCAATTTCTCATTTTCTGTAAGTTCTGTTTGTTTTAATTTTCTCACCAACTTTGGGCCTAAAAACATTCCCAATGCAAATCCCAAAAACAGATTCCCAAAGCCTTTTATATTTTTATTTTGAGCCATTATTTTTCCTCCTCATTTTTTCTGAAGCAGTTTTAGTTGCTTTTTTTGCAGTTTTAGTTGCTTTATCCACATTAATTGATTTTAACGATTTTGTTATCAGATCAATAGTTTTAGAATTAATCTTATCAATTGGAGAAACAATATACCCAAATAAGGACCATAATTTTTGAGAATTTTCAACCAAGGAATCAATTTTAGTAATAATTTTATTTAATCTTAAATATCCAAAAACAACTAAAACAGCTAATAAAATAATAAATGCAATTAATACTATATCTCTTAAAACAGCAGTTATTTCTACCATATATAATTCCTTAATATTTAAGGTTTGACCAATATCCTTAGATTCCCATCATCATCAGTATGTTGATTCATAATACTATGATTATCGTTTTTTGCCCATAAAAATACATCATATGTATTTAATTTGTCTGGAATAATTACTTCTACTATAGAAGTTTTATCTATACTTATTTGTTCAGATAAAGCTGCAATAATACCTGCGCATGATTTACCTTTACCATCAATAATAACTTCTCCTTTAATATTTTCGGTTGTTTGATTTAGCACTTTATCTACCGAAATATTTCCAGGGAATGCCAATCCCTCTGATTTTTTCCTGTCGAGTTCAGATTTAAAATGATTCACAGCTTCCCAATATACACCTTCATCTCTGTCTCCTTTGGAGCACACTGCCCCTCGAACACCAACGATATCTGGATTAATTCTTGATAATTCATCTAAATCACTTAATTTCAAATGCCCAGACAAAGCAGTACTCAATCCTCTAGATTTCGCAGACATAACCATATCTTTTAATTCTGATTCAGGAATAAAATCAAAAAGATTTCTTCCATCTTTTACAAGGGTATCAATCAAAAATCCATCGCATTTACCTTCTACAGACAAATCAACCATTAATGAAGGATCCAACCCCCCCTCATAAATTAAATTGTCTGCAAATAAAGAACCTATTAACATTGTATTAGATCCTGCTAAAGCTTCTCTGCATGCTAATAAAGTTTCTAATGCAAGACTATATTCTGTGTTCATAAACCCAACTTTAACAGATGTTGCTTTTAAAAGGCCTGCTGCATGAACAGCCATAGCCACAGTTCCTATTTGATCAGGAACGACACCTAAAGTTAAACTTGAATGTATAGGATCAGGAGCAATTTTTTTAACTTCTTTAAATATATTCGGATGTGCAGATCCAACTAGAGCTTCTTGAAGATTTTTTACATCAACTATATCTGCCCCACCTTTAATAGCCTGCTTTGCCTCATTCACATTTTGAACACTAACCAATAATAACATTTCAAACCTCTATTTAAATTTAATTAACTTCTAGTGAAATATTCAATTTACCCAAATCAATTAATTCAGCCTTTAATTCTTTTTTATTATCATCAGACAAATCTATAACTGGTAATCTAGGTCCTCCACTACTCATTCCTACTAATTCTCCCCAATACTTACACAATGCAACTGGTAATACACCACCAGCATCTGTAACTGTCTTGCCCCACCAACTATCTGATATATTTTTAATTTTCCTTATTTCATTTTCGTAAAGATTATTATCAATAATTCCTTTTGTTGCTTTATCTATAAATTTTACATAACTATTATTATCCGGAGTATCAAATCTCCAGTCAGAAGTATTAGCAAACATTACTTGTTGCTGAAAACCATGAACATCCCCTTCCCAAAAAATCCATTCATCAGGAGTGCTAATAATTGCTTTAGTACCTAATTTTAAATGTGATGAAATAGAAATTTCTTTATTAAAACTAGCTTCTTTAACTCCCACTACATTTTCTATGTCTACAATACTATTTAAATCATTAGCATTTAACACTGTTCCAAATTGAGGAGAATTATAATACATAATTGCAAGCTCAGTATGTTGTGAAATATATTTAACAAATTCTATAACTTGACCTGGTTTACGAGTAGCAAAGTAAGGAGCTCCTATAATTAACAATTCATAATTCAATTCTTTGGCATGATCCATTAACTCGAAAATATCATTTAATGATGTATGACTTATATGGGCTGCAACAGGCCAATCTTTGGCTTGATCTTTAACAATTGACATTAAATTTTTTCTTTCATTTATAGACAAACTCCAAAACTCACCCATACCCCATGAACAACCAGCCCCATTAGTTCCTAAACTTTTAATATATTCAATATTATTACGTAGACCTCTTTCGTCTATTGATCCACTTTCATCAAAAGGAGTTACTAAAGTCGACCATTGGCCTACTAAAAAAGATCTTGCCCATTCTTTTGCTTCATTTTTCTTATAATCTTCCATAAGTAAAATTATTCCTTAATATAAAATCAATATATATTTTACATTACAGAAGTAGGATAAATAAACACTTGTATCGATTTAACTAATTAAGCTTTCCTTCCATTTGCTCTTTAATAATTTTAACTTTTTTAAACAATAAATTATTTTTAGTAAATTCATCAAAATTATTAACTACATAATATTCTGCCATTTTCCTTGATAATTCCTGTGTTTCTTTATCTTGAATCAAATCAGCAACCTTAAATAAAGGTATTCCACTTTGTCTTGTATGGGTTATATCTCCTTCTCCTCTGATTTTCAGATCTTCATTAGCTAATTCAAAACCACTAGACATTCTTTCAAATATTTTCAATCTTTCTATTGTATCTTCATTTTCATTACCAGAAACTAAAATACAATAACCTTCGTATTTTCCTCTACCTACTCTGCCACGCAATTGATGTAATTGTGATAATCCAAATCTATCTGCACTTTGTATCATCATTACGCTAGCATTCGGAACATCCACTCCAACCTCTATAACTGTTGTACTCACCAATAAATCTATATCCCCATTTCTAAATTTTTTCATTACATCTTCTTTTAAATCTAAATTTAACCTTCCATGTAATAAGCCAATATTATAATCTGGGAAAATAATATTTTTTAAATTAGCATACTCCTCTTCTGCAGAAGAGGAGTTCAATTTTTCAGATTCTTCAATCAAAGGACAAATAACAATTACTTGCCTTCCTTTCTCTATTTCATTCTTTAAATGATTATATGCTGCTTTAATTTTGTCTGGTGATATTAATTTAGTTTTAACATTCCTCTCACCAAAAGGCATTTCATTTATTTCAGATAAATCTAAATCACCATAAGCTGTTAATGCCAAAGTTCTAGGTATAGGAGTTGCCGACATAGTCAAACTATGTGGATAATATTTTTCACTACTTTTAATAGCTGCTCTTTGCAGTACTCCAAACCTGTGTTGTTCATCAATGATGCTCAGTCCCAAATTAGGGATTCTAATATTATCTTGTATTAAAGTATGAGTCCCTATCAAAAAATCATAAACTCCGTTTTTAATTGACTCCCGCATATCTTGTTTAATCTTCTCAGGCATACTTCCTAAAAATAATCCTATAGAAATTTCTTTAGATAATCGTTTTATTTTCAATTTAGAGTGAAAAGGGGATATTTTTATAACACTATCAAACATTTCTAATGTACTTATATAATGCTGTTCAGCTAAAATTTCAGTTGGTGCCATAATAGCCGATTTGTAATTTGCATTAATTACAGCAAGTGCAGAAACTACAGCTACTAAAGTCTTGCCACTACCCACTTCACCTTGTAAAAGTCTTGCCATTGGAACGTTGTGATTCAAATCTTTTGCAATTTCTCTTATTACACCTAATTGTGATTTTGTAGGAGTAAATGAAAGTGATTGAAAAAAACTATCAATAAAATTCCAAGAAACTCGAATTTTATATGCTTTTTTTATTTCATTATACTCTTTTCTTTTTAATAACCACGCACACTGATGCATAAAAAATTCATCAAATACAATTCGCTTTCTAGCGTTGTTATAATCTTCTAAAGTTTCAGGATAATGATATTGTTTTACAGCATTTTTTAATTCGATTAAATTTGCTTTATTTACAATTTCGTCAGGTAAATAATCTCCGATACTATCAGCCATCAAATTTACAGCTTTTCTTACTAAGGTTCTTATACTTCTTTGATGTATTTGTCCTGACAAAGGATAAACAGGAACAAATCTCCCCACGTGAGTTAGATCAGATTGATCATTAAATTTATTATTTCCAATTATTTCATATTCAAAATTACTTGAAAATAAAAGTGTACCTCGGAAAACATTAACTTTGCCACTGATGATAACTTGGACCCCTGGTTTTAATTGATTAACTAACCAACTTCTTCCAAACCATTGAACTTTTACATTACCCGTATCATCTCCCAAGATACCAATAGTTGCATTCACACCATTTCTATATCTTGCAGTTTTAGCTTCCCAAACTTTTAAAACAACTGTCTGTACTTCACCAGGTATTAAATCCTGTACTTTTTTAACATCATTGAAATCTCTATGTCTTTTAGGAAAATAATTTATTAAATCTTCTAAAGTTTTTATCCCTAGCTTCTCAAACATAGATATTATCTTTTTAGAAACTCTTCCCAATGATTTTATATCAGATTTTAATGACAATGTTTTCTTAGTATTAATATTTTTGCTGACAGATAGTGTATTATTTGTCTTCTTAGATGAAAAAGAATTATTTTTTTTTAAATTGTCTATCTCTTTAATAAATCTATCACAAAATAATTTTCTCAATTTATTGTCTGCACTAGAATATAATGGCTTTTTACCATATTTGTCTTCTATGTTTCGTAAAATTGGAATCAAATAAACAATATTTTTTTCTATATATTCATCCAAGCCACCCCCGGAAACAGAAGTATTACTGTAATTATTCGAAATTTCCAGTTTGAGAATTCTTTCGAATATTTGTATATTTTCTAATATTAGACTTTTATCATGATTGTTTTGATAGGAATTCATAAATTTATTTTGTTATTCAATTGCTACCCAAGCTTCAATATTAGATTGTCCTCCATATTGAAATTCCATATCAATAGAATTAAATTGCTCAATTAATTGACTTTCTATTTTATTTATTTTTTCCTTACTATGCTCACCCCAATATAAAGTGATAAGACTATCTTGATCTGGAGACATATATGATATTGTTTTTGAAACAGATTCAATTAGTGTAGTTTCTGCAAATAATATTTTATCTTTGATTACAACTATGTATTCACCTTCTTTATATTTAATATTGTCCATAACTCCAGTTCGGGATGCTAAACTAATTGATCCAAAATTCATATCAGTTGTGTTATTCTCTAAATTTGAAATATTAGTATTTATATCTAATTCATTGTTATAAGACATCATAGATGCTAGGCCTTCAGGTATAGATTTTGTATTAATAATTGACACTTTTTTCACCGATTCTTGAGCTGCCAAATCAGAAGCCATAATTGCATTCTTATCATTTGGTAAAATAATTACATCATTAGTTTTACAAAGATCAATAGCCTCTAAAATTTCTGACACGCTCGGATTTAATGTTTTTTCACATTTTACAATTTTATCTACTCCTAAATTAACAAATAAATTATTGAATCCGTTACCATTAGAAATAGCAATAATAGAACATTTTTGATTTTCATTTAATTGAACTTCTAATTCAATTTCAGAATCATTAACAAATTCTTCAAATTGCTTATCCATATTTTCAATATTAATTTCCATTAATTCTCCATACTGTATACACGAAGACAAAATTTTGCCTGGGTCCTCGGAATGAGTATGAATTTTAACGTATTCCTCTATTCCTGTTATTACTGTAGAGCCTCCATTTTTATTAACAGCAATTTCTATTTCTTCATGTGAAGCATTTGCATCATTTATAACTAGTTGCACGCAATAACCCCATTCATCTTCAGCATGCTCTTGGACAAAATCTTTGATATTCATTCCTGTAGTAGATTGCCCAGGTTTATTCATTATTTGATCGATATCTGGTTTATCACCTGACATGTAACTTTTCATTGCTTCGAAAATAATTAGTAATCCCTGGCCACCTGCATCTACCACATTTGCTTGTTTAAGCACTTCTAACATATTGGGAGTATCTTTTAAAACTTTACTCGCATGTTCACAAACCAAAGGTAAAACATCATTAAAAGTATCATTATTATCTCTGACATTATTCCATGAATCTGAAAAGGATTTAATAATAGTTAGCATAGTTCCTTCAACAGGATTACTCACTGATTCGTAACTCGCATCTACAGCGTCCACTAATGAATTACCAAATTCTTTAACATCACATTTATTAAGTTTGTCAAAACCTTTAGATAAACCATATAATATTTGCGCTAAAATCACGCCACTATTTCCTCTTCCTCCTAAAACAGCATTTTTGGCAATTTTTTTGCTTACAATATTAATATTTTGTTCTTTAATCGTATTGAGGTTTTTCAATGCAGATTCCAAGGTCAAATACATATTAGTCCCAGTATCCCCGTCAGGTACAGGGAAAACATTTAACTGGTTAATTTGATCTTTAGTATTAAAAATTAAATCTTTGGCAAGGAACAAAATTTTAGCAAAATCTGTTCCGTTTATTGTTTTTATATTATTCATTTATTTATTTGAATATAAATGACAAAATTACTATACAGTGATAGAATAATTCTTCTATTTTAGTAACATTATAAGTAATATAACATATATTTATAATTAATATTTATTACATAACTTAAAGGTATTTATGGCAAAGTGTGAATTAACAGGAAAAATTCCACAATCTGGAAACAACGTAAGTCATGCAAAAAATAGAAACAAACGTAAGTTCAATCCAAATTTACAAAAGGTTTCTTTTTGGAGTTCAAAACTAAACAAGAAAATTAGTATAACTGCAGCCACTAGTGCAATAAGAGATATAGATAAAGTAGGAGGCTTTGATACTTATTTAATTAAAGCTAATAATTCCTATTTGTCTTACAAATTACAAAAAATCAAAAAAGAAATAATCAGTAAATCATAAAAAATTAATCATTTAATAGTTTTCTGAGGACAAATTGTAATAATCCTCCATTAACATAATAATTCACTTCAGCATTAGTATCAATTCTTGATTTTAAACTTGTAGTTTTTATATCACCAGTGTCAGGATTTTTGATAGTCATATTAAATAGACATGAAGGAGTTTTTACATCTTCAATATTTTCAATAGATAAGATTTCATCTCCATTCATTTTTAACAAATTAAAATCTTCTCCATTAACAAATTCAACAGGCAATATCCCCATTCCAATCAAATTAGATCGGTGAATTCTCTCAAAACTTTTAGCAATTACTAATCTTACTCCTAATAAGTAAGGCCCTTTTGCTGCCCAATCTCTTGAACTACCGCTTCCATATTCATCTCCGGCAATAAGTACTAAAGGAGTATTGTCTTTTGTGTATTCCTGCGAAGCATCATAAATACTCATAATCTCTTTAGTAGGGAAATAAATAGTATAACCGCCCTCTGTTTCAGAAGTTAATAAATTTCTAAGCCTAACATTTGCAAAAGTACCTCGTACTAAAATATTTTCATTTCCTCTTCTTGATCCGTATGTATTAAAGTCTATAGGTGAAATATCATTCATTTCTAAAAATTCAGATGCAGGAGAATCTTTGCTTATATTTCCGGCAGGAGATATATGGTCTGTTGTAATACTATCTCCTAAAACAGCCAAAATTCTTGCATTTTGAATTTCTGGCATTTGAGGCAATTCTTTTTTGAAATCATTAAAAATTGACAAAGGCTGGATATAGGTGGAAGATTTATCCCATTTGTAAATATTACCATCTGGAATACTGAGATTTTTCCAATTATCATCTCCTTCAAAAACTTTATCATATCTATTTTTAAACATTGAAGGATTAAGAGAATAATTAACTATAGAATGAATTTCATCTTTATTTGGCCATATGTCTTCCAAAAATACTTTTTCTCCATTATGCCCAATTCCAATCGGATCAGTATCAAAATTAATATTTAATGTACCGGCTATAGCATAGGCAACAACTAATATAGGAGATGCAAGGTAATTAGCTTTAACTTGTTGATGAACTCTTGCCTCAAAATTTCTATTTCCACTAAGCACTGCGCAAGTGACTAAATTCTCTTCATCGATTTTATTAGAAACATTTTCAGGTAATGGACCGCTGTTCCCTATACAAGTAGTGCATCCATGGCCAACGATATGAAAACCCAATTTTTCTAATGGGTCAATCAAATCAGCTTTGAGTAAATAATCATCAACAACTTGTGAACCTGGTGCCAAACTAGTTTTAACCCATGATCTTGAATTCAAACCTTTATTTACAGCATTTCGAGCTAATATACCGGCACCAATCATCACATCAGGATTAGAAGTATTAGTGCAGCTAGTAATTGCAGCTATTACTACAGATCCATGATCAAGCTCATTAGAATTTATAATCGATTGGCCAGTATCAGCCAAAAATGTATTAAAGTTAGATTTTACTTCAGATAATTTTACTTTATCCTGAGGTCTTTTAGGACCTGCCATACTTGGTTCTATTTCATCTAAGTTAATTGTAATTGTACTGTTATATTCTCTGATATTATGACTAGAACCAAATAAACCTTGAGATTTTGAATACTGTTCTATCAAATTAAGTTGATCATCAGTCCTTCCAGTTAATTCTAAATAATCTAATGTTTTAGAATCCACAGGAAATAATGACGCAGTTGCACCATATTCAGGTGCCATATTTGAAATTGTAGCTCTGTCTGGTAAAGATAATAAATTTAAACTTTCACCATAAAATTCGACCATTTTACCTACCACTCCATAACTTCTTAATTTTTGAGTTATAGATAACACAAGATCAGTAGCTGTTGCAGTTGCCGATAATTTACCTACTAAGTTAACACCAACTACCGACGGTATTTTCATATATACTGGTTGCCCTACCATCACAGATTCTGCTTCTATACCTCCTACACCCCAAGCTAAAACTCCCAAACCACTAACCATAGGAGTGTGAGAATCTGTTCCTATTAATGTATCTGGGATGGCCAAGGAAATATTATCATATTCTCTAACTGAAATTACCGGTGACAAAAATTCTAAATTGACTTGATGCACAATGCCAGCACCAGGAGGTACAACTTTCATATTATCAAAAGAATTCTGAGCCCATTTTAATAAAGAATATCTTTCTGTGTTTCTTTCGTACTCTTTATTCACATTGTTCATAAAAGCATTTTTTGTTCCAAAATAATCAACCTGAACACTATGATCAATAACTAAATCAACTGGAACCATTGGATTAACCTTCGATGGATCTCCATTGTTTGCTAACATAGCATCTCTCATACTAGCCAAATCAACTATTGTAGGAACTCCAGTGAAATCTTGTAAAAGAACTCTGGATGGGAAATAGGGTACTTCTTCTGAATTATCAAAATCATTCCATAATTTCAATTTATTAATATCAAAATCTTCATTAATATCTAAACTAGTATTACGAATTACATTTTCAACCATGATTCTTACTGCATTTGGCATTGTATCTATTCTTATATCAGGGTTCGATTCAGCTAATTTTTCAAGACTACAATAATAATAATCTCCAGATGATGTTTTAATACTATCTTTAATACCAAATTTATCAACAAATTTCATTTATTTATTCCTATCTTTCTAAATTAAAATATTTGTAATTTTTATCAATATATTCTTCTTCATCTTTAGGGACATCTTCTTCGGCATATATCGCTTCTACCGGGCAAACCGGTTCACAAGCAGCGCAATCAATGCATTCTTCTGGATTAATATAAAATTGGTCATCATTGTCAGTTGTATATATACAATCAACCGGACAAACATCTACGCATGATCCGTCCTTTAAGTCAACGCAACCTTTACTAATTATATAAGTCATAATTCACCCTGGAAATTTATTGAATATCTTAATAGTATATTTAGTTTAATATCCTTACAATATATTTTTAATCATTATTTATTTATTATGAAAATTAATAACAATAACAAGATCGTTTTATTAATTGATGGACATTATTTAATGTTTAGATCGTGGTTTGGAATCCCCAATCCTATGATAAATAAAAATGGGATTGAAGTTCGAGCAATATATGGTTTTTTCAACACTACATTTAGATTAATAAACACTTTAAATCCTACACACTTAGCTTTTGTTTTTGACCCAAAAGGACCCACCTTCAGAAATGAATTATATACTGAATACAAAGCTAACAGATCTGAAACTCCTGAAGAATTAAAAAAACAATTAGAAATAATTACATCAAAATTGCCTTTGACTAATATAAAAAGCATCATCGTAGATAATTACGAAGCAGATGATGTGCTAGGTACAATTAGTAAAAAATTAGGTGATGCAAAAACAAAAATATTGATTTACTCTGGTGACTCAGATTTACATCAATTAATTGATGACAATATCCACATAATAACTACCTCAAGAACTGGCGAAATTATAAAATACAATAAACATTTAATAAAAGAAGTTTATGAAGGTTTGAATCCAAACCAAATAGTTGATTTCAAATCACTTACGGGTGATACTTCAGACAATATCCCAGGTATACCAGGAGTTGGAAAAAAAACTGCTATAAAATTATTAAATGAATTCAAGACCTTGGATTCACTCTCGCAAAATCTCGATTTAATAAAACAAGGAAAATTAAAAAACAATTTACTCGAACATTTTAGTAATTCTCTCAAAGCTAAACAATTAATTGAAATTCATTTAAAAGCTCCTGTTGAACTTGATTTAAATGATATTGAAATACTAAATATAGACAATGAAAATTTAATTTCATTTTTAAAGGAATTAGATTTCAATTCCTTAATACAAAGACTAGGAAAAATAAATATTCCCGGTTTATCTGATCCAAATAATGATAACAAAAACAATGAGAGTAAAATTACAAATGAGTATGAGAAGACTCCGCATAATATTAAATTAGAAGTTATAGATTCAATTTCAAAATTAAATAATTTAATTAAAATTCTAATACAAAAAAAAGAATTTGCATTAGATACTGAAACATCAAGTCTGGACGTAATGAACAATGAATTAGTTGGAATATCTTTTTCATACGGGGATTCAAACGGTTTTTATCTTCCATTAAACCATGTCGAAGATAACAATCTCCCGTTAAAAGAATCTTTAGAATTATTAAAACCCATACTAGAATCAAGTGAAATCTTAAAAATAGCTCATAATATCAACTTTGATTTATCGGTGCTCAATAATGCATACAAAAATCTTAACATAAAAATAAACATTAAAAATTTTAATTTTGACACATTAATAGCTGCCAATCTTTTAGGATATAGAAATATAGGATTAAAAGAATTAGTAACAAATTTATTTAATATAGATTTAGAACCAATCACAAATATTATTGGAAAAGGAAAATCTCAAATAAGCATTGGAAACAAACCAATTAATGAAATAGCTAAATATGCCATTAACGATGCATACTTCACATACAAGTTAAAACAAAAATTTGAAAACGAATTATCAAATAATAATTTAGACAAATTGTTTGATGAACTTGAAATAAAGCTAATACCAATTTTAATACAAATGCAAAGTGAGGGAATGCCAATTAATTTAAATCTATTAAATGTACTGCAAAATGATTTTGCAAATAAAATTAGTACGATTGAAAGTAATGCAAAAACTTTAATTCAAGAAGAAATCAATTTAAATTCACCACAACAGTTAAGTAAAATTTTATTTGAAAAATTAAATTTATCTACAGAAAACATAAAAAAAACCAAATCAGGTTACTCTACCGGATCAGAATCAATAACGGAATTAATAAATGGATTAACATACAAATTCAAAGAATCTGAATCATTCAATCTCAGTTTTGAAGACAATACAAAAATACAATTTTTAAATTATATTCAGGAATATAGAGAAATTTCAAAACTATTATCCACTTATGTAATGACATTGCCAAAATTGTTAAATTCAAAAACAAATAGGGTTCATACAAAATTTAATCAAGCAGGAACAGCAACAGGAAGATTATCAAGCAGCGAGCCAAATCTTCAAAACATTCCAAAAAGAACCAATTACGGAAAACTAGTGAGATCATCATTTGCGGTACAGAAAGAAAACAATGAATTTGTATCCGCTGATTATTCACAAATAGAATTAAGGGTATTAGCTCATTTTTCTGAAGATCCAAATCTCAAAAATGCCTTTCTGAAAGGAGAAGACATACATAATTTTACAGCTGCAACTATGTATGAATGTGATTTAACCAATGTAAATGATGAAATGCGAAGAATAGCTAAAATCTTAAATTTCGGGGTATTGTATGGTCTAAGCCCTTACGGTATTTCAAAGCAAACAAATCTATCAGTTAATAAAGGGAAAGAATTCATAGAGTTATATTTTAAAAGATTTGGAAAAATTAAAGATTATATAGAAAATACCAAAGAAGAAATCCACAATAAAGGATACGTTGAGACTTTATTTGGAAGAAAAAGATATATTGACGAAATCAAATCAAATAATGCTCGAATAAGGGCCCATGGTGAACGTATGGCAGTAAATATGCCTATTCAAGGAACTGCAGCTGAAATAATTAAAATTGCAATGATAAACCTAAACAATTCGAAAGATTACAAAAAAATAAAAGGGAAAATGCTTTTACAAATACATGATGAATTAATTTTTGAATGTGATAAAAATAATTCAAAATATCTTACAAATATACTTAGTAAAATCATGCCCAATGTAGTAAAATTAAATGTTCCTTTAACAATTAATATTGAAAAAGGCCAAAACTTAGGCGAAATGAGTTAAAAAAACTTATAGGAGAAATAAATGAGTAACGATATTAAACCAGTAAATACGCTGATTAAATCAGTAAATTTATATACTAACAGGATGAGAAAATCCAGAAAAGAAACTATAAAAAATGATCTTTCTTCTTTCATTCAATGGCTAACTGAAAGTCTAGAAAATAAATCATATGATAAAAACGACAATCTGGAAAATATCAACCTTAATATCATTGAACCTTTTTTTATTGAACAATACGTACAAATAACTAATCTAAAACATTCAAATCAAAATGCTTCAAAAAAATTATCCGTTGCTAGAGATTATTTGAACTATATACACAATGAAGGATTTACTGAGGCAAATCTTGGAAACCATATAAGAAATAAAAAAGGTCGAAGAAGTGGATCTGTATCTCTAAAGTCAAAAATTCATGAAGGTGATATTGTTGAAATTTCTCAAGAATATCATAATTCATTAGAAAAAGAATTAACGGTAAAATATAAAGAAAGAGAAGATGTCGTAGTGGATATTAATAAAGCTGCTGCAGATAAAGATTTTAGAGAAAATGCACCGTTAGAAGCCGCAAGAGAAAAACAAGGACTAATTGAATCTCAAATTAAAACTATAGAAGAAACATTGAGAAAGTCAGTCATAATTAATGCAAAAAAAAGTACTAAAAAGAATAAAATTGCGCAAATAGGCTCTAAAGTAACTCTTGAAAAAGAAAATAAAAGAACTAAAATTAATCTAGTAGCTTCACCTGAAGCAGATGTTAATTTATCTAAGATATCTCTTGAGTCACCATTAGGAAAAGCCATTATAGGGAAAGGTGAAAACGAGCCGGTTATAGTATCGGCCCCAGCAGGTGAAGTACACTATAAAATAATCAAAATAACTTAATATTTTATCCAATAATCCAATTTACTCAATAGTAATTAATTTACTTACTTTATTGATAATAAAATCTGTAATTTCCTGGTGTTTTGACTCACAATAAATTCTTACAACATTTTCAGTTCCTGAAATTCTTACTAAAACCCAAGAACCATCATTAAAAGCATATTTTATTCCGTCAATGTCGTTAGAATAACTCAAATCATAATCATGTATTTCATCTGATTTAATATTCATAATATTCTTATGAATTTCCTTTCTTCTATTAATATCAAAATTGATATCTTTTCTAACAAAACATCTTTTTCCGACTAATGAATGTATTTCATCTAGAATTTTGGTTATTGATAATCCTGTTTGCCTTATCAAATCTAAAATAAAAACACTATTAATAATTCCATCTCTATCAGGGAATTGAATTGATCCAAATCCTCCACTCTCTTCTCCGGCAAACATAACTTTTTTTTGATTAAGAAATTTACTAAGATATTTAAAACCTATTGGCGTCTCTAAAACAGGAACATTATAATTTGCGGCCAATGTATCTATGGAATGACTTACAGATAAGGATCTAGCAATGGGATCTCTTTTTCCATTAATTTCAAACATATAATATAAAAGTAATAAAAAGATTTCATATGTCTCTAAAACTCTACCATTTTCATCAATAATTCCCAGTCTATCTCCATCAGCATCAAAAGCAAATCCTATTTCATATTTTTCTTTTTTCATTTTTTTAGCTATTTTTTTTAAATTTATTTCAATAGGTTCGGGTCTAACAATATCTGGAAAAATGGGATTAATGTAATTATTAATAGAATCTACAATTATTGTAGAATTACTGTCATCAAGTAAAGATTCTAAATAACCCAAAGTTGTACCATACATATTGTCAGTAACTATCCTAATATCCGATTTCCTGATTTCAGAAATAGGTAATTTACTTCTAATGAGTTCCAGGTAATCATCCTTGGGATTTATTTCTGTTAATAAACCTTTTAATTTACTTGAATATAACTTAGTGATTTCATCCTTAGAACGAGAATTTGATTTTTTTTCAATCAAATTTAGATCTTCTTTGTCCAAAGATAAACCTTTTGAATTTCTTAGTTTTATTCCATTCCATTTCCAGTCATTATGGCTTGCAGTAATAATAATTCCCAAATCACAACCACGGGATATTACCTCACTAGTAATAACAGGAGTTGGGGTTGGTTCAGCAACTAAATATGTATCTATACCAACACTTAAAAATATAGTTGAAATTTGAATAGCAAATTCTTTTGATCCAAATCTTGTATCATAACCAACAACAACACCTCTTTCATTAATTAAAGATTCCTTAATATATGACGCTATTGCCCATCCCGCAATTTCAACATTATGATAAGTAAAATCATCTGCTATTAATCCTCTCCATCCATCAGTGCCAAAAGTTATCTTACTCATAAATATAATTCCATAAACTATTTTTAATATCTCTATATTATAATCTTGACTTTATATCTTCCATTTTATTAGTTTGTTCCCAAGGTAAATCCAAATCCAATCGTCCAAAATGTCCATAAAAACTAGTAGAGTGATATATTGGACGCTTCAAATTCAATTGTTCAATTATGGCAGCAGGCCTTAAATCAAAAACCTGATTAATAATATCAATTGTTTTCTCATATGAAATTTTACTAGTTCCAAAAGTTTCTACAGAAACCGATACAGGTTCAGCCATACCTATAGCATATGCAATCTGTACCTCACATAAATCTGACACCCCTGCTGCAACTAAATTTTTGGCAACCCATCTTGCAGCATAAGCTCCTGATCGATCAACCTTTGTTGGATCTTTACCTGAAAAAGCACCTCCACCATGCCTAGCAAATCCTCCATAAGTATCTACTAAAATTTTTCTTCCAGTAAGGCCAGTATCTCCATTAGGACCACCTATTACAAACCTGCCAGAAGGATTGACATAAATTTTTGTCTTGGAATCAATTAAAGATTTATCAATTATAGGTTCAATAACATATTTATTTATATCATTATAAATATCTGATTGCGAAATATTAGGATCGTGCTGAGTACTGACAACAACAGTATCTATCCGCTTAGGTTTTCCCATTGAATATTCAACAGTAATTTGAGATTTGCCATCAGGTCTTAAATAATTAAGTGCATTATCTCTGCGTACCTTTGATAATTGTTGCACTAATTTGTGTGATAAAGTTATTGGTAATGGCATCAATTCCGGAGTTTCAGTGCATGCATAACCAACCATCATTCCCTGATCACCGGCACCAATTAAAGCATTCTTATCCGTTGTATCCTTTCCTCTTACTTCTAAAGATGTTGATACTCCCTCAGAAATATCTGGGGACTGTTCATTAATAGAAAGCATTATCCCACACGATTTTGAATCAAATCCTAATTCAGGGTCATTAAAACCAATATCAGATATAACTCTTCTTACAACAGAGGGTATATCTACATATGCACTTGTAGTTATCTCTCCCATAATAACAACTAAACCAGTAGTTATCGATACCTCGCATGCAACTCTTGCATCTGGATCCAATTTAATTATGCTATCTAGTACAGAATCCGAAATTTGATCACAAATTTTATCGGGATGACCTTCTGTAACTGATTCACTTGTAAATAAATAAGATTTAGCGTTTACAAAATCATAACTCATTTATATCTCCAATTTTATGTTCCAATATCCCAGCTATTTAAATATTTTTCTTGTTCATCTGTAAGAACATCTATATCTACGTCCATACCTTGTAATTTCAATAAAGCTATTTCTTTATCAAGTTCCACTGGCAATGGATGCACAGCATTATTTAAATTCATATTATTATTTTGAATATACTCTGCAGCTAAAGCCTGCCCAGCAAAACTTAAATCCATAACACCAGAAGGGTGTCCTTCTGCAGCTGCTAGATTTATCAATCTACCTTCACCTAGTAAAAATATTTGCCTCCCATCATATAATGTATATTGTTTAACAGAATTCAAAATCGTTTTACTAGAATCAGATTCATCTTCTAAAGCGTCTATATCAATTTCAACATTGAAATGGCCACTATTTGCTATTATTGCACCTGATTTTAGGTTTTTTATTACTTCTCGCCCAACAGCATTCATTCCACCAGTCACAGTAATAAAAACATCCCCAACTTCTGCAGCATCAGTCATCTTCATAACTCTGTAACCATCCATTACTGCTTCAAGAGCTCTTACTGAATCTACTTCAGTAACAATAACATGAGATCCCATTCCTGCAGCCCTTTTTGCTATTCCTTTACCGCACCATCCATATCCCGCAACTACAACTGTCTTTCCCGCCCATAATATATTGGTAGCTCTGGTTATTCCGTCCAAAGTACTTTGCCCTGTTCCGTATCTATTGTCAAATAAATGTTTTGTATCAGCATCATTGACAGCTATCACAGGATATTTCAACTTATTTTGTGATGCCAAACTTCTTAAACGAATAATACCTGTTGTAGTTTCTTCACTTCCTCCTAATATATTATCAATTAGTCCATCTCTTTCTTGATGAATCATAGCCAGCATATCTGCCCCATCATCCATTGTCATATTAGGTTCAAAATCACACACTTTAGAAAGATGGTCATAATAAGTATCATTATCTTCACCTCTAATAGAAAAAGTTGGTATTTCATACTCTGAAACTAAAGCTGCTGCAACATCATCCTGTGTACTTAACGGATTGCTTGCACACATAGCAACTTCTGCACCACCATCTTTTAAAATTTTAGCTAAATATGCGGTTTCAGTTGTTACATGTAAACAAGCACCAATCCTCATTCCATTTAGCGGTTTATCTTTTTTAAATCTGTTATGAATTTGATTCAACACAGGCATTTCTTTCTGGGACCACTCAATTCTTCTCAATCCCTCAGAAGCTAATTTTAAATCTTTTACATCATATTTGAATTCTGCCATTAACTATCCTTATTTTTTAAACTGATTAAATAAATATACTATTATAAATAAAAATATCTCTAATACCTAAAAATCCTTAACTAACGCGGATAATTCTAACACATTTGTATTAAATTCATAATACTATTTATTTATCTTGAATATTTAATTTATTTTTTAAATTTTCTAAACTCATATATGAGCTTTGCCCTATTAATTTTAAATATTTTTTATATCTTTCATAAATATCATCCATTCCAATATTCAACAATGTTTCCGAACCAAAACCTTCAACTGTGTGAGATGCTACAACTGTAGCTAATACTGAAGCTATAAATATATTATCAAAAGTATATTCATTTCCGATTTTATCTAAATAACCAAAAAACGCTCCTGCAAAAGAATCTCCGGCTCCCGTCGGATCTTTAACATAATTGGTTAAATATCCTGGAATACTAATATCATAATCTTTGTTGAAAATCAAAGCTCCGTGTTCACCTTTTTTTATCACTGCAAATTCTGCACCTGACTCTAAAATTTTCAATCCCGCATTTTTTAAATTGTTATCCCCAGTCAAAGCACTAGCTTCATATTGATCTATTAAAATAACATTGGATCTTGATATAACCTTATTTAATAATTCAGTTGAATTATTAATCCACAAATCCATAGTATCCAATCCAACAAAAGAATCAGGATTGATATTCTTACATTGTTTTAAAACATCTAACTGTAATTGAGGATTAATATTAGCTAAAAATATAATGTCAGATTTTTTTGCATTATCATTTAATTCAGGGACAAATTTTTCAAATACATTTAATTCAGTAGTAATAGTATCTCTGTTGTTAATATCAGTATTATCATAAACCCCTTCCCAAAAAAAAGTTTTACCTTTTTCTTTTTTTAAATTACTTATATTTATCGAATTATCTTTTAAAAGGTCTATATCAGAATTTTTAAAATCATCTCCGTAAACTCCTACAGGGTAAACATTAGTAAATTTAGAGGCTGCAATACTAAAATAAATTGCAGAACCACCTAACTGTCTTATACTTTTTCCGTAACTTGTTGTTACAGTATCATATGCTACAGATCCAACTACAGTTATAGACATTAATTACTCGCAAATATAATCATTCTAATTTATACCCTGCCTTTACCCATTCATTAACTCCTCCTTCCAAGTTAAATAAATTATTTTCTATAACTCCATAAGCTGCAGAAATTTCACAAGCTAATGCACTTCTGACGCCTATCTGACAGATAAAAGCTATTTTTTCATTAATTTCATTGATCTTTATCCACTCTTCAATATCATTCAATGATATTAATTCAGATTCTTTAATATGTCCTGAATTATATTCGGATAATTCCCTCACATCGATAAGCCTAATTTCATCTGTTTTACTTAAATCATATAATTCTTCAGCAGTTATTCTATTGTATGGTTCTCCCTGGTACTTTTTTGACATGAATTTAATGACCTGATTTGAATTTGATTTATATTAAAAAAAATACGAGTTCATTATAAACTATTTATATGTTATCCTATTTTTAATTTATTTCAATTTTAACAAGGCTCATGGTAAAACAAGCAGAAAATGTAAAACGTAATACTTTTGAAAATCTGAAACCACCCGATTTTGTTTGGAAATCAGGGGAATTTATACCATGGGATAAAGCTACATTTCATATCTCAATGTTAGGTTGGAGTTCAATAAATATGGTATTTGAAGGAATCAGGGCTTATTACAATAAAGATGAAGATCAAGTTTATGTATTACATCTTAACGAACATTTGAACAGACTTAGTGAATCAATGAAAATGATGAGAATGCATCCATATATAGAAACAGAAAAACTCAAAAAAGTTATTTTAGAACTTATCAAAAAAAACAAATATAAAGCCGACACATATATAATGCCCCTTGCCTATTTTGGTGATGGGCCTCCAGGATTTTTACCATCAGGAGATAGGATTGGCGATATGGCTATTACTGCAAAACCAATAGATTCTCTTTTAACTTCAGATAATACATTAAATGTTAATGTGAGTTCATGGAGAAGGATATCAGATGATGTAATGCCTCCTCGTATAAAATCTATAGCAAATTATCAAAATGGAAGATATGCTGCAGAGGAAGCAAAACTCAATGGATACGATCAATCTTTAATACTTAATTCAAAAGGAAAAGTTGCAGAATCTACTTACACTTGCGTTTTTATGATTAAAAACAAAACACTAATAACACCTTCTGTGACCTCAGGTATTCTAGATAGTATAACTAGAAAATCAATAATAGAAATATCTAAAAATGAACTTGGATTAAAAGTCGAAGAAAGAGATGTGGACAGAACCGAATTTTATGTTGCAGATGAATCATTCATCTGTGGAACAGGAGGAGAAGTTCAATTTATAGGAAAAATTGATGGTTATACTATAGGTGATGGTACTCCAGGGATTATATCGAAAGAAATCCAGACTTTATATCATAATTTAGTTAGGGGATTAGATCACAGATATTCCCATTGGAGAACACCAACTTATTAAAAATCAAAACTATTTAATCTATTAAATAAGGAGAAAAACATGGCAACATCACCAATATCAGGATCAGAACTTGAAGATCTAAAGTTAATGGCACAAAATCATTTTTGGCCACATGGAAAACCAGCTGGAGATATGTCAGAAGAAACGGGTTTAAAAACTATAACTAGTGGTAAGGGTGTTTGGCTATATGATGAAAAAGACCAACCTTGGTATGATGCCACTTCATGTTTGTGGTTAGTCAATTTGGGACATGGAAGAACTGAAATAGCTCAAGCAGCTTATGAGCAAATGAAACAAATAAGTTTTACTCCGATGGGATCAGTTAGCCCTCCCACAGCAAAATTATCGGCTAAAATAGCTTCAGTAGCACCGGATAAGGATTCAAGGGTTTTCTTTGTATCTGGAGGAGCAGAAGCAAATGAAACAGCTTTAAAAATGGCTAGAAAATACCATATAAATAATGGCGAAGCTACAAGATTTAAAGTTATTAGCAGAATAAATTCATATCATGGAGCAACGCATGCAACAATGAGTCTTGGTGGTGGTACCAGGTCACCCCATGAATTCGAACCATTAATGACAGGAAGTGTCAAAATTGCTAACTATGATAGTTATAGATATGGGTTCAGTACCAAATCTGAAGATGAAGCAAGTTCAGAATATGCTAAAGATCTAGAACGTGCTATTCTTGCACATAATCCTTCAACTGTATCTGCATTTATTGCTGAACCAATTTCAGCAGCAACTGGTATTCATGTCCCAAATAAAAGTTATTTCCAGATGATAAGGGAAATATGTGATAAATATGGAGTTATCATGATATCTGATGAAGTAATCACTGGTTACGGAAGAACCGGCTCTTGGTTTGCAATTGAACAATGGGATGTAGTACCAGATATAATTACTTTTGCAAAAGCTTGTACTAGTGGTTATCTTCCTATTGGAGGTGCAATTGCTAGTAAAAAAACCTCTGATGCTTTTATCGGAGATGATAGTAAAACATTTACACATCTAATGACATTTGGAGGCAACCCGGCATCATGTGCAGCAGGCGTTCAAACTCTAAAAATTATGGAAAATGAAAAAATTGTCCAAAACTCAAAGGATATGGGTGATTACATGATGGGCAAGTTAGAAGAATTGTATAAACACGATATTGTAGGTCATGTCAGAGGAGGTAAAGGTTTACTTAATGCAGTTGAAATAGTAAAAAACAAAGATACAAAAGAACCATTCCCTGCTGATTTTAATTTAGCCAAAAAATTAACTGGCTTATTCAACAAATACAAAATGATTGGCCTTCCATCACCAAGTTCTATTAATCTAGCTCCTCCAATTTCTGTATCTAAAGATGAAGTAGATGACCTTGTTGAACGGGTTGAAAATATAGTAAGGGACTTAGAATCAGATATTAAGTGATATTAATTTTATTTTTAATTAATCAATAAAAATTTAATGTCGAAAAAAGATTTACTTAAAATAGGTGACAAAAAGTTTAAGTCAAGGCTTATGATAGGCACAGGCCGTCATAAATCAAATGATGAAATGGTGAATTCTATTAAAGCATCAGGTGCTGAAATAATAACTGTCGCTATCAGAAGACTTGATCTTAAAAATCAATCAAAAAAATCAATATTAGATTTTTTTGATTGGAACAAATATACACTATTACCAAACACTGCAGGATCAAAAACTACGAAAGAAGCTTTATTTACGGCTGAACTTGCCAGGGAACTAACAGGAACCAATTGGGTCAAGTTAGAAGTAATTCCAGATAGTAAATATCTACTACCAGACCCAGTTCAAACTTTTGAGGCAGCGGATAAACTAATTAAAAAAGGTTTTATTGTATTACCATATATCAATGCTGATCCGGTATTAGCACAAAAACTTGAATCAATAGGTTGTTCTACAGTAATGCCACTAGGTTCATCAATTGGTTCAGGTAATGGCATACATACATTAGAAGAAATTATAATAATAATTGAGCAGGCTAATGTACCTGTAGTAATAGATGCAGGATTAGCGGTACCATCTGATGCATCTTTAGCAATGGAAATTGGCGCAGATTGCGTCCTTGTTAATACTGCCATTGCTCAAGCAGAAAATCCTGTACTAATGGGAGAAGCTTTCAAATTAGGAGTAGAAGCAGGAAGAAAATCGTACTTAGCAGGAAGAATTCCAAAAATACAACAAGGTAAACCAAGTAGCCCAGCTAATAAAATAGCAAAGCAAAATTAATGCTTAACCAAAAACTTGATCTTCCATATTATTTAATGTTAATAATTGATCTTGATTCTATAAAAAAAACTTTCAGTGAGTCGGATGATTTTATTTTTAATTCAATAAAATCCGGGGTTAATATGGTCCAGATAAGAGATACAAAAACTGAATACGCTAATAAACTTACTCTTATAAATAAAATTAAAACCAAATTTAATAATAACTGCACTGTAATAGTAAATTCAGATTACAAATTAGCATCAGAATCAAATGCAGATGGAATTCAAATCAAAGCATCAGAATGGGAAAATTTTAATTTTTCAAACCTTAGGTCTACTCTATTAATTGGAAAATCAACTCACTTATATGACAATCATGAAATTAATAATATTAAAAAACCACACTATGTTATATTTGGAACTGTATTTAAATCAAAATCTCATTTAAAAACTAAACCTATTGGGTTAAATAAATTTGATTCAATTAAAAAAAAATACCAATGTCCCGTAATTGCAATTGGTGGTATTAATGTTAATAATGTATCTGAAGTTATTAAATCCGGAGCTGATGGCGCTGCATTTATAACAGGTATTATTAATTCTCAAAACCCTTACAGCACAATAAAAAAAATTAAATCAAAACTACTTAAATGATATATCTGAATGGACAAGAAAATTATGAAATTGAAATTCCAATAAAAATAGCTGATCTAGTTAAAAATTTAGGACTTCAAAAGAGAACCATTGCTATTGCTCATAATGGAGCAGTAATACAAAAGAAAAATTGGAATTTTGTTACTATCAATGAAAAAGACACCATTGAAATAGTTAGAGCTGTTGGCGGTGGTTAAAAATATATAATTACAATTCTTTTAGTCATAAATTGTACCTATATAATTGGTGACCCCAACGGAATTCGAATCCGTATTCCCACCTTGAAAGGGTGGTGTCCTAACCGTTAGACGATGGGGCCATTTAGTTAAATTATATTATTTTTATTTATTTAAAGATATAAATATTACGGATACAGAGCCAAATCTAATAGTCCTTCAGATTCATTAACCCCAAACATTAAATTCATATCTTGAACTGCCTGTCCAGCTGTACCTTTAACTAAATTGTCTATACAACTTATAATAATTAATTTATTACTATTAGGTTCAATATAAGGGAAAATTAAACAATAATTTGTTCCTAATGTCTCTTTGGTAGATGGAGGTTCATTAACTATTTTAACGAACTCAGAATCTTTATAAAAAGTTTTATATATTTCTATAAGATCATTTTCATTATTCAATAACTTTTCATTATAATCAGCATATATAGTTGTTAAAATCCCTCTTGTCATAGGAATAAGATGTGTTAAAAAGGTGATATTATTTTTGAAATTTTCATCTAAAATCATACATTCTTGTGCTATTTCAGATAAATGTCTATGTCCATATACCGAATATGCCTTAACATTTTCATTGACTTCAGAAAAATGAGTATTTAATGATAATTTTCTCCCTGCACCAGACACACCTGTTTTTGCGTCAACAATTACTGGAGGGTTTACTAATCCAGATTTAATTGCAGGTAACAAACCTAATAATGTTGAAGTTGGAAAACAACCGGGAACAGCAACATAATTGGAATTTTTAATTTCGTTTCTATATATTTCAGTCAAACCATAAACAAAATCTTTTAATTTTTCAGGAGATGGATGCTCAGTATCATACCATTTAGTATATTCTTCTAAATTATTTAACCTAAAATCAGCACTTAAATCTAATATCTTCAATTCATCATTAAAATATGTTTTGATTTGGTCTGCACTGGCAGCATGTGGTAATCCTGAAAAAATCACATCACATTTTTTGGTAATAGATTTTTCTATCTGTAAATCTATATCTGCTAAATGCGGAAAAGCCTGGGAAATATGATTACCAGCCTGACTTCTACCTGTAACTTCGACTATTTCAACATTCTTATGGTTATGCAAAATTCTAGCTAACTCAGAACCTGCATATCCTGTTACATTTATTATTCCTGCTTTTATTTTCATATCATTTCAAAATGAATTGGATAAAAATTATACTTATATAAGCTATATATTACTACTTCTATTCTTATGTTAATTTTTATAATAATTAAAACATTTTTGACAACATTCTTCTTTTCTTAAAAAGTATAAAACACCTTTACAAAGATTTCTTAAATAATTGATAATTAAAAGACAAAAAGGATAGAAAAATAATTTCAAAAGGAATGTGTGTGTTAAAAAAAGATCGAGCTTTTTTTATTCTTAATCGACTTAATGAGATCTATCCAGAGACACCTATACCTCTATATCATAAAAATAAGTTTGAATTACTTATTGCAGTATTACTAAGTGCTCAATGTACCGATGAAAGAGTCAATCAAGTTACTCCTAAGTTATTTGCAATAGCTAACAATGCAAATAAAATGATGGAGATTCCTGTAAAAAAAATTGCTTCAATTATTCGATCATGTGGTTTAGCACCTCAAAAATCAACAAATATTTCTAGGCTATCTAAAATAATTGTTGAAAAACACAATTCAAAAGTACCGGAAGATTTCATTTCTTTAGAAAATTTGCCTGGGGTTGGTCACAAAACTGCCAGTGTAGTCATGTCTCAAGGATTTGGATATCCTGCCTTTCCAGTTGACACGCATATTCATCGATTAACACAACGTTGGGGTTTAACAAAAGGTAAAAATGTTATAGAAACAGAAAAAGACTTAAAAAACCTATTTCCAAAAAATAGTTGGAATAAGTTACATTTACAAATAATATATTACGGCAAGTCTCATTGCACTGCTCGAGGTTGCGACGGAACGGTATGTGAAATATGCAAAACATGCTATCCAAACAGAAAAAAACCTTTTAAGGCAAATAAAGCTTAAAGGATACTTAATATTTCCAGTTATTTAGAGGTTGAATATATATATTATAAACTTTAAACTAATCAAACTATTTAATGAAAGTAAAAATAAATCTCGTTAGGAGTAAAAATGAAAGTAGCAATAGTAACAGACAGTGTCTCAGACATTTCACCTAAGATAGCTAAAAAATTGAATATCACTGTGGTACCTTTAACCGTAATTTTTGGAACAGATCAATACTTAGATGGAATTGAACTTTCAAACTCTGAATTCTTTAAAAAATTAGAAACTGACCCAAATCATCCCTCAACATCACAACCTTCACCTGAAGCTTTCGCTAAAGTTTATGAAAAATTATTAAAAGAAGGCTATGAAATACTATCTGTTCATGTGTCTGCAAAACTAAGTGGTACAATAAATTCTGCTGAACAAGCTATTAAATCTTTAGATACAAAAAAAATAAAAATCGTAGATACCGGAACTGCTTCAATGGCTCAAGGATTAGTTGCAATGAGCGCTGCAAGAGCTGCCATAAATGCAAAAAGCCTTGATGAATTAGCCGACATGGCTGAAATTACAGCAAAAAAAACAAATGTATATGTAGCAATGGATACAATGGAATTCCTTAAAAGAGGTGGGCGTATCGGAAAAGCAAGGGCAATGCTAGGATCTATTTTGAATATAAAACCAATAATCACAACAGCTAAGGGTGAAATAGTACCTCATAGTAGAGCCAGGA
>Ga0066863_10000129_pt1 | contig 31290 bp, 32 predicted proteins | sample ETN02SmetaG_2_FD_65495 | JGI IMG/M metagenome (GOLD analysis project Ga0066863, IMG submission 65495) | Marine microbial and viral communities from oxygen minimum zone, Eastern Pacific Ocean - ETNP2014F10-02SV253 | ecosystem: Environmental > Aquatic > Marine > Oceanic ...
TTTGCATTTTTTACAGATATTGTAAATGATGAAGAAGGAGCAAGTCGAGATGATTACACAGCATCAGAAGATGACAATGTGTTAATTCGGGGTATAGCTGGGGATAATTACTCATTAGGATATTTTGGTTATGCATATTACGTTTCAAGTAAAGATAAATTAAAGATTATTGGTATAGATAAAGAAGATGGTAATGGTTGTATTGTTCCAGATTTAACTACAATTGATTCTGGTTTATATCCAATAACACGTCCTTTATATATATATGTAAATAAATCTTCTTATATGACAAAACCTGTTGTAAAAGAATTTGTAAGGTTTTTTTTACAACATGCTTCAAAATTAACTGCTGAAGTTGGTTATGTGCCTCTTAAAGCAGAAGAATATAAAGATAATTTGGGCAAATTAAATTAAATGATATTAATATTTACGTCTGTCAAACAAATCATATTGATCAACGTAAATAAATTTATAAAGTGTGGTTTAGTAAACATTAACTTAGACGCCTCCTAAAGTTATTTACAAGCCACACTTTTTTATATGTAAGATAAATTGCTACTATGTGAAAGAATGTACTATTGGTAAATATTACCTTTGTGAAAATTTACATTTATTAATTATTGCTTTACTATATATAAATAAAATAACTATACTTAATAATAAATTATGAACATGAATAACTCTGTATTTGATTCTAAGCGTGGCCATAGATTAAGAACTAAAATTGAAGGTAGAATAGTAAATTTATTAGTAAGTATTTGTGCATTTATAACCCTTCTTGTTACTTTTGCAATAATATGGAATTTAGTTCAACAATCAATTGGTTTTTTTACTCAAGTTTCTATCATTGAATTTTTTACAGAAAAAAGATGGTCACCTATTTTAATTCCTAAATCATTTGGGATTGCTCCATTGGTTGCGGGGACAATGTTAGTAACTTTTATGTCATCTTTTGTTGCTGTTCCTGTAGGACTTGCTGTAGCAATATATTTAGCTGAATATGCCCCAGATACTGTACGTAGAATATTAAGGCCTATTTTAGAAGTTTTGGCAGGAATTCCAACAGTAGTATATGGTTATTTTGCATTAACATTTGTAACACCATTACTTAAAATTGTTTTTCCTGAGATGATCATTTTTAATGCTTTAAGTGCCGGGTTAGTGATGGGAATTATGATAATTCCATTTGTTTCTTCTTTAACTGAGGATGCTTTAATATCTGTTCCTAATTCATTAAGACAAGCTTCATATGCTCTTGGGGCTACTAGATTTGAAACTTCTATAAAAGTTGTTGTTCCTGCTGCATTATCAGGCATTATAGCTGCATTTGTATTAGGACTTTCAAGAGCAATTGGTGAAACTATGTTGGTAACAATTGCTGCTGGCGCAACACCAAGATTAACTTTTAATCCAATAGAAAGTATTCAGACTATGACAGCATATATCGTACAACTTGCTTTGGGGGAAGCTGCTAACGGAAGTATAGAGTACCAATCTATTTATGCAGTTGGTATTTTATTGTTTTTAATTACTTTTTCAATGAATACTTTAGGGCATTGGATAGTAAGGAGATGGCGAAATGTCTACTAATATTAGACTTAATCAAAATAATTTAAGTAGAAGAAAATTTATAGGAATTATATTTTTTACTTTTTGTCTTTTGGGAGTTTTAGTAGCTATGATGGGATTGATTAGTTTGCTAATTCAGGTAATTTTACAGGGCTATGAATGGGTGACTCCAAATTTAATATTTAATTATCCTTCAAGGCATCCAGAACAAGCAGGATTATGGTCAGCTTTGATAGGAACTTTATATATGATGGGTTTAACTGCTTTAATTACTGTGCCTGTTGGAATTGGGGCAGCTATATATTTAGAAGAATATGCTCCCAAAAATTGGATAACAAGTTTTATTGAAATAAATACTTCAAATTTAGCAGGAGTGCCATCAATAGTTTATGGATTACTTGGATTATCAATATTTGTATATTTTTTAAAATTAGAAAGAAGTATTTTGGCAGGGTCATTGACAATGTCACTTCTAATATTGCCCGTACTTATATTAGCATCAAGGGAAGCAATTAAAGCTGTCCCAACTGCTCATCGAGAAGCTGCTTTTGCTTTAGGAGGTGATAAGTGGCAGGTAGTTAAAATGACAGTTTTACCCACAGCTTTGCCTGGTATTTTAACTGGAATAATATTAGCATTATCAAGAGCTATAGGTGAAGCTGCTCCTATGGTGGCAATTACAGCTTTGGTATATATTACTTTTATACCTGTAACACCAATGGATAGATTTACAGTTATGCCAATCCAGATTTTTAATTGGATTTCAAGACCTCAAGATGATTTCAGAGGGCTGGCAGCAGGCGGGATTATTATACTTTTATTTTTACTCTTATCTATGAATTCAATTGCTGTGATTTTACGTAACAAATTTCAAAAAAGATCTGAGGAATAATTTAAAGGAAATTTATGACAATAAATAATGAACAAAATCAACCTGAAAATATTTTAAAAGTAAAAGACCTTTCATTTTATTATGGTGATTTCCAAGCTCTAAAAGATATTTCTTTAGATATAGAAGCAAACAAAGTTACTGCTTTAATAGGCCCGTCTGGGTGTGGCAAAAGTACTTTATTAAGATGCTTTAACAGAATGAATGATTTGTTTCCAAATGCTAAAGTACAAGGACAAATTATATTTGATGATTTAGATATATATTCTCAATCTATAGATCCGGTTTTGATCAGATCTAAAGTTGGAATGGTTTTTCAAAAACCAAATCCATTTCCCAAATCCATTTATGACAATGTTGCTTTTGGTTTACGTATAAATGGATTTGCTGGTAATTATGATGAAGAAATCGAAAGAGCTTTAGTACAATCTGCGTTATGGGATGAAGTAAAAGACAGATTAAAAGACAATGCATTTTCATTATCCGGAGGCCAGCAGCAAAGGTTATGCATTGCTCGAGCCCTTGCTATAAGACCTAATGTAATTTTATTAGATGAGCCAACTTCTGCATTAGATCCAATAGCTACGGTTAAAATTGAAGATCTTGTTAATGTATTGAAAAAAGATTATACAATTATTATTGTTACACATAACATGCAACAAGCTGCAAGAGTTTCTGATAAAACAGCTTTTCTTCTTTCAGGAGAAGATAGATGTGGGGTTTTAGTTGAATATGATTATACACAAAATATATTTTCTAACCCAAAAATGAAACAAACGGAAGATTATATAACAGGTAGATTTAGTTAGTTATAATATTATAGAAGGATATTGTTATGCCTAGAGAAGAATTTGATAAAGCTTTAAAAGAATTACAAATTAGCATTAATGCAGTAGAAAAAACTGTTAAAAAAATGATAAATGGTTCTATTGATGCGCTTAATACTAGAAATATTGATTTGTCTAATAAGATTATCGATATGGATGATATTGTAGATAAATATAAAGATGAAATAGAAGCAAAAGCTATTTTTTTAATTGCAAGTGAACAACCTGTTGCTGGGGATCTGAGAAAAATTATAACTATTATGAGAGTTATCATGGAACTTGAGAGAATGGCTGATTACGCTGAGGGAATAGCTAAAATAAATATTAGAATTGGAGATGCGGATCTTATTAAACCATTAATAGATATCCCAAAAATGGCTGAACGCTCTATTGAAATGTTATCTTTATGCTTAAAAGGATATAGAGAATTAGATGTAAAAATTGCAAAAAAAGTTTGTGATATGGATGATGAAATGGATGCTTTAAAAGATCGAATAATTAATGAATTGATGCAGATTTCAATGAAAGACCCTTCAACGTCTAGACAAGCAACTTTCTTAATATTTATAGCTCATAATTTGGAAAGAATTGCTGATAGATCAACAAATATTGCAGAAGATACAATCTTTTTAGTTACAGGGTCATCAAGAGAATTAGATTAAATAATATAAATAAAAGGAGAATGGATGTACGGTACTATATTTAGTTTAAATGTTAAAGAAGGGCACAAAGAAAAACTTATTGAGGTGATGGAAGCAAATGATAGAACTCCTGACGGAATGGTTGCTTGGTTTTTAATGAACCCTGATGATGCAGGTAAAGATTTAATAGGTGTTGCGGTATTTGAAAATAAAGATGCTCATTTAGCTAATGCTAATAATCCTGACCAACATGAATATTTTGTTGCAATGATGGAACATTTAAATTCTGAACCAACCTGGACAGATGGAGAATTTGTTACAGGAATGGTGGTTAAATAAATTGTTTTCCTCAAACTTGAGTTAAGGTAACACTCAACAGGGTGCGGGCAGTATATTAATTTTGCTCAAATCTTCCTGAGATATATTATTGTTTTGTAATGGGTGGGAATACATTTGAGCAATTTTATTCCAATTCAAGAAAATAACTACAAAAATTGAAATAATAATAAGAATTTGCAAATAGATAATAATAATTTTTTTCTTAATCATTGATTTATTTATTGAATCCAAGAATCATCTAAACTTTTTATAAATAATTTTTTTAGATCATTGCCATCTACTTCAATAGGGCTTAATTTTACTACTCTGTGCTGAGGTAAAGTAACTTTTACTAATTCATTTACATCTGATTCTTTGTAACCTAAGTCTGATAATTTAGTAGGCATTCCAATGGAATTCATAATATCTTTTATTGCTCTTGGAAGCATGATATTAACATTGTTTTCATCTACATCTGAAATACCTAAAGCTTTTGTTATATCTACATGTCTTTTAGGGGCACTTTTTGCAGTAAAATTAAATATGGCAGGTGCTGTGATTGCCACAGATAATCCATGAGGTATCATAGGATGATCTTGTGGATAATCATTAAGGAAAAATTCTTTTACATTTCCGGACACTGCATAAGACATGCCGTGGCATAAATGGCAACCAGCATTTCCAAATCCTATTCCCGCATATGTGGCTGCTAGTAACATTTGAGATCTAGCTTCGTGGTTATCAGGATCATTTACAGCATTATAAATATTTTTAGCTACCATTTTTACAGCTGTTAAAGACCATATATCACTTATTGGATTTGATCCTTGATATGATGGTCGTAAACTAGGGGTTTCTGGTTTATTTCTTGTATGAAATGGAATTGCAGTATATGATTCAAGCCCATGGCATAATACATCTAAGCCACTGCACGCTACTACATTGGGTGGGATAGTTCTAACATTTTCAGGATCTATTAAACCTATTAAAGGCCTTAATTCTCTATGTGCAATTGCTGTTTTTGCGTTCATTTCTTCATAATCAAATACTGCAGTACCAGTTGTTTCGCTTCCTGTTCCTGTTGTTGTGGGAATAGCAATCATTGGTTTTAGTTTTCCAGGCACTGGAGTCCCTTTACCTATTGGAGCATTAACATAAGTCATAAAATCAGCTGGATAGGTTGAATAAAGATTAGCTGCTTTAGCTGTATCCATGCTGGATCCTCCTCCTACTCCAACAAAACCATTTATATTATTTGTTACAGCAAATTCTATTGCTTTTTTGAATGAAGAATCTGTGGGTTCGACACTTACCTCTGAAAAAAGAATCGGGTTAAGATTATTTTGTTCTATTGATTTTATGGTTTTTGTGACACTGATATGATCAATTAAATTTTCATCAGTGATAATCATTATATTATTACAATTTAATCTTTTAAATTCCCATCCAACTTCTTCAGTAACGCCATTCCCGAATTTAATACTGGATGAATCAATTGTAAATGCTGTTTCTTTTAAATTATTCATATTGAATTAAATCTGATAGCAAAAATCCATGCTTGATTACAAGCATGGATTTTTGCTTTTGAATTTCAAATAGTTAGAAAATAATTATTTTTTCCACGCCATTTGTGAACGGGAAACATTCCCATTTCCATCGATATAATATAAGAATCCAGATTCTCTGGTCACATTTGCGTCAGCTACTTTTTCAGCGCCGCCGCCAGGTTTTCCACCAGATGCCATTTTAGTTCTCCAAACGTTTCCGTCTTTACCTAGATAATAAAAATATCCAGCTTCTTTACTTACACTTGTACTTGCTACTACTTCTGCCATATTTTCCTCCATAATTTAGAACTAGGAAATATAGTAATAAATAATCATATTCCATGATTGTTATTATAATACACTACCTTCCTTCAGTAAGCAATCTTTTTATATGAGGAGAAAGTGTATGTTGTATTATTTTACATAATTAGGATATACTTTTATAGTGTTTTGTCCTCAGTGTAGAAGTCAAGAAATTATTAATAAAAATATAACACCAATTTATGAATGTTATGATTGTGGTTATATGTTTAATGATGAAAATTTTATATTATCTGAAAAAAATGTAGAAAATCACCCTAAGAAAATGCAGTCAATTTCTGTATCCGAGTTAATTTTTGACAAAAATGATTTTATTGGGAGTATTATTTTACTATTTATTGTAATTTTTCCATTTATATTGACTTTACTAATGTGATGTTTGTTTGAGTTTATTTAAAAATTTAGATTATAATATTTGTTCGTTATATTATTTATAATTTCAAGGTATATAAAATGCATAAATATGCATTAATTGATATAGGGAATACAAATGTTAAATTAGCGTTTGTAGATGATGGCATTATTCAAAACAAATTAGTATTTGAAACAGAAAAATTTATAGAAAAATTTAAAGTCATCAATTTGAATGAAATATCACATATATTTATTTCATCTGTAGTTCCTGAATTGAATAGATGTTTTGATAATATGAAAAAATCTATATATTTTGTTAATTTTCAAAATATCCCAAATATAAAAATTGGTTTAAATAATCCAGGTGAATTGGGTGCAGATTTAATTGTTAATGCTTCTGCAGCTTACGATTTAACAAAACAAAGAAATTTAGTTATAGATCATGGCACTGCATTAACTTTTTGCCATATTGATAATGAAGGAAAATATCTTGGATGTTTGATTTTTCCTGGCAATCATATTGCTAGCCAATCTTTAGCTCAATTTACATCGAAATTAGATTATTATGAAATGAAAGATACAAATAAATTGTATGGAGTAAATACTGAAGATGCAATTGGTACGGGATTATTTAAGGGATATATTCATGTAATTAATGGATTTATAAAAGAATTTAAAGATAACTATAAAGATATAAAAGTTATTGGAACAGGGAACGGTGTTAGGATCTTTGAAAAATATTTACATTTAGATATTTATGAAGAAGATTTAACATTTAAAGGGTTAAATTTATTTGCTCAGAGTATTTTAATTAACTAATTTTTAATGAAGCATGCTTTCCGGCTTTTTTCCCAAATACAGCTCCAGCCATCATTCCCCCACCAGAAGGGTAATTGTCATACCATAATCCCCCTAACATTTCTCCTACAGCATATAATCCATCTATTATATCTCCATTTTTATTTATTAATTCACCATTGATGCTGGTTTTTAATCCGCCGTAACAAAATGTCATTCCACAAATGACTGGATAAGCTAAATAGGGTGGGCTATCTAAAGGTAATGCCCAATTAGATTTTGATGGAGAAATATTTTTTATTTTTTTACCATCTAATTTGTGTGGGTTGTAAGTTCCTGATTGCACAGACTTGTTAAATATATTGATATTGTTAATAAAATTCTTTTCATCAGTAATTTTGATTTTATTTGCAAGATTAATAAGGGTTCCTGAACGATATTTTGTTGGGTTTTTGTATTTTTTGAGCACACCAGTTTTAACATGCTTTGTATCAAATAATTGAAAAGCCATATTATTTTCTTGTTCCAGTATTGCTTTGCCTGTTTTAGCATATGTCAGCCCCCTCCATGTTTCTCCTTCATCTATAAATCTATCTCCATTTATATTAACCATTATGCTAAAAGGATAGGCATATCTGCTCCAATAATCACCGGACTTATTTTTGCCTGGTAAATCATAATCAGGTCGATTGATATCTTGAGGAGATGCATGGCAGGTAGACCAATCATCATAAGGAATTGCACCGTGAGAAATTGCCATTTCTAATCCCTCTCCAGTATTGTTAGGAATGCCTCTTAATTTAACATTTCTCCATTGTTCACCTAGATATTTCGCTCTCATTTGAGCATTTGATTCAAAACTACCACAAGCTAGAATTATTGAATTAGCGTGATAAGTTTTATTCCCTTTATTAGTTTTGGCAACAATGCCGGATATTTTGCTATTCTTATCTTTTATTAGGTCTATAACTTGATGGTTATATTTAATATTGACACCTTTATTTAATGCAATTTTTTTCCATCTTTGTATTAGCCCGTATCCCTTTCCGTTAAAAGAAACAACATTTGCAGAAGTTGGGTTATCAAAAGTAGGAGACCATAAGTGTCCTAGTTTATTCATCCATTTTATTGTTGGCAGGGAATTTGTTACTAATTCTTTTGATAAAATTTTATCTGATTTACCATCAGTGACATTTATGATGTCTTTTAAATAATCAGATTCGGTATATCCTGTTACTACTTCACCAAGTTCTTGTAATTTTTTATTGTAAAGCTTGTTATAAGTTTGTTTTTTATCTTTTACTAAAGGTAATAGATCTGAGAAAGAATTGTATGCAAACCTCATATGTATTGTAAGAGCACTATTTCCGCCTATGTAATCTTTTGATGCTTTTTCTAACATTAGTACTTTAGCGCCATTCTCGCTTGCAGATACTGCTGCTGCAAAACCTGCGTTACCACTACCTACTATTATTATGTCTGTGTAATTTGTGTCTGACATATGTTTTTTATTTCTTGTAAAGATTTAATGTTATACAATCAGTTTTATTTACTCAACTTTAATGTATATATGTTTTTATTTGTATATGGAACTTTATTAACTACAGAATATAATCATCGAACAATAAAAGATTCAAAATTAATTGGGGAAGGAAATATATACGGAAAATTATTTGATATTGGTAATTATCCAGCATTGAAAGAAGGTAAAAATATTATTATTGGTGAATTATATGATATTGATGATTTAACATTGAAAAATTGTGATCAACTCGAAGGATATAATAATGATGATCCGGATAATTCTCCTTACGTTAGAAAATTAATTACTGTTTTTTTGGAAAAAAAAGAATTATGTGCTTTTGTGTATTATTGTAATTTTGATACGAGTAATTACAAAGAAATAGAATCAGGGAATTATAAAGAATATATGAATGATCAAAGAAAAAAATAATTTAATGTGGCATGAATTACAGAAGATTGATTTAAATAATTTTCAATTTTTCCTCTCAGAGTTTATTACAATATTTTAAGGTCAGATTCGTTTATTCATTATAGAAATATTATATATTAATTACTTACTTGATATATATTTAAACCACATTGCTATAGAATGACTTTTTATACAGAGAATTAATTATGAATAATTGCAGAGCATATATATCTGACCTTATTAGTTTAACTAAACCACCTATTATTTCTTTATTATTAGTTACTGCAACTGGGGCCATTTTTTTAGCTAGCAATGGTAGCCCTCCCTTATTGATTACAATTTATATTTTAATTGGAGGCACTTTAGGTGCTGCAGGCGCAGGTGTGATTAATAATGTGATTGATAGAAATATAGATAAAGCCATGATAAGAACTGCGGAAAGAGCAGTGCCTTCACGGAGAGTTACTCCGACTATTGCTTTAATTTATGGAATTTTATTGAATGTGCTTTCATTTATTTTATTAAACTTTACAGTGAATTTTATCAGTGCTTTTTTAACAATATTTGCAAGTTTGTTTTATATTTTTATTTACACTATATATTTAAAACCAAGAACTACACAGAATATTGTGATTGGAGGTGCAGCCGGATGTTTTCCACCAGTTATAGCATGGGTTGGAATAACTGGATATGAAGGTTTGTTTAATCTTTCTCCATGGTTTATGTTTTTAATTGTTTTCCTTTGGACACCACCCCATTTTTGGGCATTGGGAATATTAATGAAAGATGATTATGAAAGAGCAAATATTCCTATGTTACCTGTTGTACATGGAATGAAAAGAGTTACTACTGAGATATTTATTTATTCAATTTTGATTTCTATAACAGTAATTTTATTTTGGTGGTTTAGTACATTAGGGTTAGTGTTTTTGCTACTTTCTATAATAAACGGTTTAGTATATTCAGGATTTTGTTATAAATTATTAATGAACAAAGATAGAATTTCGGCCAGAAAATCTTATCTATATTCATTACTTTATCTTGCGTTAATTTTCTTGTTTATTATTATTGATACTTTGATATAAGGATTTAATTTTTATAAATAACAGATTTATGTTGTTGGTTTTTTTATGATTTAATATTCATTATGAAAATAGAAATAAAAATTTTAGATATAAATATTATTTGTATATTAAGAGATAATTTAACTGCAGACAAAATTATATCAATTTTACCCTTAAAATCAAATATAAATGTTTGGGGTGAGGAAATTTATTTTCCTATCGAAAATATTAATGCGGGATTAGAAAGTGATGCTAAAGATGTTATGGAATTAGGAGAAATTGCTTTTTGGATTCAGGGGAATTCCATTGCTATAGGTTTTGGTGCTACCCCTGTTAGTGTGGGAAATGAGATAAGATTGATTAATGATGCGAATGTATGGGCTGATGCTGAAGATCCAGAACAATTATTAAAATTAAAGAATATATCTCAAAATACTCGAATAGAAATTAGTTTTTTAAATTAATTGAAGATATAAAATCTAAATTATTTAAAAACCATTTACTTGTTTCCCTGACACCTTCTTCAATATTATATTTAGGTTGCCAGTTCAATATTTTTGAAATTTTAGTTATATCTGCAAGGCTATGTTCTACGTCAGAAGGGTCTCTTGGAATATTTTGAATAATAGCTTTTTTTCCCAATAATGATTCTATAATTTTTACAAGGTTATCCAAAGTGGTTCCATTACCCCCACCTACATTAAATATTTCATAACCATTAAGCTTAGTTGAAGCAATTAGCGCATCTGAAACATCGGTTACATATGTATAATCTCTGCTAGATTTGCCATCACCATAAATAGTAATAGGTTTATTTTCTAATATTAATTTTATAAATTTAAAGATGACCATATCTGGCCTTCCGAATGGGCCATATACTGTAAAGAATCTGAGAATTGCTGTATTTATACCGTAATGATAGTGATAGTTGTATGATAATAATTCTGCGGAAATTTTTGATGCTGCATAAGGTGATAAAGGATTAGATGTTGGAATTGTTTCATTTGTTGGGAGAGTTTTATTATCTCCATATACACTTGAAGTAGATGCGAGTGTGAAATTGTTGATTTCAGCTATTTTACAAAGTTCTAAAAGATTTAATGTAGCAGTTACGTTATTTTCCTGATAAGCCCAAGGATCAGATAAACTTGTTCTTACACCTGCATATGCAGCCAAATGAATAATAGCATCTATATTGTTTTCATTTTGTAAATGTAAAACATCAGATTTATTTATTAAATCTGTATTATAGAAATTAAAATTATCATGTTCTGAAAGTTCTTTTAATCTAGCATTTTTTAAATTTATATCATAGAAATCATTTATATTATCGATTCCAATGATTTCATTATTACTTTCAAGTAATCTTTTAGCTGTGTGATATCCTATAAAACCAGCTACGCCTGTTACGAGATATTTCATTTATATATTTTGTTTATTATTCATTTTAATCCTAACCCATGTCCTTTTGGAACATTTATTTGACCATTATGAATTTCTGGTAATGAATTATAAAAATTGAAATTAAAATCATTTGGAACCCAGGGAATTTCAATCCATCTGGACATAGGGGATGCAAAAGCCCAATGAATTGATGCGTACAACGAAGGCCCAATACTAAAATTATGAGGGCAAAGTGCAACATTATATAATTCGGTTAATCCAGTGAGGCGTTTTGCAGCAGTGATACCGCCGATTTTAGTTATTTCTGGTTGTAAATAAGTTACTGTATTATTATCGAGAAGTTTTTTAAAATCATTAATTGAGTATTCGTTTTCACCTGCTGCTATTGGTATTTTTGTTTTGATTCCTATTTCTTTTATTGTATTATGATCACGCATTGGGCGTACAGGTTCTTCAAACCATGTAATATTATATTTAGCCATTTCTTTTCCAGCTTCCACAGCTTCTATAAAATTATAATGTCCATTAACATCTACCATTATTTCTAATGATTCTCCAAATTCTTCCCTGAGTATTGATACATATTTCGTTTCAATTTCATGAAGTTTTATAGCATTAATTCCTTTTTTAATAGCACGTTTCGTTTCATTGATTACTAATTTAGTATTTCTTAAAGGTGGGAGACTGGCATAGCAAGGAAGAGAATCGTGAACTGCTCCGCCTAATATTTGCATTACTGAAATTTTGTTAGTTTTCCCGAAAAGATCCCATAGTGCGATATCAATCCCTGACAATCCCATTAGATATATTCCTTGATCACCATATCTGTATCCGTAATCCCACAAATCAAACCAATGTTTTTCAATTTCATCAGGATTTTTACCGATTAATCTAGGGGCAAGTATATTTTCTATTACACTGGCTATTGGAATAGCAGTTTTGCCAGGATTATTATTATCAGGGATACCCCACCAAGCTTCACCAATTCCAAAATTCCCATTATCAGATGAGACTTTTACTATCACCTGATTTTTGGCTTCACTTGATATTATATTTACATCTATATTTGAAATTTTATTCATAAATTAGATTAAATGAAATTATAAGATTTGTGACAAGAATAATTTAGTTCTTTCTTCTTTTGGATTGTTAAACACCTGATTTGCTGTTCCTTCTTCAACTATTAACCCTTCATCAAAAAACAAGAAACGATCAGCTACTTCTTTTGCAAATCCCATCTCATGGGTAACACATATCATTGTCATCCCTGATTCTGCAAGTTCTGTCATTACTTCTAATACTTCCTTGATCATTTCTGGATCTAAGGCAGATGTTGGTTCATCAAATAACATAATTTTAGGTTGCATAGCTAAAGCTCTGGCAATTGCTAATCTTTGTTGTTGCCCTCCGGATAATTGGCTTGGAAATTTACTGGCTTGCTCAGGAATCCCTACTCTTTCTAATAATCCCATTGCTATTTCTTCTGCATCTGCACGTTTTAATCCCTTTACTTTTTGAGGTGCTATTGTGATATTTCTTAAAACCGATAAATGTGGAAATAAATTAAATTGCTGAAAAACCATTCCAACATTAGATCTTACATATTGAAGGTTTTTTACATCATCATTTAATTCAATTCCATCTACAATAATTCTTCCTGAATCGTGCGGTTCCAGCCTGTTTAACGTTCTTATAAAAGTTGATTTTCCTGAGCCTGACGGACCAAATATGACAACAACTTCTTTTTCATATATTGTTGATGTAATTCCTTTTAGAGCCTGAAATTTACCAAATGATTTTGTTACTTCATCTGTTGATATAATTTCTTTTCCAATTTTCTTTTTTGATTTCTTTTCCATTTAATGCTCCTTATAATTAACGACTACCAATTCCTAAAGATTTTTCCACTTTTGAACTAAGATTGGATAAAGATATTGAAACAATCCAAAATAAAAATGCTACTACGCAAAGTGCTTCTAATGCTTTACCGAAAAATTCAGGATCTTGTTCTGGTATTATTCTGCCAACTTGTAATAAGTCAGTTAAGGCAAGAATAAATACTAAAGATGTATCTTTAAATACACCTATGAATGTACTAATTAATGCCGGTACTACCACTCTGATTGCCTGTGGAAGAACGATTTGTAATATTTTTGTTCTATAATTTAGATTTAAACTATCTGCTGCTTCTATTTGTCCTTTTGGAATAGATTGCAATCCTCCTCGAATAACTTCAGCAGTATATGCGCTAGTAAACATAGTCAATACTATCATAGCTCTAACTACTACACTTACTTCATTAATTCCCCAAAATGATGGGAGAAATTTTGGTAGTACAAACCAAGCAAGTAGTAACCATCCAACTAATGGAGCGCCTCTAATAGTCTCTATGTAAATCGTACAGATTGTTTTTATTGCAGGCAATGAACTTGCTCTGCCAAGTGCAAATAAAATTCCTAATGGAAAACCAAATCCAATTGCTATGCCAGCTAGTATTATATTTAAAAGGAATCCTCCCCACAAATTTGGTTTTGGGCCACCACCGATAATCAATAGGGTGAATATAATTGGTAAGAGTAAGAGCCATAATATTTTAAGACTGTTTTGGAAATATATTTTATTTGAACTTTTTGAAATGAAGTGTGAAGTAAAATAACTTGCACTACAGATTAATAAAGATATTACAACATATAAAATTTTTGATGATGTTGTAAAAATTAAACAAATTATGATAATACTACTAGAAATTAGTAATAAATCTTTTTTTGAAGGGGGCCCCCATGAATTAATTGAAGAAAAAATTAAGAAAGATGTAAACCAAAGGATGGACCAAATTCTCCATTCATGTTCCTCCGGCATTCTCCCTATTAAAAGTAGCCGTCTATTTGCTGTTACTACTTCCCATTCGGAAGTAGATATAAATCCAGCAATATTGTTTATAAGGAAAATAAATATTAATGCACTCAGTATGGTAACAATACTATTAAATATAGATCCGAAGAATGTACTGAAGAACCATTTGATAAAATTTTTAGTCATTATGTACCAATCCTTGTTACTCTACGATTAATGATATTCATAAACATTGATATTGCTAAACTAAGAGATAAGTATGTTATTAAAATTAAGAAAAACACAGGTAGAGCGTGTCCCGCGTTATTCATTATGGTCCTGGATACCATAAATAACTCTGGATAGGCGATGACTACAGAGAGGCTTGAGTTTTTTGTTAAATTTAAGTATTGGTTAGTCAAAGGCGGGATTATAGAACGCAATGCTTGTGGCAAAACAATTAAAGTCATTGTTTGATAATTACTTAGCCCAAGAGCCTGAGCAGCTTCGGTTTGCCCTTTCGAAAGAGATTGGATACTCCCTCTAACAATTTCAGTTATAAATGTTCCGGTGTACATTACAAGTGCAAATAAAATTCCGCCAAATTCAGGGGTAAATTCAAATCCGCCAGATTGTAAAAATGTTCCTTTATTATTTTGATAAATACTGGGAAGGTCCAAATTATATGGTTGCTGTAATATAAAATATGTACTAATAGTAAGAGTAAAAAATAATAATATTCCTATTAAATTACCATTTATTTTTAAATTAAATAATTTGATGTTTTTGCCTTCTACATCTTCTCTTTTATTTACAATGTAACTTACAATTAGAGCTAAAATTATAGAAATTATAATAAGTATTATCCAAATGTTCCCGTTATTACTGCCTGTAACAGAAGGAAGCAGAATTCCTCTGTTTGATATTACAACAGTATTTCCAAATGTAAGAGCTTCAGAAATTCTTGGAAGTTTAAGAAAAATTATTTGCCAAAAAATTATTTGAATTAACAAAGGTGTATTTCTTAATATTTCTACATATAAGTATGAAATAGTGGAAAATAGTATGTTTTTTGATAGCCTTGCCACACCCATAATAGTTCCAAGAAGCGAAGCAAATAATATTGCAACAATACAAACTCTGATAGTATTTATTACTCCTGTAAAATAAGAAACCCATCTGCTGTCATTGCTTGTATAATCAATGATAAATGTATGACTTATTCCAAATCCAGCTCTACTTGAAAAGTGACTTAATGTCATATCTAGCAGACGAGCTTTTGATGCTAAATAATAGAAAAATAATCCAACAAATATTACAAAAATGAATTGAATTAATAGATCTCTGTTTTTTTGAGATCTACTCCATATATATAATTTATTTATAAATACATTCATAATTAAAATTTTTCATAAAAATAATATGCCGGGCTACTTTAGCCCGGCATATTACATATAACTACGTTGGTTTACTTTATCGGAAAGGAGGTGCGTAAATCAGACCACCGTTAGTCCATAAATCATTTAATGAACCGCTTCTTGTTAATCCAAGAGGAGTTAAATGTCTTTCGTAAATTTCACCATAATTTCCAACAGCAGAAATTGCATTTTGAATGAAAGTTGGATCTACTCCAAAATTAAAATCTGCTACTGTTCCATCTCCAAATGCAACTCCCAACAATCGAGCCATTCCTGGATCTTTAGGGTTTGAAGCCATTGAAGAAACATTTGCACTTGTTATACCACTTTCTTCAGCTTGAATAAGGCCAAATACAACCCATTGAACAACGTCATAAAATTCGCTGTCATTATCACGAGTTAATGGTCCTAAAGGTTCTTTGGAAAGAGTTTCTGCTAAAACTACCAAAGAATCGGGGCCTCCAGCTGATGCTGGAAATTCTGCTCTTTTTGAAGCAAGTCCAGATTTATCTGTAGTCCATCCGTCACATCTTTTTTCTTCAAAAGCTGCTTGCAATGGGTCATTTGTTTCAAATGTAAGTGGAGTATAGTCTAAACCTGCTGAAGTGAATCTGTCATCGAGATTTAATTCAGTAGTTGTTCCTTGTAGTACACAAACAGTTGCTCCATCCATGTCTTCAATTGCTTTATATCCACTGTCAGCATATACCATCATGCCTTGGCCATCGTAGAAAGTTGTAGCAGTAAAGTCATTGCCTAAATCACGGTCTCTGCTAGCTGTCCAGGTGGTGTTTCTAACTAACATGTCGATTTCACCAGATCCCAGAGCTTCAAATCGAGCCGATGCTGTTAATGGAACATATTCTACTTTACTGGCATCACCTAAAATGGCAGCTGCTACAGCTTTACAGTAATCAATGTCGAAACCTTCAAATGATCCTCCGGAAGTCAATACTCCGAACCCTGTAAGATTATCATTCACGCCACATTTTAGCATGCCACGATCTTGAATAGTTTTCAATGTTGATACGCGATCAACCTGTACTTCTTTTATTACTTCTTTTACTTCAGTAATTGTTTCTGTTTCAGTACTACAGGCAATAAAAATTGCAAGAGACATCACTGACAAGAATAGAAGACTTAACTTGAGCTTAGTCATAATTTTCTCCTTAGAAAAATATATATTTAATTCCTCTTTTTGTCTTATGACCACGTATGTTAGCACCTTAAAAGGGGGAAGGTTGCTGTGCAATTATGCTACTCTTCACGATTTAACATGATTATTATGCAGAATTTAATAAAAATATGCAAATATTTAAAATAAATATTTAATGAATATAAATTTTATGTTTTAGTATTATTAAAACATAAAATTAAAGTAGCAGATAATATATTAAAAAATATGTTATCTATAATTTGGAGGCAGTATGAAAAAAATTCTAGTTATAGGAGCATCAGGACAAATCGGATCAGAGCTTATTCCTGAATTAAGAAAATTAAATGGAGATGAAAATGTAGTTGCCTCTTTGAATAAGACTCCAATGACCAAAGAAGTAGGAAATTCAGGACCTAATACTAAAATTGATATAAGAAATATAGATGAAATAGATAGTGCAATTAAAAAATATAATATTGAGACTATATATCATTTAGGTTCAATTTTATCCGCTTCTGCAGAAATGAACAGAAAGTTAGCTTATCAAGTTAATTTTAATGGTTTAAATAATATATTAGAATCTTCAGTTGCTAATAATGTAAAAAAAGTTATGCTAGTTTCTTCAATAGCAGCATTTGGTCCAGGCACACCTAGTGAAAATACTCCAAATGATACAATCCAGAAGCCTAATACACATTATGGTATTTCCAAAGTGTTTACTGAATTAATAGGAAATTATTTTTCTACAAAATTGAATTTGGATGTAAGAGGTGTAAGATTGCCTGGCATAATCAGCTGGAAAGTTGAACCAACTGCAGGAACAACTGATTATGCAGTGGCTATATTTTATGAAGCTATTAAAAAACAGAGTTACACTTGTCCGCTCGCAGAAAATACCAAACTGCCAATGATGTATATGCCTGATGCAATTTTATCTTTGATTATGTTGGAAAAAGCAGAAAAAGCTAAATTAAAACATTTTTCAGATTTTAATGTTAATTCTATGAGCTTTACGCCGCAAGATTTAGCTATAGCTATAAACAAAAGAATACCAGGATTTAAGATTAACTATGAAATTAATCCTATGTTACAATCTATTGCTGATTCATGGCCTGACAAATTAGATGACAGTATTGCTCGTACAGAATGGGGATGGAACCCCAAGTATGATTTGAATAGCATGGTAGATGATATGATAATTAATTTAACTAATAAGCTAAAAAATTAATATTTAATAAATGGGGTATTTATTATGGCGGATAAACATAATTTCAATAATAAAGTAGTAATAGTTACAGGATCAGCGCAAGGCATGGGTAAGGCTGTTGCAAAAAAGTTTGGAGAATATGGTGCAAAAATTGTTATCAATGATATCAGTAAAGACAGTTTGAAATTAACAGAAAATGAATTTGCAAAATCCGGTTTTCATGTTCTTGCTTTAACAGGTGATGTTACTCAATCTGATGATGTTGAAAATATTGTGAATCAAACTATAAAGCATTACGGACAAGTAGATATATTAGTAAATAATGCAGGTGTTTTAAAGCCGACAAAAGTAGTAGAAATAGATGAAAAGGAATGGGATTTTGTTGTGGGAGTAAATTTGAAAGGAACGTTTTTGTTTTCTAAAGCTGTGATTCCAATTATGCGATCTCATAACTGGGGAAGAATAATTAATTTTTCATCTTCTGCAGGCAAGAATATTAGTACAGTTGGCGGTGCTCATTATACTGCCGCAAAAGCAGGAATACTCGGATTTACTAGACATTTAGCTAAAGAAGCAGCAGAATATGGAATTACTGTAAATTCAGTATGTCCGGGATTAATTGATACTGAAATGGTCAGATCTACCATAGATGATACTAGAGTTCAGGCTTATGCTGACAGTTTTCCGATTAATAGGCTTGGGACAAGAGAAGAAGTTGCCGATTTAGTTATTTTTCTTGCTTCTGAGAATGCATCTTATATTACTGGTGCATCTATAGATATAAACGGCGGGGATTTAATGATATAAATTTATCTTCCTATTGCATATGCATCTCTTCTTGGATCTGCACCTGCAGTTAAAGTTTTAAGATCATTATTGATTTGAATTGCACAAAGTCCGCCTGCAAGATATGATTTTTGATCCCACAATTTAATTTTATGACCCAGGTTAGATAAAGTATTAATTACATTTTCTTTTATATCATTTTCACAACTTAGAACACCTGGCTCGTAATTATTTATAATATTAGTTAGAGGAAAACTATAGCTTGCAAATCTTGGGGCTTCAATTGCTTCTTGTGGATTCATTTCAAATTCTATTATATTCAAAAATAGTTGCGTCATTGCCTGGATTTGAACATCTAATCCAGGGGTACCTAATATTAAGAAAGGTTTATTATTTTTTAAAACCATTGCTGGATTTGGTGTTAATCTTGGTCTTTTGCCTGGTTCAATTGAAGAAGGATGAATGGGATCCATCCATGATTGGCTACCTCTTCCAGAAATACTTAATCCTAATTCTGGTATGTAATTGTTATAGGCGTCACTAGGTGTAGCAGAAAATGCATTACCCCATTTATCGACGACCGCAACATAACTAGTATCTCCTTCATATGGGTTTTTACTTGGTTTAGGAGTTTCTGAAAGTGTAAAATTTGGATTTTGTTCTTCTTGATATTTAAATGGATTCCCAGGTTGCGGCATTTCTGTAAATGCAGAATTATTGTTAATAAGCTTACTTCTTTCTTTTGCATATTCTTTAGAAAGCATTCCTTTTAATGGGACATTTACAAAATTAGGATCACCTAAATAAAAATGCCTGTCTGAAAAAGCTAATTTTATTGATTCAACTATAGTATGAATGTAATTGGCTGAATTATGTTCCATATTTTTCAGATTTGTATTTTCAAGTAAGTTTAAAACTTCAATAAAAATTGGTCCCTGACACCAGGCACCACAGGTGGCAATAGAATATTCTTTATATGTACCAATTTCAGGTTTTTCTATTTGTACACTAAAATTTTCCAGATCAAATTTAGATAATAAACCCCCATTTTTTTTGAAAAACTCATCTATTTCTTTTGCTATTTCCCCTTTATAAAAATAATCTCTAGTTTTTCTTATAGCTTTGACTCTACCTTCATTTTTATACTTACGTTCAATTTCTATTAATCTGCCAAAAGTTTTACCAAGTTTTTTTTGTGTTAAGATTTCTCCTTCTTTTAATAGTTTCCCATTTTTAATTAATAATTTTGATAGTTCAGGTGTTATTTCCATATCTGGTAAAAAATGAGCTAATGTTCCTTGAATTACGAAACCTTTATTGCAGATTTCCAAGGCGGGAGTTACCACTTCTTCAAATGACATAGTTCCAAAATTTTCAATTGCAGTAAGCCATGAATCACAAGCTGCAGGAGTTACTGCTCTTTCAATTGTAGAAGGAATACCATTCTTTGAGTTAGATTTAAAATATTCTATCGATGCTAACTCCGGCCATTTTCCTACTCCGCTAATTGTTGATATTTCTTTAGATTCTGATGTGTAAATCATAATTGGAGCTACTCCTCCAAAACTTACCCAATGAGGCAGAGTAATGCCCAATACTATGCCTGCAGCTACACCGGCATCTATAGCATTCCCTCCATTTTCAAGTATTTTATAGCCTGCAGCTGATGCAAGATAATGCCCAGAAGAGATCATATGATTTGTACCACGTACAGGAGGTCTTTGTGTCGAGAATACTTTAGACATAATTTATTTATTAGAAATGATGATTGATTATAGCATTTTCAAAGCATGGTAATCATTTTTTATTTTTGGTTTTTTATTTTTCTACCAACAGCAAAATAATCAAATCCAAAACCTTGTATTAATTTCTGATCAAGGAAATTTTTACCATCGAAAATAATTTTTGGATTTTTCATGGATTTATAAACTTTTTCCCAGTTTAAGTTTTGAAACTCACTCCATTCAGTCATGATTATTGTTGCCTGAACTTCATTTATTGCATCATATGGATTATTAAAAAAGTTAATAGTTTCTGGTAATATTTTTTTTGCATTATTAACACTAACCGGGTCATAAGTATTTATAATTACACCAGAATTAGAAAGCTGGTTAATTAAGTTTATTGAAGAAGATTCTCTTATGTCATCTGTTCCCGCTTTAAATGATAATCCTAAAACACATACTTTTAATCCCTGTAAATTTTCAAATTTTTCAGACAGGTAAAAATAAGGCATTAATTGTTGTTTTTGATTCGTAGTAATGATTGATTGAAGCAAATCAAAACTTTGTAGATGTGTCATAGATAAATCACTTAAAGATTGTACATCTTTGGGGAAACAAGATCCTCCGTATCCAACGCCAGGTATCAGGTAATTTGGGCCTATTCTTGGATCAAGCCCTATGCCTTTGGAAACATCATCAACATAAGCTCCTAATTTATCGCATAAATTAGCTATTTCATTTATAAATGAAATTTTATTTGCTAAGAATGCGTTGCTAGCAAATTTTATCATTTCAGAAGAAGTTATATCAGAGTGGACAAAAGGTGAAGTATAATTTTTATATATTTTCTCAATACATTGATTTCCTTCAATGGATTTAGAGCCTGAAATAATCCTGTCGGGATTTTTCCAGTCTTCTATAGCTTGGCCTTCTCTAAGAAATTCAGGATTTGAGATATATTTATCGGCCAGTTCCAGGTTTTGAGATATTAATTTTTCCCCTGTACCCGGTGGCACTGTACTTTTTATTATAATAAAAGGTAAGTTTTGATAATTTGATATTATCCATTTAATAGCTACTTCTAGCTGAGAAATATCTAAAGTGCCCATTTGAGAAAGTGGTGTTCCGACTGCGATTATTATTGCATCTGCTGAAAGGTCTCCATAATTATCAATTTTTTTTAATTCGAGAGTTTGTTTTTGAATAGCTAGTTTTACTAATTCATTTAAATTAGGCTCATAAAATGGTATATAACCTTGAGATATAGATTTTAATTTTTCAGAGTTAGTATCGTACCCAGTTACGTTGTGGCCTTCTTCGGCTAGGCAAGCTGATGCCACTAACCCAACATATCCTAACCCAATAACATCGATTTTCAATTTAAACCTTTTAGTGAATCTAAATTTATATATATATTATATAGATTATTATTGATACTTTTATTAGTTTATTTCTAGTATTTCAAGTGCATTCCTGTTGATAATTTCTTCTAATTCAATATCTGGAATGTTAGGTAAGTTATATTTGTCTGCAAATTTATTTAAGTTTCTTAATCCTGTGATATTGTCTTTTGGTGATGAAATTGGCCAATCAGATGCAAAAAAAATTTTATTCAATACACCCCATTCATAAAACAATCTCATTCCATTCCAAAATGACCATGGTCTGTAGAATTGAGCGGAAATATCAGCCCAAACATTTTCATGTTTTCTGATTACAGAAATACAGTCTGTGTGCCATGGATGACCAAGGTGGGCTAAGATCATTTTTAATTTTGGAAATTTTATGGCTATTTCATCTATAACTAATGGATGTGCAAATTTTAAGGGAGCATTACTCATTGGGGATGTTCCTTGGTGAAAAATAATAGGGTAATTATCTTTTTCTAATCTGTTATATAAATTGAATGCTTCTTTGGATAAGGGGTTGAAATTCTGATAATTTGCACCTAATTTAATTCCTTTACATTTAAGGTTTACAGTTGCTCGGTCATATTCATCGTTCATATTTGGATCAAACGGATGTAAAGACATAAAAGGAATTATTTTTTCTGGAAATTTTATATATAAATCATGCGCTATATCATTATGATTTTTTCCATTTATTTCCATTTCATTTTTTGGACCAACAAGAGATTTGCTTGGATCCGAAGGGCGGGGTGCAATCCCAAATACAAATGCTTTGTCTACTGGGTCAAGAGCTTTAATATATTCATTAATAGTATTAGTGAGTTTTATTTCTTTACCTGACTGATATATTTTGTCTTTTTTAATATCATTTTTGGGAACACTATATTCATGTGTAGGTAGATGAGTATGTACATCAACAATCATAATTTTTCAATGTTCAAGAAAGTAAATACTAACAGTATAATTCTAATAAATTTTATTACGATACATTATTCTATTTTTTTAGGTGGGCTTATAATATTTCTATTTTCTACAGATAATGTAGATTCAATTTTTTTTAATCTTTTTTCTAATGAAATTGTATAAGTTAATAATTCGTTATATCTGTCCACTACGCTAAATAATTTTATATTGTCATCTAGGTTTAAATATCTTCCATCGTGATGATGTGTTGAAGAGCTAGTGCATGAAATCACTAGTAATAATATAAATATAAATATCATTGATTTTATAATTTGTTTTTTCATGGTAGACCTCGATTATGATTTATTTTATTGTTATTTTTAACGGATAATTTTAGATTAAAGTTATCTCAAAATTATACAATTTTATTTCTTGTAAGTATTGTGGAGGTTAGAATGATCATTATTGATGGCGATTATCCAATGGCTCATAATGGATTGAAATTTCAAAGAGATTTAACAAAACCAATTAGTGAAGTTAGAAGTGCGGGTATTATAAATTCAGAACTTGATTTTAATGGACATAGTGTTATGGCCTCTTTGCCAGAAATGAGAAAAGGTGAAGTGGCAGTTGCTATAGTGAAAGTTGTATGTTGTATTTTGAGACCAGGGAATGATCATGGTGATGTCCCTACCGATCTTCATGCATATGCTTCAGGTAAAAGCCAGATGGCTTATTATCATATGCTAGAAACTATGGGAGAAGTTAATTTACTTAAATTTCAAAAGGAATTTAAAGATCATATGGATCTTTGGTTAAAAGAAGATGATCATATGGACTCGCCTGTAGGAATGGTATTAGGTATGGAAGGTGCAGATTCGATCACTATGCCTGATCAGTTACAAGAATGGTATGATGGTGGATTACGTCTTATTAGTCTTTCTCATTACGGGGTTAGCAGATATTCCCATGGAACAGGAACAGGAACTGAAGGTGGACTAGTAGGGAATGCTAAGGAATTATTACAAGAAATGGATTCATTAAATATGATATTGGATGTTTCGCATACTTCTGATGAATCTGTAAGGCAAGAATTAGAAATTTTTGAAGGGCCTGTAATTGCTACTCATCAAAATTGTAGATCTATTACACCTGGTGAGAGACAATTTCCAGATCATCAGATAAAAAGTGTAATAGAAAGAGGAGGAGTGATTGGTCATTCTATGGATACGTATATGTTATGGAGTAAAGAGATTGACTGGTCAAATATTCCACCAGAGAGGCCTTTTCCTAAAGATGAAGTTACGTTGGATAACTATGTTGATCACATTGATTATGTATGTCAATTGGCTGGCAATTCCTTACATGCTGCTATAGGAGGTGATACTGATGGACAGGGAGGTATGATTGGAGCTCCTTATGAAATTGATACTGTTGCAGATTATCAAAAAATAGTACAATTACTCGAGCAAAGAGGCTATGCAAATGAGGATATAGAAAATATCATGTATAAAAATTGGCAGAGGTTTTTTGAGCTATACTTACCAAATTAAATTATTATAGGTAAAAATGTTAGATACCGGAAATAAATTAGAAAAACTTGAATTAATTGATATTAACGGGCAGCCATTTGATATTGTAAATTATAGAGGAAAAAAACTTGCAATTTATTTTTGGGCTTCTTGGTGAAATTGTAGAACTCAATTGCCTGGATGGCAATTATTAGCTCAAAAAGCAGAAGAAAAAAACATTGGACTAATTAATATATCTCTTGATTTTCAAGGTCCGGAAAAAGTTATTCCCTATTTGAAAGAATATGGGGTTAAAATTAAAACATTTATTGATGTAGATAATTCTTCAGGTTTATTGTTTGGTTTTAAAGTTGTTCCAAATTTACTTATTTTTGATGAAGATTTGACATTGAAATTCAAATGTATAGCTAATATTAATATTCTTAAAAATGAACATAAACTTTTAGTAGAAAACTGGATCGAAACTGGAGATATAGATTTTTTAAATAATATTAATTCCAAACCTGTTAGTATGCCTGCCAAAGAATCTGTAAATGTTTTAAGGGAAGGAAATAAAATTCTTGAAACTAAGCAAGGTGATGCTAAGCAATTGTTAAAAAATTTGGTTTCAGATGATCCTGAAAATTTTATATTTAGAAAACAATATTGGGCAATTAATAATCCGGAAAAATTTTATTCAGGTAAAATTGATACTGATTGGCAAAGAAAAAAATTAGAGAATAATGAGGATTAATATTTAATTTTTTATGTTAAGTTTTAATCGCCTGTTCTGTCATCTTGATTTTTTTTAGATTCAGTAGTAGCAGATTGTTTTTCAGGAACTTGCCTACCCTGAAGTAAAGCATCTCTCATCTGTGTTGAAAAATCACTTAATGCACCTGGGCTATGCGGTACAAAAATACTTGAACTGTTATCAGATTGTGCAATACTTTTTAAACTGTCAAAATATTGAGTTAGAAGAACAAGATTCATAACTTCCATTGGACCTGTACCGCTAATACTTTTTTGAAAATCATCAATTGAGGCTTTCAAGCCATCAATGATGGCTTTTCTTTCATCAGCTATACCTTTTCCTCTTAGTGCATTACTAGTTGCCTGTGCTTCTGCTTCTTTGACAATAAGAATTTTTTCTGCCTCCCCTTTTTCACTGGCTGCAACTCTTAATCTTTGTGCTTCGTTTATTTCATTCATTGCAGCTTTTACTTTTGCATCAGGGTCTAAATCTGTAACTAAAGCTTTGACGATTCCATAACCAAATTGTCCCATTATTTCTGTAAGCTCATTTTTAACAGCATCTGCAATATCATCTTTTTTTACGAATAGATCATCAAGAGTTAATTCAGGAACTCTTGCTCTGACTACATCAAATACATATGCTGTTATCTGTTGTTCGGTATTATCTAGTTTGTAAAATGCTTCAAATTCTTTTGTATCCAGTACAAAAAATTGAACTGATATTGAAACTTTTACAAATACATTATCTTCTGTTTTTGTTTCAACGGGCACATCTAATTGTGTAATTCGCATGCTTAATCTTCCAGCTACTCTTTCGATGAAAGGAATTTTTATGTTGATACCAGGAGACGATGTTCTGATAAATTTACCAAATCTTTCAACTATTGCCGTTGTTTGTTGTTTTACTACAAAAATCGCATTAATTAAACATACGATAATTAATACAAGAAGAATTAAGCCTAGAATTTCCATTTTTTAATCCATATCATAAATTTTGTTATTTAATAGGTTTATTATACATTAAGCAGGATTTAAAATTTTTGAGGCGTACATGTTGGGCAAATATTTTGTCCACAAACGTCTTCAATGGGATAAGCAGGCTTAGACAAAGCTAAAATATCATCTTCGGAAAAACCTCCAAGTAGTTCATCAAAAATATTAGGTTCAAAAGGATTGCCATATTCATCCCCGCCTTCTTGCATATAACGTTTTAATATTGGAGATTTTAATTTTGCAAAATCGATCCCTTTAAATGTTGTTTGATTTTTAACTGAGGGAAATAATGACCCAGAATATAAAATTAATTGTTTGATTCCAATATTAAGTTGATCCCATATTATTCGATTATGTTCAACTTGTAATTTTGCTATTTTTGATTTATCAGGTAATTCCACAAAAATATTTAATGATAATAAATTATATATATATTACATTATTTATCCTTAGTATTACTAATAGCATTGATTAAGGCTAGCATTGGTTAGTTTACACTTCTTGTCCAAAGGGGTATAGTGCTAATAATTATGTTGATTAATATAACTATCATAGGAGGTTAATATTATGAGTTCAAGGGATACAGGATTAACTTTATCTTTAGGAATATTAGCAGCAATTGTAGGCTATATTTTATGGCAATTAGCCATAGGAATGGATACAAAAGTTGATGATATCGCTACTATTTTATCAAACAGTGCATCGGGTGCTACTATAATTACAATTTCAACTATACTAATTTCTGTTGGATTGGTAGTTCATGTTGCTGGATTAATTAATACTCGGGGCACAGCTTCTGGCACATGGGAAACTCTGGGAATTATTTCTGTTGTTTCAGCAATTGCAATATGGGTAACTACTAGTGGTCTTGGAATAGCATTAGTTGAGATGGGTGAAAAATTTGTTACATATAGTGCACAAGCAGCCGAAGCAGGAGCAGCAGCAGCCCAAGCAGGAGCAGCAGCTCAAGCAGCAGCAGCAGCAGGGGATGCAACAACCGCAGGAGCAGCTCAAGCAGCAGCAGCTCAAGCAGGGGCATTAGCAGTTAAAGCATTAGATGCAGCTACAGCCACAGCTATTGCAGCTGGATTTACACAAGCAGCAAGTGTTGCGTCAGGTACAATTGCAAATTTGTTAGCAGGAATAGGATGGATTTGTATCGGAACGGCTTATCGTGGAAGCGATGCAAAAGGAGCCATTTCTTTTATTCCTCTAGGGTGGCTTGCATTAGTCGCTGGATTAATTTTAGTTATTTCAAATCTAGTAATAAATCAAGTAGTAAGTACTGAAATGGGAAGCCAAATTTCCGGTATTGCTTTCTTACTTATTGTTCTTTGGTCAGTATCACGAGGTATTGCTTTAATACGCGAGAATAGTAAACAAAAAGCTTGAATTTAATTAAATAAGAATTAAAAAAACCCTCTCGATTTATAGAGGGGGTTTTTTTAATATAAACATTTAATATTGGCTGTAATTTTTACAAACTTAAAAGTTCATTAATGAATGCATCTTTACACCTACTTCTTTTAGTTTTTGTTCCCCTTTTAATTCTGGTAAATTAATCATAAACCCGGCTCCTACTATTTTGTTATTTTTAAATTTTTTTATCAAATCAATAGCGGCCATTATTGTACCACCGGTTGCCAATAAGTCATCTATAATAAGCAGATTAGTATGCCCATCTAAAGCATCTTTATGAATATGCATTTCTGTAGTACCGTATTCCAGGGTATATGAAATACTATAAGTTTCAGCAGGTAATTTGTCAGGTTTTCTAAGAGGAATAAAAGCGGTTTTTAAATTATAGGCCATGGCTCCTGCCATGATAAATCCTCTTGATTCTATACTTAAAATAGCATCAATTTTTTCTTTTTTCCAAGGTTCAGTCATCAGATCTATTAATTCTGAAAAATGTTCTGCATTTTTTAGCACTGTTGTAATATCTTTGAATTGTACACCTTTTATAGGGTAATCAGGTATTGTTCTAATATATTTTTTCATTTTATTTATTTAATTTATATTCTATTTTTTCCATTCTTTCTATTTCTTGTTTTACTTTTGAAAATATTACGATATATAGAAATTTATTTCAATAAAAAGAGATTATGGGTGGACAAAATGAAAAAAAATTATAATGATATTATTCACTATCGATAAGAATCGTTATGTTATTTCAATCTTCTTCAGTTTAGGGGGGAAATATGAATTCATCAGTAAAAGATAATGTAATAAATAATTTGCACTGGAGATGTATAGGTCCGGCAAGAGGGGGCAGAGTACTTGCGGTTGCAGGGCATCCAACTAATATAGCTGAATTTTATTTTGGGGCTTGTGCAGGTGGAGTATGGAAAACAAATGATGCAGGAATTTCATGGCATAATATTTCAGACGGTTATTTTGGTAGTGCATCTGTTGGTGCAATAGCAGTATCTGATTCAGATCCAAATGTTGTATATGCTGGGACTGGCGAATCATGTATACGTGGTAATTTATCTTATGGTGACGGAGTTTATAAAACTACAGATGGTGGAAGAACATGGAAACATATTGGCCTTAAAGATACTAAACATATTTCTAAAATACGAATAGACCCTAATAATGATGATTTAGTTTATGTTGCTGCTTTGGGACATGCGTTTGGACCTAATGATGAAAGAGGAGTGTTCAGATCAAGTGATGGTGGGAAAAATTGGGAGAAAGTTTTATTTGTTAGCGATAAAACTGGAGCTGTAGATTTAAGTATGGATGCTAACAATCCAAGAATTATGATGGCATCAATGTATCAGGTTCAAAGAAGTTTTTGGACATTAGAAAGCGGTGGTAAGGAAACAGGTATTTATATTACAAGAGATGGAGGAGATAGTTGGGAGAATATTTCTGAGAATACCGGCTTGCCTGATTCAGATATTAAAGGTAAGATTGGACTTGCTATTTCCCCTGCAAAAGAAGGAAGAGTTTGGGCAATTATAGAAGCTCAGAATGGCGGTGGAATATATAGATCTGAAGATTATGGATCAAGTTGGGAACTTACTGCAGATGAGCCTCATTTATTAGGGCGTCCTTGGTATTATCATCACATTTATGCTGATCCAAGTAATGCTGATACTGTATGGATATTAAATTTATTATGTTTAAAATCTATAGATGGTGGAAAAACATTCGATCCAGTTACTGTGCCACATAACGATAACCATGGTCTATGGATAGATCCAAATGATAGTAACAGAATGATTGAAGGTAATGATGGAGGTGCTTGTGTAACTCTTAATGGCGGGGAAAGTTGGTCAACAATTTATAATCAGAAAACTTCTCAATTTTATCATGTTCATGTTGATAATCAGTTTCCTTATAGAGTTTATGGAACTCAGCAAGATAATGGCGCAATAAGTGTCCCATCTAGATCTGATAAAGGTATTATCCCATTTATGGATACTTATTCTCCCGGATCTTCAGAGAGTGGGTGGATAGTAACAGATCCAGATGATCCAAATATTGTTTATTCTGGAGCTATAGGAAGTTCTCCTGGTGGAGGTGGTGCTTTATTTAAATATGATCATACTAACGAACAATCAAAACTAATTACAGTATGGCCAGTAATTCATGCAAGAAAATCCGGCGAACCTTCAAAATATAGATTTAATTGGACTTATCCAATTTTTATTTCACCTCATGATTCAAAAACTATTTATGTTGCTGGGAATAAAGTATTTAAATCTACAAATGAAGGACAATCGTGGGCAGAAATTAGTCGTGACCTTACTAGGAACGATATGACTAAAATGGGAAATATGGATAACACTGCAGGCATAGAAAATGATGAATACTGTACTATCTTTTCGTTTGCAGAATCAACTTTTGAAAAAGGAGTTATATGGGTTGGCAGTGATGATGGGTTAATACATATCACGGATAATGAGGGAAAAACATGGGATGACATAACACCTCCAGATTTACCTGAATGGTCAAGGGTGCAAACAATAGATTTGTCTCCTCATGACAAATCTACCGCTTATATGGTTGCTACTAGGTATAAATTAGATGAATATCATCCAATGATTTTTAAAACTACTGACTATGGTAAAACTTGGACTAGAATAGATAAAAGTTTTCCTGATAATGAAATTACCAGATCAATACGTATCGATCCAAAAGATCCAAATATTTTATATGTAGGCACTGAGACTGGGCTTTATCTTACTTTGGATGACGGCAAAGAATGGTTTAGAGCAAATTCGAATTTACCTGTTGTTCCTGTATATGATATTGCTATTAAAGAAGATAGTATCGTTTTGGCTACTAATGGAAGATCTTTTTGGATACTTGATGATATAACAGCAATTCAACAATTAAATACCAAGCTCTTAGATGACTTTTTACTTCTTCCTGCTCCTTCATACAGAGTTAAACCCAATGCGATTCAGCAATTTATTGGAAAACATTCGGGAATGGATATGTTTGAAGCTGTTGGTAAAAAATATATGGTTAGCCTTGGTTATCCTGCAATGTTTGAAACCAAAAAAAATGAAAAAGGTGAAAAAGTTACAACTATGCTTGATTCAGGTGAAAATCCATCTGATGGAGTTCCAATTTATTTTTATATTGATAAAAAAGTTGATGAAGCTAGTATTTCTATAACTGATACCAAGGGGAATACTGTTCGTGATTATTCAACTGCAAATAATAATATGAAAATAAATGTTGGAGCAAACAGATTTATTTGGGATATGAATCATAATAATGCCGTACCCAATGAAGCTGGAAGTCCTCCTGGTCCTATGGCATTGGCAGGTGATTATAATATTGAATTAAAAATTAAAAGAGGTAAAAAAGAAACTTTTTTACCTGGTTCAATAAAATTAATTAAAGATCCAAGGACAAAGGCGACAGATTCTGAATTAAAGGAACAGTTTGATTTATTAACTTCTATAAA
>Ga0066863_10000130_pt1 | contig 31171 bp, 27 predicted proteins | sample ETN02SmetaG_2_FD_65495 | JGI IMG/M metagenome (GOLD analysis project Ga0066863, IMG submission 65495) | Marine microbial and viral communities from oxygen minimum zone, Eastern Pacific Ocean - ETNP2014F10-02SV253 | ecosystem: Environmental > Aquatic > Marine > Oceanic ...
AGTTTCAACTAAACTAGCATTAAACCATTCATTTTTTTCAATTGCTGAAACATTATTATCATCCGAATTATCAAACGACCAATTATGAAAATCAGCATTATCTAAAAATTCATTTTTACCGTAATATTCTGAATTAATTTTATGTGATTTTAATGATAATAATTCTGAAGGTCTTATTCTAGCCAACTCAGAATCAAGGGATTGAGTATCAATTCGTGTAATTTTAATTTCACCTGTAGAAACATCAATATAAGATATTCCTGTATTTTTTTTATCTGTAAATACTGACATTAAATAATTATTAGAATTATTATCCAATAAATAATCTTCAAAAATTGTGCCCGGGCTTACTACTCTAACAACTTCTCTATCTATAATACCTTTGGAATTAGGTTCTACACCAGTTTGTTCACAAATAGCAATTCTAAATCCTCTTTCTACCAGAGTGGGCAAATGGCTATCCAGTGAATGAAAAGGAATTCCTGCAAGTAAATGTATTTGATCTTTACCAAATTGTTTCTTTGTTAAAGTTATTTGTAACTCAGATGATAAAATTTTCGCATCACTATCAAAAGCTTCGTAAAAATCACCCATTCGATATAATAAAATTGAATCATTATAATTCTCTTTTATACTTAAATACTGCTTCCATGCAGGTGTTAAATTTTTAACCATAAGAATTTTCTTACTTCCAAAATCTCTCTTCGAGAATCTTAAAACCTATATTCTGACCTAGTTTATCTTTTATATCAATTATCATATCTGGATTTCCACAAGCATAAACAATTGTATTTTCTATATTCAATTGCTTTTCATTTATATAATCTCGTACAATATTGTTAACTCTCCCTATCATACCTTTCCAATTTTCATTCCTAATGTCTTTTGGCCTACTTATAGTTGGATAATAGGTAGCAAAATCCGGATAATCTTTTGCTATTTGCAGTAATTCTTCTGAATATCCAAATTCATCCATATAGCTTGAACCTTGTAGAATATGAAATTTCATATTCTGAGAATTATTATTTAAAAAATATCTTACATAACTGACATATGGAACAATGCCTGTAACCGTACAAATAAGCAAATAATTATCATAATTAGTATCTTTAATTTGAAAAATACCTTTTGGCTTTGGCCTCAAAGTCAACTTATCTCCTACTTTCATTTTCCAAATAATTGGAGATAATTCTCCGTGATCTACCAATTCAATAAATAATTCTAAAGAATCTTCTTCGGGAGAAGATGCAATTGAATATGCTCTTTCAATTCCATTAACACCTATAGTGCAATATTGCCCTGGTTTAAATGAATAATTTTCAGGTTTTGAAATCCAAAGCTTAAGCATCAAATCACTTAAATCTGTTCTTTGAATAATTTCTGATTCTAATAAATTTTTATTTATTTGATTAACCACAATAAAAAATATAAAAATAATAAAAAGAAATAATATTAAACTCTTTCAACATCAACTGGAATAATGTCTAATTCAGGTACTTGATAATATTTTAAATCAGCTTTAGTTAAGTCAAGATTTTTAATCATATTACCAAACAAAGTAGTAATATTTAAAACATTTTTAATTTGACCATTTGTTTTAACAATGCATTGAAATAATTTTTCTCCGTTTGAGGATAAATACAATTTATCATTTTGTTTAATATTATGTTCAATAGCATCTTCAGGATGAATAGACAATTCATATATTTCCGATTCTGAATTATTACCATTTAAATCAAAATTTTCTACAAGTTGAGACTTATTTAAAACACGTCCTGTAGCTAAATAAAATCCATTTTTACTAATGTTTTCCGATTTTCTAACAAACGAAAAATTAAATTTATTATTAGCTGTGTTTGCTATGTTGTTCCAATATAATACATTTTTATTATTAGGGTTATTTGGATTATACGGCCATGTAACATTACTTTCTGAATCTAGTAGCTTGTATGAAAATTTATCATAAACAGATACATTTTTTACTATCTCATCAAATATATTTTCTGAATTATTATAGGCAAATATATCTTTATTCATTTTTTTAGCAAGCATTTGAATGATTTTCCAAGGTTGAATTTGCACATTGGTTGGTATCATTCCTGGTCTTACTAATTGTATTCTTCTTTCTATATTAGTTTTTGTACCTTCTGATTCTGAAAAAGAAGTTGACGGAAAAACAAAAGAATTAGATCGATTCCGAATTTCAGATGTTAAAGATTGGTGTGAAATTACTTTAATAGAATCTGAAACTAAATCTATAGCTTCAAATAATTTATTATTATAAGATTCATAAAAATCACCTATTAAATGTAATACTTCTATCTGATTATTCTTAATCAGATCAATTAATTTATCAAAAGATAAATCTCGATTATCATTTTTATACATAGTATTTTCTGAGTTATATACAGTTGTAACTCCTAAATCAACAGCGCCTTGAGCATTGGATCCTCTATAAAGCGGGAATAAACCTCCAAATTCATTGCCTATATTTCCTGTTATAAGACTCAAATTAACTAAAGATTCAACTAATGAATCAATATTATTTTCTATAGTTTCATTAGAATATATTGTTGCCATAGGGCCATTTGTTAATATGTTTACAGCTTCATTCATATCTTCAGTACTAACACCGGTTAAAGTTGATATCTTCTGTAAATCAAATTTCCATACTGATTTCCTGAATTCTGAATAATTATTACAAAATTTATCGATATAATTTTTATTTTCAAGTGACTGATCAATAATAGATCTTATCAATCCACCGATTAAATCTATTTCAGTTCCAGGATAAGGTTTTAACCAAAGTTTTGCATATTTGGTTAATTCTGTTTCTCTTTGATCAATTACTACCATTTCAGATAAACCAGAATCTATAGCTTGTTTCACGGGCAAGGTTAATACATTATGATTTTCAGTAGCATTAGCAGATACCACTAGAAATGATTTGGAATTCTTTAATCCTTCTATTGGATTAGTAGCAGCTGAATAACCTAGCATTTCAACCAATTTATATCTCAGAGAACTATCAACATCAGCATTACTTATTATATTATTAGTACCAATAACTTCATTTGCATATTTATTAGCAACATATATATCTTCATTCGTAAGATTGCAATCAATTATCATTGCATAATTGTTAGGATTGATATCTTGTAAAATTTGTGTAACTGCATCAACATTTTCTATAAGAGTTGTTTCAACCAAATTATCTTCTTTTCTAATCATTGGAGATTTAATTCTAAATTTAGAATTAACATAATCAAAGCCAAATTTTCCTTTAAAACACGCTTGCCCTCTATTAGCAGGGGATTGAAGATTGCTGCCAATTCTAATCAATTTATTCTTAGCATTAGTTTCTAAATCAAAAGTACAACCAACGGGGCAATAATTACAAACTGAAGTTGTCTTTGTTTCAGCTTTCTCCCATTTATAGTCTTTTTCTACTATTGCTCCAGTAGGACATACATCTAAACAGGCACCACAAAATTCACAACCTGCATCAATCAAGCTATCGCCCATAGAAGTCCCAATAATAACCTTTCCTGCACGCTCTTTTAAAGTTAAAGCATTATCTACCCTAACTTCAGAGCATACTCTTACACACCTGGCACACACAATACAAAGATTCATATCCATATCCCATAAAGGGTCATCATTTTTGACATGTTCACCTCGATAATTGTAGGATAATGGGCTATCCATTTCCATATCTAAGCTTCTAACATTATCTTTCAATTCACATCTTTCATTTTTAGGACATGTTATACATCTATCATTAACTGAAACATGTCTTAAACAAATATCACTTGGTCCACACAAATCAATTCTATGGCATGTTAAACATCCGTGAGGATGTTCAGTAAGTAACAATTCCATAATACCTTTTCTTAAATCAACAATTTCATCTGTCTGTGTATTAACTTTCATACCCTCTGTTACCGGGGTGGTACAAGAAGCTGGAGTTCCTCTTCCACCTTCGACATCCACAACACACATTCTGCAAGCTCCGTAAGACTTCATTCCGGGGTAATAACATAAATATGGAATATATATGCCTGAATCCATAGCTGCCTGTAAGATATTTGTATCTTTATTTACTTTTACTTTTTTACCATCAATGACAATATCGATTTTATTATCTTTATTTACTTTTTTAGCCATTTAATTCCCCTTTATAGTTTGCCAAGAATTTGGCCTAGTATTTTCAGGAAAAACTATTTGTCTTTCATTGCAACTGCCTGTAGGGCAATTACCATCCATGCAACTTTCAAAATCTTTTTGAAAATGTTTCAAAGCAGAACTTATTGGATTGTAACCTAATTGTCCGTGGCCACAAAGAGATCCTGCCTGCATATTCCTTCCTATCTTATTCATTAAATCAAGATCAGTTAAATTTCCTTTTCCCCTTGATATTTTTTCCACTATTTCCAAAAGATGCGTCATTCCCAATCTACAAGGGAAACATTTTCCACAAGATTCGTATTGGCAAAATGCAACAAGTGATTTTGTTAAATCAACTGCACAAGTTCGATCATCGACTATTATTATTCCACCAGAGCCAAGAATAGCTCCAGCTTTGGCCATTTCATCAAAATCTATTTTTACTTTCAAGCTATCTGGACCAAGCACACCACCTAAAGGGCCTCCTGTTTGTAGCATTTTTAATGATCTTCCATCAGGGATACCACCTCCTATTTTTTTAACAACATCTTCAATTGAAATTCCCATTTCCACTTCATACATTCCTGGGTGCAAAATATCTCCTGAAAGACATACTATCGCGGTCCCAGAACTACTTTCAGTACCTATAGATTTAAACCACTCACTACCATTTCGAATTATTTCAGAAACATAAGCCAAAGATTTGACGTTATTAATTGTACTAGGGTGACCCCATACACCATATGCAGCAGGAAAAGGAGGTCTTGATCTAGGCCTGGCACTCAATCCTTCTACAGATTCCATAAGAGCTGTTTCCTCTCCAGCAACATATGAGTCACCAGTTAAAGAAACTTCAATATCAAATGAGAAATCAGATCCAAATATATTATTACCTAAAAGTCCATTATCATATGCTTGTTGTATTGCTTCTTTTGTTCTGTCAATAGGATCATCATGTCCATGCCTGATAAATACATAACCATTAGTAGATTTGGTAGCATATCCTGCAATTGCCATACCCTCAATCAGAGTATAAGGATCACTTTCTAATATCCCTTTATCATTGTATGCACCCGGATCACCTTCCTCACAATTACACAGTATATACTTAACTCCTTTAGAATTTGCCATAAAGCTCCACTTTAATCCAGTGGGGAAAGCTGCACCTCCCCTACCTCTTAATCCTGAATCTTTAACTTCAGAAATCACTTCATCAGAAGACATTTTAGTAACTGCTTTATGCAAGCCTTCAAATCCACCATTAGCAATATATTGATATATATCATTGAACGCAATATTACCTGAATTTCTTAAAGCTATTCTATTTTGAAGACTCATTCCTGGCAAATCACCTATTTTTTTTATTCCTTTAATAAATCTATCACCCAATGTTCCTAATAAATTATCAGTTAATACTTCGTCATTCTTAATATAATTGTCTAGAATTTTTATCACATTATCTCTAGTAACATTTCCCCAAAAGATTCTAGGCTGACCTTTATATAAAATATCAATAATTGGACCAGCATAGCAAATCCCGTGACATCCGACAGTATCAATATTTATAGGAATTTTATTTTTCTCACTATAGTTAACTATCTCAGAAACAATTGAATCAGATTCCAATGATGTACCACAGCACATAGCACTACTTACCCTGATCCAAGGCTTACTTCCAGTTGTTAAATCCAACCATCGCTTATCACTATCTCTTTTTAATGCTTCGAAACTCAATTTAATTTATCCAACATTTTCAATAATTTAGAAGAATTCATTTTACCACTCAATTTGTGATCAATACTTATCATTGGAGCCTGTGGGCATGCTCCTAAACATGTATTAAATTTTAATGTAAATTTACCATCACTAGTATCGCCCTGATTTTTTAATTTCAATTTTTCTAATACTGATGATTGCAATTTCGAAGCTCCTCTAATATGGCAACTAGGACCCCAGCAAATTTCTATTGTGTGTTGCCCGGGAGGATTAAATCTGAAATTCAAATAATAGGAAGCCACTCCCCAAACATCATTTGTTGTAACGTTCATAAAATCTGCTATTGAACTGATTGCATTTTTAGGCAAATAACCAATCTCATCCTGCACACTAAGTAAAGAAGATAAAATAGTTACAGTGGTATGATCCTGATTTTTAAGAATATTTAAAATTTGCTCATTATTTATATTTTTCAAAACGGACAATTATATGAAAATTTGCTCAACAAATTAATAATCAATGAATGAGATGATATCATAGAAATTTCATTTGTTCACTCTTCTGAAGTCCTTAGTTCATAAACTAATAATAAAATATAGTAATTAATGTGACAAAAAGAAATATATTAAAAAAAATTCCTAATTATTTATGTTTAATATATTTTTGGTATACTGTAGTCTCATTGTTCTTTGAAATATAGGTAAAAAAATGAATAACACAAAAATAATTGAATCACCAAAAGAATTTTGGCAAGCTACAAGAAATAATGAATATCTCAAATCAACATCAGGCGTAGCACCTGGCTATGTACAAACCAACCTGGCTGTTTTACCAAAAGAATATGCCTTTGATTTTTTATTATTCTGCCAAAGAAATCCTAAACCTTGTCCCTTATTAGAAGTAATGGAACCAGGACAATCCGAACCAAAAATACTTGCAAAAGGAGCAGATATTAGAACTGATATCCCTTTTTACAGAGTTTACAAAAATGGTGAATTAGTTGAAGAAACAAAAAATATCACAGAACATTGGTCAGATGATTTGGTATCCTTTCTTTTAGGATGTAGTTTTACCTTTGAAACTGCAATGCTAAATGCAAATATTCCGCTCAGACATCTAGAACAAGATACTACGGTTCCTATGTTTATTACTAATATAGAAACTACACCTGCAGGAATATTTAGTGGGCCAATGGTTGTGTCAATGAGACCAATTCATAAAGATAATTTAGTTAGAACAGTACAGGTAACTAGCAGATTTCCAGCAACACACGGAGCACCAATACATATTGGAAACCCAGCTGAAATAGGAATAGAAAATATCAATCATCCAGATTTTGGTGAAAAATCTGAAATAAAAAAAGATGAAATTCCTGTTTTCTGGGCTTGCGGAGTAACTCCGCAAGCTGTTGCGTTAAATTCAAAACCTTCAACAATGATCACTCATTCACCAGGATATATGTTTATTACCAATGAAAGAGATGAATCGATAGCGGTTTTATAGGAATCATTATGGAAACAATTAAAGAAATAATTAGTGATCATGATGGAAGAGGAATTTCATTACTTCTACCACATGTTTCTGATACTGTATGCGAAGATGCAGCAGAATTAATTTTAAATAATAAAAATAAAGTAGCTATTCTCACAGGATTTTATATCATATCAGCCGGTGCGACAGAAACTGATGGGCCAATAGGTGCAATTGCAATAGGAAATGCACTGAAAAAATTAAATTATGATGTCACTTATATCACAGACAAATTTTCAATAGATCCAATCAAACCTATTTTAAATTCTGATGATAAATTTGAATTATTTCCATTAACAAGCATAGAAGAAAGTAAAAAATATGCTAAAGATTTACTTGATCGTATTAATCCTAATCTAATCATATCAATAGAAAGATGTGGGATAAATAATGAAGATAACTATCTAAATAGTGCGGGGAAAAAAATACATGAATATAATGCTAAAACTGATTATTTATTTGATCATAATATTCCCAGCATAGGCATAGGTGATGGGGGAAATGAAATAGGCATGGGGAATTTGACTGAAATAATTAAAAAATCAGATTCACTTTCTAACCCCTCTTGTATAACAAAAACTGATATTTTAATACCTACAAGTGTATCTAATTGGGGGGGGTATGGATTAGTTGCTGGCTTATCAAAATTATCAGGTGAAAAATTACTTCCTAGCAGCCAAGAAGATGAAAAACTTATTAAAGACTTTGTTGATGCTGGGGCAGTAGATGGTATTACCGCTTCACAAGTTTACAAAGTAGATAGTTTTGACCTGGATGTTAATAGTTCGATTATTAATCGCTTACATCAAGTGATCTAATAAGTGCCAATCAATTTTGAATACACCAATAATCTTGAATGGTATAACAAACTAGGAACACAAGTTACTAAAACAGCTTCCGGTGTATCTGATTTTAAATCCAAAAACAATTCTTCTTTGGGTATCACTTTGGTTTTGTAAATCTGATATACATAAGTTTTCTTATCAGTGGATATATGCACAAATAACGATGGATCTTGTTTTAATAATTCTGGTATTTTGGGTAGCATATGAAAAACATTCCCTTCTTTCCTTATGAAACTTTCTAAGTGTCCAAAATACCAAGATTTTCCAATCCCTCCTGGATTTACACTTTCAGGAATATGACCAACTATGTTTTTTGGAGTTTCATAAGATGATGAAGATCCTAAATCAATAATTTCCAAATCTGAAACTTTTGAATTTAACCCAATCTCAGAAATAACAATTTTGATTGGGATTGCTGTTTTAGGTAAATTAATAAAAGGTTTTTTATACAATTTGAAATTAGCTGGTAACTTCGAATATAAATTATCTTCATCAAAATCTTCACCATCCATTAAATCATTATCATCTGAAATTTCATTTACAGGATCTTTTCTAATTTTATTATTAGTTTCAGGAACAAGATTTATGTTGTCATTTGCAATTTCACTTACATTTGATTCAGGGGTTATCAACTCAATTTGAGAATTCAAATCTTTCAATTCTTCATCTTTAAATAAAATTAAACCTATTAAAAATAAAGATACAATCAAACAAACAAATCCTATAATTTCAAAAATACGATATCTAAGTATTGAATGTATAATTTTCAATATAATATTTTTTTATCTAACCCTTGGTGAATGCGATTCTCCGCTAGCAATTGGTTCATCAAGATAGACATCACCATTTCTAATTTTTAGATTATAACCACAATCAGGGACATTACAAACCCAAGCTTTATAATGAATTGCTGCTCCATGATTACCAAAATCTGACAAAGGCAATAATTGTCCTTTGTTACATCTCATACAATTGGGGAACTGATATGTTTCAGCCACTTTACTCTCCTCCACTCAAATTTATATCATTAATTAAATAACATTATATTCTACATTATTTATAATTACCAACTAAATAATTCTTTTGAATTATTATAAAAAATATTATTCAAAATATTTTTATCTAGATCAGATTTCTTAATATAATCTACTGCCCTATCAATATTTATCAAACCATAGTCGCTTCCAAATAATATTTTCTTATCGCCTAATATCTGTTCAAAAATTTTCACAATTGAAGAGTCATATAAAAAATCTATAGCAGCTGTATCAAAATATACATTCTTTAATTGTTTACTTATTTCAGGCATTAAAAAATAAATTGGTAATCCTCCTCCTAAATGTGCAAATATAATTTTTAATCTGGGATATTGCAAAGCAAATGAATATAAAATTGAAGGATACATTTCTCCTTTACCATTATATTTGTGTCCTACAGGTTCAGATGAATGTATAGAAAAAATCATTTTATTTTCAATAATATAATCTACTATTGGATTCATCAAATTAAAATCTAATAAATCAAATCCCTGAATATCAGGATGCAATTCACCTATCCCTGAAATACCAAGTTTCTTGATTCTTTTTAATTCTTCTGTGCATTTATCTAATCCCCATGCAGGATTGATAGATCCTAAAGTTTTTACCCGATTGTATTTCTTTGATAACTCAATTAAGAAATCATTAGTATATTTTGTTAATTCATAATCTATATAACCAATACTTTGAATAACAAGTTTAAGTTTTGAATTATTGTTCAATATCATTTCAAGGTCATCTTCAGTGCAAATTTGAGCATCTTCATTTGCATATAATTGATTAAAATTGGCATCAATTTTACAATACTTCATTCTATTACTTTTCATCTCATCAGGGAAAAAATGGGTATGTACATCTATTAAATTCATAGTAATATATCTTGAATATAGTTTATAAATTAATATTATTAATATTTAAACTATACTTTAAATGCTTTTAAATATAAAAGAGGAAAAAAGCTATGAATATTTATGATCAAATAGGTGTAAAAAAAGTTATAAACACGCTGGGAAATTCAACAGTTCTTGGAGGAAACACCACTTCAGGTGAAGTAAAAGAAGCGATTGAATCTGCATCAAAAAATTATGTAAGCATGAAAGAATTAACAGATACTTGTCGTAAATTAGTTGCTGATCTTATTGGAAGTGAATCAGCATTAATTACTCCTGGCGCTGCTTCTGCTTTATCATTAGCAACTGCTGGTGCTATGACAGGAACTAACAGAACTCTTATTGAACAAATCCCCGATACAACTGGTATGAGAAATGAAGTAATTATCCAAACTCAATTAAGAGTCCCATACGATAAAGCAATAGAAGTTGCTGGCGCAAAATTAATTGAAGTCGGGTCCATGGAAAAAACATCTGTTGAACATATAACCAATGCCATAAATGAAAATACTTTGGCAATTCACTATTTACCTGGCGGAGAGAGTGTTAAATCTTCTGGAAAACATACTAATGCATTAGATATAGAAACGGTTATCAAAATCGCAAAAGACAATGATATTTATGTAATAGTAGATGCCGCCGGCCAAGTGTACCCTACTGACAACCTTACAAAATATGTAAAAATGGGTGCTGATGCCGTTGCTTATGGAGCAAAATATTTTGGTGCTTTAAATGGAACAGGCATTCTAGTTGGTAGAGCTGACATAGTACAAGCTGCAAGATTACACAGTTTTATTGGATTTGAATTCGAAAAATTAAGATCTATTGGCAGATCTATGAAAATGGATAAAGAAGATGTGATTGCAGTATACGTTGCATTGAAACAATGGATGACAATGAATCATGAAGAACGAATTGAAATTGCAGAAAAAAAAGCTTTAATACTTAAAGATAAAATATCATCTGTTTCCAATATAACTATATCGGATCCTGATATTTCAGGGACAACAATAGGATTGAAAATAACTTTAAATGAAAATTGCCCACTTAATGCTGATCAATTGTCAGAAAAACTCGCAGATGGCAATCCAAGTATATGGGCAAGGGGTGATGATGATACTTCTATAATATTTAGAATGGGAACAGTCAATGAAGAAGATTTAGAAATTGTTTCAGACAAATTAAAAGAAATACTAAATTAAATTATGTTTAATATTGAATTATTACGGACTGACAAAGAATCTGTAACCAAATTATTAAAAAGCAGAAATGTTGATATATCATCTCTAAACTCTATATTAGAGCTAGATATTGAAAGAAGAAAACTCATAGAACGTACAGACAACTTCCGTTCAGAAAGAAATAAAACTTCTAAAGAATTAAGTTCTATGAAAGAAAAGCCAGAATCAATTATTGTCGAGATGCGAAAATTGGGTGATAAAATAAAAGAATACGAAAAAAAATTAGATACCTCAAATAGTGATTTGCAAAATTTACTACAATCTATCCCAAACTTACCATCAAAAGATATACCAGTAGGGCCAGATGAAGATTCAAATAAAATTATTTTCACTCAAGAAATCCCAGTGGAAAAAAATAATTTTAAATCTTTACCACATTGGGATATAGGTTCAAAATTTAATTTAATTGATTTCCAAAGAGGAGTTAAGCTTTCTGGATCAAGATTTTACATTCTAAAAAACAAAGGAGCCCAATTACAAAGAGCTCTATCTAACTGGATGTTAGATACTCATATAAAAAATGGTTACAACGAATATTATGTTCCACATATTGTTAAAGAATCAGTTCAATTTGGAGCAGGACAATTACCTAAATTCAAAGATACTATGTTTAAAGATAATGAATCAAAATTATGGCTTATCCCAACTGCAGAAGTACCTGTGACTAATATATATAGCAATGAAATATTAGATGTTGAAAAATTACCAATTAAAATAGTTGCTCAAACACCTTGTTACAGGAATGAAAAAGCTGCAGCAGGAAAGGACACAAGAGGTATTAAAAGAGTACATCAGTTTGAAAAAGTTGAATTATACCAATTTGTCAAACCAGAAAAATCAACTAAAACATTAGAATCTATGTTAGAAACTTGTACTAAATTATGTAAAGATCTTGGACTAACTTACAGAATAAAATTATTATGTACGGGTGATTTGGGATTTTGTTCTAATAAAACATATGACATTGAAGTATGGTCCCCAGGATCTAAAGAATGGTTAGAAGTAAGCTCTATCTCTAACTGCATTGATTTTCAATCTAGAAGAGCAAATATAAAATATAAAAGAACCTCTAAATCAAAAACAGAATATGTACATACTTTAAATGGGTCAGGTTTAGCTTTGCCAAGGATTATTATAGCTATCTTAGAATCCTTTCAAAATGAAGATGGGAGCATCGATATACCTGAAATTCTATGGCCATATACAGGCTTTAAAAAAATAACTAATACTTAAGTAGAAAATTTATCTCTAAGATCCTTTTTTAGTATTTTCCCCATTGAATTACGGGGAAGTTCAGAAATAAAAATAATTTTTTCCGGTCTTTTAAAACTAGCTAATTTATCATTACAAAAAACCAAAATCTCATCATCAGTTAAATATTTATCTTTTTTACATTTAACCACAGCTGTAACAATCTCCCCCCATTGAATATTAGGAAGACCTATTACAGCTACTTCTTCAACATCAGGATGTCTGTATAATATCTGCTCAATCTCTTCCGGAGAAATCATTTCGCCCCCTCTTTTAATAAAATCTTTTGCACGACCTGCTAAAAATATATATCCACCTTCATCTCTATATCCTAAATCTCCAGTATGTAACCATCCATTTTTAATTGCATTCATTGTTGCCTCGTCATTATTCCAATACCCAGACATAATCCTTTCACCTTTTGCTACTATTTCACCCACAATATTAACTGAGACTTCTTCTCCATTTTCATCAACAATTCTGACTTCAATATCCTGTAATGGCTTTCCGATAGAAGTTAAACGTTTTAACTTTTTAGATTTCTCTTCTTCTGTACCAGAAATATCATGATCGTCAGGACCAAGAGAGGTAATTGTTGCAGCTGTCTCAGTTTGCCCAAAAGCATTAATAAATTTAGCATCTTTAAATTTATTAATAGATTCTTCCAATACACTTATTGGCATAGGTGCCGCACCATATGTAATAACATTTAATGAACTAAAGTCATAATTATGAAAATTGTCATTATCTATGATTTGTTTAATCATGGTAGGAACTAACATAACTCTGTTTATTTCATGATTTTGAACTAATTGCATCCAATCTAAAGATTCAAATTGATCTTGAATTACTGTTGTTCTACCTGAATAAATTCCTGAAATAGCGGTTTGAATACCAGCAACATGATATAAAGGGACAGATAATAATGTTATTTCATTATAATCTAAATCAGCCGGTTCTAAGTTATTTAAAGCAAATTCACAAAAACTTGAATGTTTTAATATTACAGCCTTAGGCGTACCTGTTGTTCCTGCGGTATAAACTAATAAAGCAATTTCATTACTATCTTCACTATCAAAGTTTAATAAATTATTATTATGAATTAAATCTTGATAAGTCTTAGAATGATTATTTGGTATATTATCTAATGTAATTACTTTTATTAAATTATGATTGCCATATTTGATAGTTTCGTTTATTAATTCTTTATATCTTTCTCCAGAAAAAATCAATTTAGGCTTGCTGTCATTAATCATAAAATTCAATTCTTCTTTTTTTGAACGATAATTAATAGGGACCATTACAGCTCCTATTAATGAACAAGCAAAAGTAATATGAATCCACTTATCTGTATTAGTATGAAAGTAAAATATTCGATCACCATTATTTATCCCTAAATCTCTTAAAGAGTTTGCCAAACAATATATTTCAGATTTTAATTCTGAGTAAGTAGCAGAATTATTATCAAAAATTAATGCTTTCCTGTCGGGGCATATACTTTCTGTTATATTTAACAAGTCTATAATATTCATATATTGTCTGATTTTTACTTTTATAAAGATCTAGAATAAATTTCTTCTAGACGTTTCCCAAAATAAATATTTTTTTCAGTGCTAAAATTTAATAATTTTTTTATTTTAATCAATCTTGCAGTATCAATTGAACTAATTTTTTCTGCATATTTAAAAACTTGATTTAATAATTCAGAATAATCTTCAGAAATGTAATTAATTAATCCAATTTTCAAAGCTTTATATGCATCTATTTCTTCGGAAAATAAAAGTATTTCTTTAACATATAAGTTTTTAATTTTATTAACAAATGTTTGAGTTCCTCCAGAAATAGGTATTAAACTCCATTGTACTTCTGGCATCAAAAATTTAGATGAAGTATGAGCAAAAACAAAATCACTTAACATTAACAATTCAAAACCCGATCCAATAGCCCAGCCTTTAGTAAGTGAAATAATTGGTTTTTCAAATTGATATAAATCAATCCATAAATTTTTGTATTTCGCTATTTGATTAGATTTTACTATGCTCGGGAATGTATTAAATTCAGATAAATCTGCACCACTAGAAAAATTATCTGAATTTGATGAAAATATTAAAACTTTAATATCATCATCAATTGTTATTGCATTAATTACTTCTTTTATTTCTTCTCTCATAATTAAATTAAAAGAGTTTTTTTTACTAGAATTATCAAATTCAACATGAGCGAAATTATTTTTTTTATTATATTTAATATATTTCCAGGACAAATTATTTCCCTTTAAAATTTCTACGTGATTTTTTATTTTTAAATGAATTAATAGCCTGTATACGATCTTTTGAACTTAATAAAATAGATGATAAGTCATTTTCCATTTTCATCCCTTCTACAGTAGGAGTTTCATTGCCAAAATTAATAGCCTCTTTTGTATATTGAATTGCTAGCGGAGAAAAACTCACAATTTTCAATAATTTCTCAATCATTAAGTTCATAAGCTTATCTTCATTTGTAACAATATTAACAAGCCCAAAACTAATTGCCTCTTTAGAATTGATACTTACTCCAAACATAATCATTTCTTTTGCTTTATTTAAACCAATTATTCTTGGGAGTAATTGTGTAGCGCCATCAAATTGTATATTAGAATCTAAAATCTGAGTCATTGCAAATGAAGAACTATCACTACATATTCTGTAATCCATAGGTAAGATAAATTCAAATGCTCTATTTATTATTTGGCCATTTATCGCACACAAAGTTGGCTTCTTTATATTCATCACTAATTCAGTCAAACTTAGGTAAATAGATTTTTCATCGGCAGCATTCTGAATATTAAAACCTTTTGAAAAATCAAATGCAACCGCCCAAATATTATCATCAAAATTAATATCGTCGACCAACAAATTTAAATCATAGTAAATATCATCTGCCTTAATATTATTTTCTGAAAAAGAAATTACTATAGATTTTTTATATTTTTCTATTTTAAAAAAATTATATTTATTCATACATTCAATCGTTTCTCAACACTAAGCAAATCAGGTATAGAAGAAATACCAAAATCTTCTACAACAAAACTTGCAGCACAATTTGCAATTTCAACTGCATAATTAATATTATTAGTTCTATAATAAAAAACTAGCATATATAATGCAAAAACATCTCCTGCTCCAGTAGGATCAGTTAATAATCTTGAATTGTAATTTTTGTATTTAGTTACATTATTATTTTGATCTATCAAAGAAGATCCGTCAGGACCATATGTTACAGAAATATATTCAACAAAATTACTAAATAAATTTTCTTTGCTTAACTTTGAAATTTCTTCTGAAGAACAATTAATTATATTAATACCTTGGAAATTCAAACAATATTTATCTTCTATCAATTCAATCATTCCTCGGTTTATATTGTTTCTTAAAAATCCCTGAATACATAAAGAACTTAAATCATATTCAAAATAATCTTTTATTGATAATTCGAAATCGTTTAAAACAGGGGCAAGCATCAGCATTTTTGTTTTTATCTTATTATTTAAATTTAATTCAATTTTTGGTGCTTTATTTTTTAATTCCAATTTTCTTTGATTATTTATATAATTTATTGAAAATTCTGTATCAGACTTTGTAGAAATATTGAGTATATTAAGTAAAGGAAAGTTATCAAAATAGTTTTTATTTAATGTATGATTACTGATGATTAAAGTTTTCAAACCCAACTTAGATGCAGCAATACCGGCATATAAACTAGGGCCGCCTAATTGAAAATCAGAACAATTGTTAAGATAATCTTTTGTAATATTTCCAATAATAATTAAGTCAAAAATTTCTTTTGGATCAATTTTATACTTAATATCATTCAAATATATATACTATCTAGGAATTCGATTTATTTTTTGGGTTTTAATACCACATGCCTATTTCTACCAAAATCTTCACTTTCAGTAATTATTTTTTTACTATCTGTAAAAAATCTATGAATATATCTACGTTCATATGCAGACATAGGTTCCATTGAAATTGACTTACCATTTCTTATAACAGTTTTTTCCATTTTTCTAGCCAATTGAGATAAATTATTAAATTTTTTCTCTATATAGCCTTCAACATCCAAAGAAATTAAATCATCTTTATTATCAACTTTTTTTTGTATAATTAAGTTAACAATATATTGCAATGATCTTAAAGTTTCACCTCTACGGCCAATCAAAAGAGCTGCATCTTCTCCATCCAATGTAATTAGTGAATCAGATACTTTGCCGTTTTCAAGAATTTTGGTTGTAATCTTCATTGGAGAATCTAAATACTCCAAAAAGTTTCTAAGTACTTCATAAGCATGTTGAATGTTTTCCGGAACATCACTAACTTTCTCAACTTTAACTTTAGCTTGTTCATTGCCAAAACCAAGTAAGCCAGTTTTTCCTCTGTTAATTACTTTAATTTCTACTTCTTCTCTGCTTGCGTTTAGCTCTACCAGAGCGATGTCTATTGCTTCTTCGATTGTTTTTGCTGTCGTCTCTACTACTTTCATCATTTTCCTCATCTTTATGAATATCTGATTTATTATTATCTTCGATTAATATTTCCGGATCTTCTTTCACTAATTTTGAATTTAAATTAAATAAACTTTGAATTTTACCTGTAATAACCAATTGAATTAAAGTTCCAATCACATTTGAAATTAACCAATACAAAGCCAATCCGCTTGGAAAACTTAAAGTAAACCATGCTAAAAGAATAGGCATAAACCATAACATCATTCTGTTTGTAGATTTCTGCCTATCATCCATGGCAGGTGTAGCAGTAGTTTTTTGCATAAAAAATGTTGATGCTCCCACTAATACTGGCAATCCTATTTGAGTGTAAATATCAGATGCTCTTACTATGGATCCCAAATTTAACCATAAAAAATTGGAGTCAAGAGGGACAGCCTGATTTATCAAGGGAATAAAACCATAAATCGAATCTGATAATTGTGTTAAACTTTCGGGATTAGATGGCAATGTAATATATAATGATTGATAAAGTCCTATAAATATTGGCATTTGTATTATTAAAGGTCCTAAACAACCTATAGGATTGACCCCTTGTTGTTTATATAAACTCATAGTTTCCTGTGAAATTTTTTGTTTATCATCTTTATATTTTTCCTGAATCTGTTTTATTTTAGGTTGCATACCAGACATAACCTTCATTTGTTTAGTCTGTCTAATAGATAATGGAAACATCAAAACTCTGATTATTACTGTAAACGAAATAATACTTAATCCAAAATTTTGACCTAGTACAATATAAAGTAATATTAGGCTATTAACCATTGGTCTTATAAATATCACATTCCATATGTCGCTAAATATTTCCATAAATCACCTTTTCAACACGCTGGATCCCATTCTTCATTGTTTCTTTTATCATTTTCTTCTGTAAAAAAGGGCCTATTCCATAATTCGTCAGGATTCCCATTCTTTTTTATAGTATAAGCTCTTAAAGAACCATCAGATACTTGGATAAATATCTTATTTTCAAAAGATTCAATAGATGAATATACTTTTTGATTTAAATCACAACTACCCAATTTTCTTTTTGTGTCTTTATGTATAACCTGAAGTTCTCCTTCTTTTGAAATAAAAATCAAAAAATTATCCATTATTATAGGAGAAGAAATGATGGGGTTGTCTGTCTTATATGACCACATTATTTGCCCTGAATTTGATCTGAGTGCATAAATATTCCCATCAAGATTTGAAGCATAAATTACGCCAGAATCTATAACTGGTGCAGCCCAAAACCATCCTTTTGAATCATTAAAAATCCAATTTAAAGAACCATTGGAATCTATTGAATAAAAAGAACGATTCAGAGTACCAAACATTATATTCCCAGCATCTAATACAGGAGAAGATACTATACTTGAGTTAGTTTCAAATTTCCAATTTAAATCACAATCTTTATTAATAGAATATAAATTGCCATCCATCGATCCAAAAATTAATTGCTGCTTATTTTTATCCCAAACCGGCTTAGACCATAAAGAATCATTTGCTTTGAATGAACAAATTGGATCAAACATTTCATTTTGAGCATACTGAAATAATGAAAGTTGGTCATCAGAAGATGGTATCGCTATATAATTATCCAGAAAAGACAGTATATTTCCAACAATGACAGGTCCAATTTGATCTTCAGCCAATAACACTCTTTGTTCTATATCTTGTAGAGAAACTTCATCTAAACCTGAATTCACATTAAATCCTAAAAGCTTCCCTGAAGGTGTACCAACAAATATCTTACTATCAAATAGAAATGGTTTTGAATAAATAGATTTAGGTAAAAAATCAGAATCTAAGGAAGAAGCTCTCCAATTCTCTTTCGCTGTCATAAGATCAACTGAAATCAATTCACCTTCAATAGTCCCTATATATACATTATTTCCATCAACAAAAGGTGTAGCCCATCCTGAGCCTTTCATACGATCTCCTACACAAGAAACCATGCACAAAGAAACAATAAAACTAATAACAATATATGATTTGATATTTTTTACAATTTTCAATTCTTTCACTTTACTGGATCATATCCTTTTTTACTCATTGGATTACATTTAATCAATCTTTTTATAATTAAATATAATGCTTTAGAAATATTATATTTTTCTATAGTTTCTACAGCATATTGAGAACAAGAGGGAATATATCTACATGCGCTTGGCAAATACATTGATATAGATTGTTGATAAAATTTAATTAATAATACTAATATTTTTTTCATAGTTTTAATCAGTCTATTTATTTATCAAAGATGATTTAGTGAAAAGAGCTTTAATTTCATCTTTTAAATTTTGATATTTAGCACTTTTCGATTTTTTCTTTGCTACTAATACTATATCCTTACCAGGAATAAAATTATATAAATATAATATAGACTTAACTCTCCTTACTATTTTATTTCTTTCAACAGCAGTGCCATAATTTTTCACCGATGATATACCTATTCTAGAGTAATCTTTTTTGTTAACGATATATATCAATATAAAATTATTTGATACTTTCTTTACGCCTTTATCCCAAACTGTTTTATAGTCAGTATTCTTTCTTAATTTTAATGTTTGATTGTCATAAGCAATCATGAAATTCTCAAATGAAATTTAAGGTGACAATCTAGATCTAGATTTTGCCATCCTACGCTTTAAAATATTTCTACCAGATTTAGTTCTTAATCGAGATCTAAAACCATGTACTCGCGCTCTTCTTCTTTTTTTCGGTTGATATGTTCTTTTAGCCATCGAATCGATTTTAATTTAGAAAGGAGAATTATATAAATCTTTAGGGTTTGGGTCAATCTAATTTAATCTCTATTAGTTATCAATTATGTTAATAAATAACAGATTAAATTATTAATCTAAATATTTCTTTTGAATATTAATAATTTCTTTGATTGCAATGCTAGCCATATCTACTGCTGTCATTAATTGAGATTGTGTAAATTTCCCTGATTCTCCAGTGCCTTGCACTTCGATCATATTTTGATTTTCATCCATAACAAAATTAAAATCTGCAATAGCTTTTGAATCTTCTTCATAATTAAGATCTAAAATGATATTATTTTCTGTCAATCCTACACTAATAGCAGCAACAGGATAAATATTTATGTTTCTTGATAATATTTTTTTTGATTGTAATTTTCTAATAGCATTATTCAATGCAATAAAACTTCCAATTATTGCTGCAGTTCTAGTACCTCCATCAGCATTTATTACATCGCAATCAATCATTAATGTGTTTTCCCCTATTTGAGCTAAATCTATTGCAGATCTAATACTTCTACCAATTAAACGCTGAATTTCTTTTGTTCTTCCACTATTTATATTATTTCTGCTCGTACGAGTATTCGTGGAACCAGGAAGCATAGAATATTCAGCAGTTATCCATCCTTCTCCTGAGCCTCTTAAAAATAATGGGACTTTACTGTTAAATCTTACCGCACATAATACTCTCGTGTTACCCAAACTAATCAAACAAGATCCATCCGATTGTTCTTGTACATCTTTTAATATATGCAATTCTCTCATTTCGTTATCTTTTCTATTATCTGATCTCAATCACAGCCTCCATTGTTTAAATTGCTTTAGATTATATAAATAAGATTATTCATTTATGTGATAATTATAACTTTAATAAATATATTATTTAAATATGAATACAAGTCTCATTAGAAATTTCTGTATTATAGCTCATATTGATCATGGGAAATCAACTCTTGCTGATAGATTAATTGAATTTACCAAAGGAATAAAAGATCAAAATGAACAAATCCTAGATACCATGGATTTAGAAAGAGAAAGAGGTATAACTATAAAATCTCAAGCTATAACATTACCTTTTCACGATAAAAACGGCAATATTTATAGTTTGAATTTAATTGATACTCCAGGGCACGTTGATTTTGCTTCTGAAGTTTCAAGAAGTTTAAGAGCTTCAGATGGCGCTATATTACTAGTAGATTCATCTCAGGGAATTCAGGCACAAACAATTGCAAATACTTATCTTGCATTAGATTTAGGATTAAATATTATCCCTGTAATTAATAAAATAGATTTACCTTCTGCACAAACAGAAATAGTAATTGATGAATTGATTAATACATTCGGATTTCTAAAAGAAGAAATACTTCAGTGTTCGGCGAAAACCGGAGAAGGAATCCCTGATCTTGTATCAAAAATAATAAAAGTAATCCCTTCTCCTTCAGGTGAAACAAATTTCACTCGAGCACTAGTTTTTGATTCAAAATATGATCAATATAAAGGCATTATTAATTATGTAAGAGTTTTTGACGGAGAAATTGAATCAGGATCTAATCTTAAGACAATAAACTCTCAGACAAATTTTTCTGCAAACGAAATTGGAATTTTTACTCCTGGTCAAGAAAAAAAAGCCTCTTTAAAACTCGGAGAGGTAGGATATATTTATACAGGATTAAAAGAATTCAATAATCTTCCAGTTGGTGAAACCATCACTAACATTAATAATACAAATATTACAGCAATTTTCACTGGAGCTGAATTAAAACCTAAAGTCTTTTCAGGAATGTTTCCCCTTGACCCAAATGAATTTCTAGACTTAGATGAAGCATTATCAAAACTTCAATTAAATGATGCTTCAATAGTTTACAACAGAGAAACATCTCAAGCATTAGGCCCAGGATTTAGGTGTGGATTTCTCGGAGTACTACATATGGAAATAATTCAAGAAAGAATTGAAAGAGAATATGGCATAGGAATAATTATGACTGCTCCGAGTGTTGAATATAAAATAACTTTAAAAAATAAAAATGAAAAACTAATAAACAATCCTTCTTCAATAGATCTATCTGAAATTGAAAACATTCAAGAACCTTGGATTAAATCCACTATCATATGCCCTGACAAATTCATAGGAAAAATCATGGATCTGATTTCTTCCAGGCGAGGTAAATCATCAAATATTGAATACTTAAACACTTCTGGAAATTCATCTACTCTCAACAGAATTTTAATCACATTTGAAATGCCTCTTGGGGAAATTTTAATAGGATTTTATGATCATTTAAAATCAGTTACACAGGGTTATGGTTCTATGGATTATGAAATAATTGGATTTAAAGAAAGTAATCTGGCTAAGCTTGATATTATAATTAATCAGGAAAAAATAGATTCATTAAGTACTTTCATTTCAAAAGAAAAATCATATTACTATGGCAAAGAATTAGTATCCAAATTAAAAGAATTAATCCCTCGACAATTATTCGAAGTACCTATCCAAGCTGCAATAGGAAGTAAAATCATTGCCAGAGAAACTGTTAAAGCACTAAGAAAAAATGTAACAGCAAAATGCTATGGTGGGGATATTACCAGAAAGAAAAAACTTTTAGAAAAACAAGCAGAGGGTAAAAAAAGGTTGAAAAAATTAGGGAAGGTTGAAATACCACAAGAAGCCTTTTTATCCATTCTAAATATAAATAGATGACCAATTATTCCAAAATATATAAAAACACTCTAGAAGCTTTAAAAGACATACCAGACAATGCTTCTATTATGATTGATGGATTTGGAGCCGGCCCTGGAGGAACACCTCAAAATCTTATTAAAGGATTAATGGAAATTGGATCCAAAGATTTAACAATAATAGGGAACACAGCCGGAATAACTATGGCAACAGGAATTGGGATTAAAGAAGGTAGTAATGATATTGATATAAGTATTTTAATAGATAATAAACAAGTGAAGAAAATCATTGCCTCTTATCCAGTAGCACCTTCGTCATCAATACTTACTTCTTTTGAAAAAGCCTTTAATGAAAACGAAATAGAATTAGAATTAGTTCCCCAAGGTACATTAGCTGAAAGAATTCGTGCAGGAGGAGCAGGAATCCCTGCTTTTTATACTCCAACCGGGGTTAAAACAGAACTTGCAAACAACAAAGAATCAAGAATCATCAACAATAAAGAATATATTCTTGAATACGCTCTAAAAGCAGATTACGCATTATTGAAATCTCATAAATCTGACAAAATAGGAAATTTAATATATAAAGGTACTTCAAGGAATTTTAATGCAGTTATGGCATCTGCAGCAAATATCACTATAGTTGAATCCGAAATAATACTAGAAACTGGAGAAATAGATCCTCATCATATTCATACACCAGCAATATATATTAATAGAATAGTTAAAAGTTATGAATAATAAAAATAAATTACCAAGAGAAGCAATAGCAATAAGAGTTACCAAAGAACTCCATAACGGTAATGTAGTGAACCTTGGGATAGGAATACCTACACTATGCCCTCAATTTATTGACTCCAAAAAATTTATTATGTATCACAGCGAAAGTGGTGTACTAAATTACGGAGAAATGGCGTCAGAGGGGGAAGAAGATACTAATTTAATAAATGCAGGAGGGCAATATTTAAGTTGGAATAACCCTGGGATAAGTGTTTTTGATTCAGCAGAATCTTTTGCTATGATTAGAGGGGGACATATTGATGTTGCTGTCCTTGGAGCATATCAAATATCTGCACAAGGTGATTTAGCAAATTGGAAATTAACAAATAGAAAATCTGGCAATATAGGTGGCGCTATGGATTTAGCAATAGGTGCTAAAAAATTAATTATAGCAATGGAGCATACAGACAAAAAAGGAAATATTAAACTAGTAAATAATTGTTCATTACCTATCACGGGATCCAAGTGCGTAAACACTATAGTAACAGATGTTGCAGTGATTGAAATAATTAATGAATCTATGGTACTAAAAGAAATCTTACCCGGATGGGAAATTAAAGATGTACAAGAAATCACCGAACCAAAATTAATAATTGATAAAAATTTAAAAGAAATACAATTGTAAATTAATTTAGGGAAAAATAAGAACTATTCTCACTTTTTCTTACTTCCAATGCCACGCCAAATGATTCTTTTAATGAATCTAAATGTGTTATAACAATAATTTTTTTAAATTTATAATTTTCAGAATTACTAACTTCCTGTATAGCTTCTCTTAATCGATCTTGTCCAATTTGATCTTGCGAACCAAAACCCTCATCAATAAATAATATTGGAGATCTCACACCAGATCTTAATGAAACCAATCTAGATAAAGCAATTCTAATTGCAAAATCTATTCTAAATGATTCTCCTCCACTATATGTCTCATATTCTCGTACAGCACCATTTTCATCTCCAATAATAATGTCTATTTCTTGAGAATAATCCTCAGTATTTTTTAATCTTCTACCTTTTCTAATTTGAAAATTAATTGACAATTGATTTTCAGTTAAATAAGACAATAATTTATTAGCTTCCAATTCCAAACCAGGTAAAACAGTTTCTATTATTAAAGCTTGAATACCATTTCTACTAAAACTTAATTCAAGAAATTTCAAATCTTCAGACTTTAGATACAAATCCTTATTATTACTTAATGTTTCATTTAAATATTTTTCTTTTGAAATTAAAAATTCAAAGCTATTTTGTTTTAACATCAATGTTTTTTTCAAATCATCTAAAGATAAATCGATATTTTCAGCCAGGTCAGGTTTGATATTCAATAAATTTATGTCATGGTTTATGGTTGTTATATTTTTTGCCAATGCTTCTATTTGGTTTTTTAATATTACTGAATCATTTTCTAGAGTATTTACTGTAACTTGATTTTCTCTTATTCTCTCTTCAGCTTGGGTTAAAAGTAAAAGATTTTTTTCAGATTCTGTTTTAAAATCTGGAACTTCATTGATTAACACATTAAATCTATCTTGATCAAATTTCAAATCTTCTAAAAGTAAATTTAACTCTATAATTTTATTTTTATTAATATTAACCTTTGAATCATTTTCATATAAAATTTTTGTATCATTCATCAAATTTGTATAAATTACAATCTGTTTTTTATCCGCTTCTATTTCCTTTTCAATTCTAATACAATCGTTATTTAATAAATTTATAGAACTATTTAAATTAATTGAATTTTGATTAGTATTTTTGTATTTATGTTGAATGTCAGAAAAATTTCCTTCCAATTCATCTAATTTAATTTTAATTTCACTTATATCATTATTATTTGATTGAGTTTTATTAGTTAAATCCAAAACAATAGATTTTCTTGATTCATCATCCAAACCCGATTTACATAATGGGCAAGTTTTATGCTCTTCTTGTAATAACAACAATTTATTTTCGTGATCTTTATTAGAAGTTTGTAAAGTCACTAATTTATTTTTAAATTGTATAATTTCAGCACTAAATTTATCAGATAAATCCAAATAATTTTGATTTAATTTATTTAATTGATCTAAATCAATTTTATTATTAGTCAAATTTTTCTTCTTATCTTTCAATAATAACTCAGTATCATTAATTTTATTATTTACAATATCTACATTTAAACTTAAATTTCTTAATTCAATATCCAATTCATTTATTCTGAAATCCAATTCATTTTGCAAAGCATTTAATTGATCATTATTATCTTGGTATTTGCGAGAGGCAATATATAAATCATCTAATTCTTTTTGTTTTTTAATCGCTTCATTATGTTTATTCGTGATGCTATCAGAATGAGTTAACAAATCATTGTCTTTCACTAAAAGTGTATTTAAATTATTTATCATATTGATCTTGTTTTCATAAGAACCTAAAAGTAATTTTTTGTTAGATTGAAGCTCTGAGATATCATTCATGTATTTATTATGAAGCTGAAGGTTCTGTTGCAATTGAAGTTTTTGATTATTCAAACTTTCTATCTTCTGATTTAAATTTACAATTTCTTTTTCAATAAAATTAACTCCGTTATTATTTGGATCTAAATCAAAAATCTCTGATCGTATTCTTTCAACCATGATATTATTCGCATTTATTGAAGCATCTGTATTACGCAATATATTCCTAGTATAGTCTGCTAAATTTTGATAATAATCTAAATTCAAAACAGCTGATAAAATATCTTTTCTCTCATCCGGTTTTGAAGTAGTAAACCTGTCTGCATTTCCTTGCATTAAATATGAAGTGCTAACAAATGTTTCGTAATCCATATTAACTAAATTTATAATCAGCTTCTGTGTTTCGGGGATAGTATCACCGCTTATAGACACATAATTTCTACCATCATACTGTTGTAAATCTAAAATAGATCCACCTGATTTTGCACGTATAGATCTTAATATTCTATATTTATTATTCAACTCAGAATCATCAGAAATATAATCAATAAAAAACTCAAAATCAACAACCATATCAATTTCACCTTTTGTAATAAGATCTTTTGAAAGTAAAACCTTTGTTTTCCCCCAAATGACCCATGTGATAGCTTCAAGTAAAGCTGATTTCCCATTTCCATTATCACCAGTAATACAAGCTACATCAAATTGATCAAAATCTAAGGTTTCAGTTGTGCCTCTATAACACATAAAGTTTTTTAACTTTAATTTAGATGGAATCATAAATATTCTAAGAATTAATCATTAACATCATATCTAAAATCACAAAAATCATCACCTTGCATCAATGTTTTTGTTCTTTTTAACTTAATATTTTTATTGAACCCTTCTACTAATGTAAAATCTCTATTACATGAAAGATCAAAACCTAAATCCTGTATCCCCATTTCTTTATACATTTCAGCATATTTGCATCTTGTAACATTGTAATGATAACTCTGATTATCTTTTTTTATTATATCTGTCTCTAAAGATCCGTCCCTGGTCCAAGGTTCCTGTCTTTCTATAAATGCATTTAAAGAATTACCATTTAACTTTGATAATTCATGTCCTTGCTCAATTGCCACTCCTTTTATTACTTCTCTAATTATATGTTTGGATTTTTTTTCACCAAATTCTAAGCTTAAATATTTTTTAAATTGAGTAATTAATCGAGCTTCAATTTCTCTTCTTAACAGAATACCTATTTTTTGATTTATCTGATTATCAGACATATTGTCCATTTTTATTCCTTAAAATAATCTTTTAAAGGACTTATATTATACTGAAAATCTTTTTTATTTACACTTTCAAGAGATGCCTGAGCTCCATCAAGAGAAGTAAAGCAAGGTATATTTTTTTCAGTTGCAGCTCTTCTTATGTCAAACCCATCTTTTACAACCTTGCTTTCACCTGTTACAGTGTTGATCACAGCGTCTACTAACCCATGATTGATAACATCCACTACATTCGGATGAAGCCCTGTAAAAACCTTAGGAACAGAGCTAACCTCAAAGCCTAATTCTTTAATAACTTTTGATGTTCCCTCTGTAGCTAAAATGTTAAAACCTTTTTTGTTTAATTCTTTAACAATATTTATTACATCATCTTTATCTCTGTCAGCCACACTTATTAATACAGTTCCTTCTTTAGGCATAGCCATACCAGATGAAATCAAAGCTTTATATAACGCAGAATTAAAATCAGTATCAATTCCCATTACTTCTCCAGTTGATTTCATTTCAGGCCCCAGGGTAGTATCCACTCCAATTAATTTTGACATTGAAAACACTGGAGCTTTAACAGCAAACAAATCTTTATGATTTCCTAATCCATTTTTATATCCTAAGTCTTTCAATTTTTTACCTGCCATCACTTTGACAGCCAAATTAACCAAGGGTACATTTGTAACTTTAGAAATAAAAGGAACCGTCCTGCTTGCTCTTGGATTAACTTCAAGAACGAGTACTTCACTCATTGAGTTTGAAGGATTTTGATTAAGAACATATTGAATATTAAGTAATCCCCGTACCCCTAGGTTTAAAGCTATTTTAGTGGTGTATTCTACTATAAGTTCTATTTGTTCCTTACTTAAGCTAATAGGAGGAAACACCGCCATTGAATCACCACTATGCACCCCTGCTCTTTCTATATGTTCCATAATACCTGGGATAAATACAGTATCGCCATCGCATACAGCATCTACTTCTATTTCTTTACCTAATATATATTTATCAATTAATACTGGCCTTCCTTCTCCAGCTGAAAAAGCATCATCTAGTAAAATCTCCAATTCATCTTCTTTATAAGCAATATCCATAGCTCTCCCACCTAAAACAAAACTTGGCCTTACTAATACTGGATAGCCTAATTTTTTTGCAATGATAATTGCTTCACTAATATTTGAAGCTATCGAACCAGGTGGATTAGGGATATTTATACTATTTAGAAATTGTTCGAACAAACCTCGATCAGAAGCCGTATTAATTGCATCCACAGGAGAGCCAAGAATTTTATAATTATTATCATTTATTTGTGATGATAAATTTATAGCTGTCTGTCCACCAAATTGAACAATTGTGTGTGTTTCTCCAACATTATTTTCATTATCTATAATATTTGCGACTGATTCAAAATCTAATGGCTCAAAGTACAAGCGATTACTTGTATCAAAGTCAGTAGAAACTGTTTCAGGATTTGAATTAATCATGATACTTTTATAATTTATATCGTTTAATGCCCAAGCTGCGTGCACTGAACAATAATCGAATTCTATTCCTTGACCAATTCTAATTGGACCACTTCCAAAAACAGAAGCCTTTTCTCCTTTTAAAGCAATAGCTTCATTTTCAGTTTCATATGTACTATAAAAATAAGGTGTTAAAGCTTCAAACTCAGCTGCACAGGTATCAACCATTTTATAAACTGGCAAGATATTTTTTGATTTTCTTAAATCTCTAATATATTCTTCATTATTACCAGACAATTCTGCAAGAACTTTATCGCTAAATCCCAATCTTTTTAAATCATAAATCTTATCTTCAAAATCGTTAGAATTTTTTATTAAATTTTCATTTTGAACTATATTTGAAAATGCATTTAAAAACCAAAAATCAATTCCAGTTAATTTATTTATGCTCTCAATACTTTTCCCGTTTCTCAAAGCAAAAAACAAAGCCCAAAGTCTTTCGTCATTTGGTTCATAAAAATCTTTTTTATCTAAATCTGAAATACTCCATTTTGGATTTTCCCAAAGAATAGATTTCGCAGTAATTTCCAAACCTCTCACGGCTTTTAAAAAAGCTGATTCAAAAGTTCTATCAATAGCCATAACTTCACCGGTAGCTTTCATTTGAGTACCTAAAGTTCTATCTCCATATAAAAATTTATCAAAAGGCCATCTTGGGATTTTGACAACACAATAATCTAAAGCAGGTTCAAATACGGCTTTAGTTTTACCGGTAATGGCATTATCAATTTGATCTAAAGTTTTACCTATAGCAATTTTTGCTGCTACTCTTGCAATTGGATAACCTGTAGCTTTACTTGCTAAAGCTGAACTTCTACTTACTCTGGGATTAACTTCTATAACATAATAATCATCAACAACATCTGCTTCGTTTTTATCATTAGGTTTAAGTGCGAATTGAACATTACATCCTCCTTCAACTCCTAAATATCTGATTATTTTTAAACTTGATGTCCTTAATAATTGATATTCTTTATCTGTTAATGTCTGACTAGGAGCAACAACTATACTGTCACCTGTATGAACTCCCATAGGATCTATATTTTCCATATTACATACGGTAATACAATTATCTTTTGAATCTCGCATAACTTCAAATTCAAGCTCTTTCCACCCAATCAAAGATTTTTCAATTAATATTTGATTAATTGGGCTATATTTAATCCCTGATTCTGCAATCTTTTCCAATTCTTCTAATGTATTTGCCATACCACCACCTGTTCCCCCGAGTGTAAAAGCAGGTCTTACCACTACTGGTAATCCAATTGAAATTGCAATTTCCTTTGATTCTTGTACTGAATTAGCTACAGCACTTTCAGGAACTGGTTCACCTATTTCTTTCATCAACTTCTTAAATCCTTCTCTGTCTTCAGATTTTTCTATTGTTTCAATAGGAGAGCCTAGTAATTTTATATCATATTTACCAAATATCCCTGCGTGATGTAAATCCATCGCTAAGTTTAAACCAGTTTGACCACCCAAAGTAGGTAGAATAGCATCAGGTTTTTGTATTTGAATTATTTTTTCTATTGATTCAACTGTCATAGGTTCTATATAAACAACATCAGCAACATCCATATCAGTCATGATTGTTGCAGGATTTGAATTTAACAATATAGTTGTAATACCTTCTTCTTTAAGAGATCTGCAAGCTTGGGTGCCAGCATAATCAAATTCAGCTGCTTGGCCTATAACAATGGGGCCTGAGCCTAGTATTAAAACTTTCAAATAATTTTCCTTTTTACACTCATCATATTTATAAATTCATCAAAAAGATATTCATTATCTTGTGGACCAGGAGATGCTTCAGAATGATATTGAATACCCATAATAGGTAATTTTTTATGTTTTATTCCAGAAACAGTATTATCATTTAAATTAATATGCGTAATTTCAATATTTGGATTAATACTTTCCGAAGATACTGCATATCCATGATTTTGAGCAGTAATATATACTTTGTCATTTACTATATCCTTCACAGGCTGATTTCCGCCACGGTGTCCAAATTTAAGTTTATATGTTTCAGAATCAAAAGCTCTGGCTATTATTTGATGACCTAAACAAATACCAAATATAGGATAATTATTTAAAATCAATTTTACTTTTTCAACTAAAAAATCCATATTCTTCGGATCGCCTGGGCCTGGTGATATCAATATTCCATTAGGAGAAAAAATTTTCAAATCATCTACAGTAAAATCTGGTGAGAATACTTTGATTTGGCATCCACGTTTATATAATAATTTCAGAATATTTTCTTTTACTCCACAATCTATAACAGCAACTTTGTATTTTTGATTAATATTTAGATTTTTACCATACTTTTCATTTAAATCTTTTCTATTACTAATTCCTTTTGCTAAATCAAGGGAATCATAATTAGGAATTGATTCCAAATATTCAATTCCTTTAGAAGGATCATTTTCTCTTACAATCAATCCATTCATAACACCTTTAGATCTAATTTTTCTCACTACAGCTCTAGTATCAATCTCAGATATTCCCATAATTTCATATTGTTT
>Ga0066863_10000137_pt1 | contig 30467 bp, 30 predicted proteins | sample ETN02SmetaG_2_FD_65495 | JGI IMG/M metagenome (GOLD analysis project Ga0066863, IMG submission 65495) | Marine microbial and viral communities from oxygen minimum zone, Eastern Pacific Ocean - ETNP2014F10-02SV253 | ecosystem: Environmental > Aquatic > Marine > Oceanic ...
GAAACTTACTGATTGGATCCCAAAAAGATGGAGGCAAACTCTTAGAAGTAAATGAAGAGTTGAAAAAACGATATCAATCTGAAACAAAATATTGGGATATTAGAGATTTGCTTAGAATTTCAAATATTTTAGAAGATTTGTCTCTCAAGTTAAAACGTGTATCTCAGCCTGATATATTAATAGAAATGACCTTTTTTAAATTATTGGAGATGGATTCTTCAATTCACCTGAATGACATTATTCAAAGGATAAAAATGTCAAATATATCTGAGAATCAAAAAAATATAGGATTTGAGAAAGGAAAGGAAACAAGAATTAGTCATAATTCTGTGAAAGAGGCTATGGCATCTGAGAAAATGGATCCTTCTACAAAAATTGAGGTGAAAAATCAGATATCTGAACAAATACGCCCATCTGTTTCAATAAAAGATGAGAGAGAAAGGTCAAATATTGATGAGAGTCCAAATCACAATAAAGTTTCTAAATTCAATTCTGATGAACAGGAAAAAAAAATAAAACCTGAAGGGCAGTCAGAATTAACCTTAGAATTTATTCAATCAAAATGGACTGAATTTGTACATTACATATCCTCACACAAACCGTCAGTTGGAACAATCTTAGACAGTTGTATGGTACAAAGTATAGATCAAAAACAAATAAATATTTCACTTTTTGACCAACCCAAATTTAATTTTTCTGTATTGGAGCGTAACAAACATTGGATTACTCACTCATTGGAACAAATGATATCTTATCCAGTTATAATTAAATTTATTCTAGAAGAAAAGAAAAAAAAAATAGGAACAAATATTGATAGTAAAACGAACAAGAATTCAATTAAAAAAAATGAAAAAACCATCGTTTCACAAATCATTGATGTTTTTGATGGTGAAATAATAAATTAGGAGAACCTATGTTTAATAAAGGTAATATGTCCACTATGTTAAATCAAGCTAGAGAAGTACAAAAAAAAATTGAAGAGGTTCAATCTGACTTGGAAAAAATTACGATTAATACTGAATCGGGAGGTGGCTTAGTCACTGTTATGATAAATGGTAAACAGGAAATTTTAGAGTTGAATATATCGAAGGAAGCTTTGAAGGAAGATAAAGAACTTTTAGAAGATTTGATTATATCAGCTATAAATAAAGCACTCAGTGACTCACAGGAAGAAATGCAATCACGGATGAATTCTGTTACGGGGGGTATGCTGGGAGGGTTAAAAATACCTGGAATGTAGCTATGAACGGACTTCCTAAATCAGTTGAGACCCTTATTTTAGAATTTACAAAATTTCCCGGAATTGGTAAAAAAACCGCTCAGCGGTTAGCTTTTTATATTTTATCATCTTCCAAGGAAGAAGCAGTCAGGTTTGCATCCACCGTTGTTGATGTTAAAACTCTAGTGGCAGCTTGTACGGTATGTGGAGCGATGTCTGATGAAGACTTATGTGAAATATGTAAAAATAATAAACGTGATGATTCAATCATTTGCGTTGTGGAACGTTCAGAAGATATATCTGTACTTGAACGGACAAATAGTTTTGTGGGTGTGTATCATGTTTTAGGTGGGCTCCTATCTCCGTTGGATGGAATTGGCCCGGATAAATTAAATATTGAAACTCTAAAAAATCGTTTGAAATCTGGCATGGAAATAATTTTAGCAACAAGCGCCAGTCTTGAAGGAGATGCTACAGCACTTTATTTACAGAAACTTTTTGAAGAAAAAAAAATAATAATTACCCGTTTAGCACGTGGTCTTCCGGTAGGTGGTGAATTGGAATATACCGATGAAGCCACATTGCTAAGAGCATTGGAAGGGAGGACATCATTTTAAATCTTCCTAATATCCTTACACTTACCCGTATTTTATTAACGCCGATATTCATCCTATTATTATTTTTAAATAATCCATATTCTAATTTATATGCATTACTCGTTTTTATCATTGCCTCAATTACCGATGCGTACGATGGTTATTTTGCCCGGAAATACGAAATTGTAACTCCTGAAGGAATGTTTCTTGATCCTTTGGCAGATAAGATACTTGTATCATCGGCTTTCATTTCTTTTGCAATTTTAGGGGTTGTAGAGTACTGGATGGTAATTTTAATTATTTTTAGAGATTTTTTTGTAACAGGATTGCGCATGGCAATGGTTCGAAAAGGATTAAATATGGTAACCAGTAATATTGCCAAAGCAAAAACTGGGATTCAAATTAGTTTAATAATTTTCATACTCCTATTTTTAGGGCTTAAAGGACTACCCATTACATGGATAAATTGGTTATTATATGCTATTTCATGGAACGATATGATTTATTATCTAATGTTAGGTATGACTTTTTTTACTGCTATTACTGGAGTCATTTATCTTTATGAAAATCGTTTGACCATAAAACAATTTTTCACTTGAGGTACCTTTGACGGGTTTTTCAATTGCCCGATTAATTAGTTCGGTAGGATATGTAGGACGGGTACCCCTTGCACCGGGAACAGTAGGCAGTTTTGCTGCATTTTGTGCGTGGTATATAATTTCCCCTAAAATAAAAACTCCTTATTTTATTTTTCTCACTTTAATTATTTTTTTTATTGGAGTATATGTATCGAAGCTAATTGAAAAGGAACTTGCTGTTCATGATCCGGGTGAAATTGTTATTGATGAATGGGTTGGTCAATGGATTGCACTGTGGTTTATTGAGCTTTCATTATTTTGGGGCTTAATAACCTTTTGTGTTTTTAGGATATTTGATATATGGAAACCCTGGCCTGTGAATAAAATGGATTTGATTTCTAATGGATGGGGTGTCATGCTTGATGATGTGGCTGCAAGTATTTATACAGTTTTATTTATTCAAACCATTCGATTTATTTTTTAATGAAAATTGCTATTATTTCAATAGGAGATGAACTTTTATCCGGATTTACTCTCAATTCAAATTTTGCCTGGATGGGTCAGGAATTATTAAAATCAGGAATCATCGTATCGAAGCAAATAACGGTTGGGGATAATTTAGAACAAATTAGACTTGTTCTTGATAAATGTGTTTCTACTGTTGATGTGATTCTGATGACAGGAGGTTTAGGACCGACTCATGACGATATTACGTCAACCGTCTTATATCAATATTTTAAAGATAAACCTGAATTTGATTCAGATTATTGGGAAAAAATTGAAAACTTTTTTATCGATCGTAATCTGTCTGTACCTGAAATCAATAAAAATCAGGCATTGAAATCAACGATAGGAAAAATGATTCCCAATCCATTAGGTTCAGCAAGGGGGCTTCATTATAACCTAAACAATACATTAGTTTATGCAATGCCGGGAGTTCCCAATGAGATGAAGTCAATGATGTTACGGTATGTAATTCCGGATATATCAAAAAAAATAAAAAAAGTACTTTATGTAAAAACCCTAAAAACAATAGGAAAGGGAGAATCTTCAATAGCTGAACAAATTCAGCCACTTATTGATAATCACTCCGATACCTGTTCTGTTAGTTATTTACCTCAAATTTCTGGGGTGGATATTCGAATATCAAGTTCAAACAATAAGAAATTTGAAGAATTTCTGGAAAAATTAAAAAATGAATTAGGAATTTGTGTGTATGGTGAGAATGATGATACTTTGGAAAATATTACTGGAAAATTACTAATCGAAAAGGATATGACAATAGCTGTTGCTGAATCGTGTACAGGAGGATTGCTCAATCATCATTTTACTTCTGTGTCCGGAAGTTCTAAATATATGAAGGGAGGTATAGTTGCTTATAGTAATGAGATTAAACAAGATATTCTTGGTGTACAGGAAAAAACTTTAGCTAAATTCGGTGCAGTGAGCGAAGAAACAGCAATAGAGATGGCACTAGGAATAAGACAAAAAATGTTTTCCGACATTGGCATTAGCATAACAGGGATTGCTGGTCCCACCGGTGGAACAAATGATAAACCTGTGGGATTAGTCTTTATCGGATATTCAAAAAAGAATTATGATTTTGTTAAGAAGTATTTATTTCATGGTGATAGAAAATCTATCAATTATAGATCAATAAAAGATGCTATTGATATTGTCAGGAGAGAGTTGATTTATGAGTGACCAATTACTCCGAACCTTTATTTCTGTAACTATCCCAAAAGAAATATTGTCCCTTCAGGAAATGCTGAAAACAACTATAGATTTTAAAGATAAAAACCTAAAATGGGTCAAATCTGGGCAAATACATCTCACATTGAAATTCATCGGATATACACCACCCGATTTGGTGGAAAAAATAAATGAGATTTTGAGTGAAGTGGTTAAAAGACATGAATGGATAGAATTATTGGTCAAAGGGACCGGTTGTTTTCCTGTCCCTAGCCGACCACGGGTTTTGTGGCTTGGAATAACTGGAAAAATAAACAGACTGAATAATTTTGTTTCGGATATTAATGTATCACTGGAAAAACTTGGGTTTCCAATTGAAGAAAAAGAATTTATCCCACACATAACTATTGGCAGAGTATCTTATCCTCCAAAATCTACACCGGATATTTCCACTTTTCTACAGACAAAGTATAATTCAATTCCTATGTCAATTACAAGGGTTCGATTAATATGCAGTGAGTTATTTCCAAATGGACCCATTTATAGCATTTTGGGAACACATTTTTTAACTACAAAAGGGTCAAAGGAGTAACCAATGAAAAGTAATAATCAAAAAGGAAAAGCATTAAATATGGCTCTTAATCAGATTGATAAGCAATTTGGAAAAGGTTCTATTATGAGATTAGGTGAACAAAAAGCGGTGGATGATGGTAACTCTATTTCAACCGGTGCACTGTCCCTTGATATAGCTTTGGGAGTAGGAGGTGTACCAAAAGGAAGAATTATTGAAATTTACGGTCCTGAGAGTTCAGGGAAAACAACATTAGCTCTTCATATTGTTTCGGAAGCCCAGAAGAAGGGTGGTACTGCTGCTTATATTGATGCGGAACATGCCCTTGACCCTGAATATTCCAAAAAAATTGGTGTTAATATTGAGGAATTATTGATATCTCAACCAGACACAGGTGAACAATCTTTAGAGATAACTGAAACTCTTGTAAGAAGTGGAGCTGTTGATATAATCGTAATTGATTCTGTTGCTGCGCTGGTCCCTAAAGCAGAACTGGACGGTGAAATGGGTGATATTCATGTTGGACTCCAGGCAAGACTTATGTCACAGGCATTAAGAAAATTAACAGGAACTGTAAGCAGGTCAAATACCTGTGTTGTTTTTATTAATCAGATTAGAATGAAAATTGGGGTAATGTTTGGCAATCCTGAAACTACACCGGGTGGTAGAGCTCTAAAATTCTATACATCAATACGAATGGAAATTCGAAGAATAACATCAATAAAAGAAGGAACCGATATTGTGGGAAATCGAACTCGGGTGAAAGTTGTAAAAAATAAAGTCGCTCCTCCATTTAAGATGACTGAGTTTGATATTATGTATGGAGAGGGTATTTCTTATGAGGGAGATATCCTTGACCTTGCACTAAAGGGTGAGATTATTGAAAAAACAGGCGCATGGTATTCCTATGGAGATACCCGGATTGGACAGGGTAGAGAAAATGCAAAAAATTACCTGAAAAACAACCCAAATGAAAGAGATAGAATGATAAAGGAAGTAAAGGCATTTTTAGGTGTTGAGGAAGAGAATAGAGATTAAATACTGAAAATTTTATTTTTGGTATTTTCAAAAACATTATCGTATTCAGGAGAGAATGGATAAACCCACTCTAAATGCAGCACTGCACCTATTAAAATATCGTGCCAGGAGCTGTCGGGAATTGAATAACAGACTACAACAGAAAAACTTTTCCAATTCAAAAATTAATGAAGTTATAGATTATCTCATTGAATTAGGATATTTGGATGATGAAGGATTTGCTAGTCTTTTTGCTAGTGATAAGATAAAACAATACGGTGTAGGACCTATTTATTTGCATTCTGAATTATCAAAACATAATATACCGGATGAGGAAATTCAGAATGCAATTCAAAGAGGATACAAAAATTTCCCATTAGATGAATTAATAATAAACCATATTAAAAAACGAAATAAAATACTGAGTTCCAAAAATATATTCATTAAGAAAAGAAAAATTATTCAATTTTTACAAAGAAAAGGATTTACCTGGGAACAAATATCGCCACATTTGAATAAAATATATCCTAATTAATAAACAGTACAATAATTTTCTTGCAATATTCACCATTTACTTCATTTGATATATCTGTATTAAAAACTATTCTTTCTAGAGAACCAAGTGAGAGGGAGTTAAATTTTATTGGAGCATCTCTTGAGCCATTAATTTCTAGACGTTACTTTATTGATTTCTCTAAGGACTCTTTGTTTCTTGAGGCATTAAATAATACCCAGTTTGATAATGAACATGGATTGAGCTATTTCTGTTCCACCTTAAAAGATATCTCAATACTAAATATGCTGCTTGCACAGAAAACAAATCACAAAGATATATCTTGTACCACAGTAAATCATCATGGAAAAAATTCATTGATATTGATAAAAGGTATTGTTAAAAATTTAAAGGAAATTAATTTAGAACCGAGTCATATACTTCTGGAGAAGTATCATTCTGAAGATGACTATAACTACAGAGACTTCATTTTTTCTATTGGTACGGGACAAGCAATGAGTTCACCCACAAAATATATTCCGATTGATAGTTCTGTATATTTAATAACTCATAAATCAAAGTCCGTTACAAAACAATTCAAACAAATGTATCAACTTATTCGTGAGATAAATACGAATTCAAAAGTGTTTTCAAAGTTCATACTAGATGGTTATACACCTATATTTACCATATTATCTTACATAATGGACCAAGAAGTAGGGGTAAAATTACAGTTTAATCGTGAAACAGATATTTTTGATGTCCTATTAAATACTTTTGATTTTGGGTTAATTGTTTTTGGTAATAAAAAGATATATCAAAATATAAGAACAATAAATAAAAACCAGTTTGATGTAATCAGACTGGGACGATGTACAGATCAAAACTCTCTAAAAATTTATGTAAGAAACAATCAGCAATTTTTCTTTCCAAAAAATATATTTTCTTTTCTTTGGAGGTCAGATAATACCATATCCTCGACTCAAGGAAAAAAAGTAAAAAATATTACTGAATTACATAGCGTAAAAAAGCTTAAATGCAATAAATCATTCATTGCAATATTAAAACGGATATTTAACGATAATAAATTATATAAAATACACCGTGGTGATTTGTTAAAAAAAGAGAACGCCGGTAAAACTGTATTTTGGGAAGATCTAAATATCAATGGATTCCTTACAATTGCTTTCTCTGAATATAATCACTTTTCAACCATCGATCCTGGGTCAGCTGGGGAAATTGCAATTTCAAATGCAGTCAGATCAGTCAGATGCGCAGGAGCGAATGTCATTGGAGTTATAATTCAAAATACTATTTCCACAAATTCTGATTTTCTTTCAAATTCTGTTTCTCTTAATAAGAGTCAAGATATAGCCATAAAACATTTTGAACTAAATGTTTTATCAAAAAAGATTAACCTTGATTCAAAAATGCTTTCACAGGATATAGCAGTTATTGGCAATATACCTGATAAAGATGTTTGTTTATCTCCTGGGTTTCAATGTGTAGATCATTTTATTTCAATTTTAGGAAGTCATAAAGGGGAACTTGTGGGGTCAGTATTTCAAAAATGTTTCCCAAAAAGTGTAGGAGAACATCCTGTTATGATTGATTTAGATATGGAAAATAAATTGGGAGAAGTTATTAAGTTGGGGATTGAAAGTCGGTTAATTCAAACTGCGACAAATGTAGGTAAGGGTGGTCTGTCTGCTGCCATTTCCTCTAATCTGATTACTTCTCCAGATGAAATGGGAGCTCGAATCCATCTGTCCCGAAAGCTAAAACCTGAAGAACTTTTATTCGGAGAAACTCATGGGTTGATTTTAATCTCTCTTAGAGAAGAGGATATAATGGAATTTGAAAGGATTTGTATGAATATAGGTGTTCCGTGTACTACCATTGGTAGAGTAACAAATACCGGAAGATTGACTTTTAACGATATGATTGATATTTCTACAGTAGAACTTAAGAATATCCATGAAAAATAAATTACCTACAGTAAGAAATACTGACAAAAATTTAATCGAAGTTCGGAATATTTACTGCGTGGGGAGAAATTATATTTCTCATGCTGAAGAGTTGAATAATATTATTCCGACTGAACCTATATTTTTTCAAAAATCTATATCTGCTTTGACTAACTCAAGTGAAATTATAACTCCAGAAAATATAAATATTCAACATGAATTAGAAGTAGTTGTGTTAATTCGATCTAGTGGATATAAAATAAAAGTAAAAAATGCAATGAACTATGTTGATGGGTATGGATTAGGATTGGATCTCACAGACAGAAAAATGCAGGAAGAATTAAAATCAAAAAAATTGCCATGGTTCTTATCAAAAAACTTCAGATATTCTGCGATTTTGACTGACTTCATCCATTGGAATGATTCAAAGTGGAACAGTGTTTTTTGGTTAGAGAAGAACCAAGTTAGAGTTCAAAAGGGAGAAATGAGTAATATGATTCACTCTGTAGGAGAACTTATTGAGTTTTTATCACATAGAATTCCATTAATGGCAGGTGATGTTATTTTCACAGGAACTCCTGGTGGAGTAGGTCCGATAGAAAAAGGAGATGAGTTAAAATTGGGATTGGGAAATAACATATTAAAAGTTGTCAAAATTATAAACTGAGTGAATTTTTATCTCATTAATAATTTTATTATGAACCAATCCGTTTGAAGCAATGATTTGCTTATCATATATCGTAAATTGATCGCCATTCATTTTTGAGATTGTCCCACCCGACTCAGTGACTATTAAAATTCCGGCAGCCGTATCCCAGGGATGAAGATCAAATTCCCAAAAACCATCTACTTTGCCTGATGCAACATGGCATAAATCCACAGCAGCCGCTCCAAGTCTTCTCACACCTTGACCAATATCTGTAAATCGTTTAAAAAGGATCATATTTTGTTCCCATAGTTCACCATGTTCATAACCAAATCCTGTCACATAAAGTGACTTTTCAAGGTCATCAACGCTTGACACAGATATGGCTTTATTATTGCAGAATGCACCTTGCCCTTTGATAGCAGTATATATATTTCTTGCTGGCAATTCGACCACACACGCAACTATAGGTTCTCCATTCTTCATAATAGCTATTGAAACACCAAAAGAAGGATAATCATGTATAAAATTTGTTGTGCCATCAAGAGGATCAATAATCCATTGGTATTCTGATTCAGATAAAGAACAACCCGATTCCTCCGCCAAAATCCCGTGTTTAGGAAAAACCTCTCTAATTTTACTACGGATAAATTCTTCAGAATCTTTATCTGTTTTTGTCACCAGATCTGTTCGACCTTTATGGACAAAATCTTTTGATTCTTTTGATGCCGATAAAATAATATCTGAAGCACCTTGTGAAGCACTTATTGCTACATCTAAAATGCTATGAGTATCTAAATAATTAGGTGCGATACGGGATATGTTCCCTAGAAAAATATTCGTTTGTTATTTTCTTTAAGGTCCCTGTCAGAAAAATAACCCCAATGAGGTTTGGGATAGTCATGAGACTTAACGCAATATCACCAAAATTCCAAACAAACGTAATGGGTAAGATTGCACCCATAAAATTAAAAAACACATATGCCCAGCGGTATGGTTTAATGGCTCGTGGTCCTACAAGATATTCAATGGAACGATCTCCATAATAACTCCACGCCACCATAGTTGTATACGCAAATAATAGAACAGCAATATTTACAATAAAACTGCCAATTTCGGGGGCAAAAGCAAATCCGTTTCTAAATGCTTCTCTGGTTAATTGTGCACCTGTGAGATCTGTAGATTGAAGTACACCTGTTGATAAAATTGCAAGTCCAGTCATAGTACAAACAACTATCGTATCAATGAATGGTCCCATGAGAGCTACTGCACCTTCCCGTGCGGACTCCTTGGTTTTCGCTGCTGCGTGGGCAATAGGTGCAGATCCCTGACCAGCTTCATTGGAATACAATCCCCTACGTACACCCCACATAATAACTGTAAGTAATCCACCCCATCCGGCTTTAAGAGAAAATGCTTCTTTAAAAATACTAAAGAAGCTGGGAATAATATTTTCAAGATGGGTCAAAAGAATGATTAATGCGCCCAAAACATAGAGAACAGCCATAGTCGGAACTAACTTACTTGCAACAGCTGCAATGCGCTTTATTCCACCAATGATGACCAATCCAACAAGAGCAGCAATTAATCCACCAGAAAGCCAGATCGGAACGTTATAGGTTGCAAATGTTTGAGCTATGGTATTTGCTTGATTCATATTGCCAGTACAAAAAGAACATATAACAGCACAAGTGGCAAAAAATATTGCCAAGGGTTTCCATTTGGGTCCCAGACCTTTTTCGATATAATACATAGGGCCTCCAGATGCAGAACCGTCCTTATGGATCACACGATATCGATGGGAAAGGGTACATTCGGCATATTTCAATGCCATACCAAGTAAAGCAGTGATCCACATCCAGAACAATGCACCTGGGCCACCAAGTCTTACTGCCAAGGCAACACCTGCAATATTACCAATTCCTATTGTTGCAGATAATGCAGCAGATAATGCCTGAAAATGAGTTACATCGCCCTCGTCCTCCGGATTATCATATTTCCCAGATACAACCTCAAAACTGTGTTTTAATCTGCGTAATTGGATAAATCCTAGTGCCATGGTCACAAACAGGCCAGTTCCTATCAAAATGATGGTTAATGGCATGGATATCAAACCACTGAAAATTTCTGTAAAATGCTCTAATTTTGTGGTGAAATTAATCATATGTATTTCCTTCTTAAGTTGGTTTGATTTGCTTAAAACCTGTGACACAGTTTAACTGTCCGTTGAACAGATTACAAAGTGATTTTCTCAATATATAGATTTTTTCTATTTTAATTCTTACATTCTAGTGTGATGGTATATTTTATATTTGAAATATTTATTTTAATTTTAACCCGTTTTGTAATCTGAAGTTGGAAATTAGTGGAATATTTCACTCTAGAGAATAGTTCTATTTATATAGACGTGGCGTAAACAAGGAGGTTTAATTGGAGTTGATTGCAGGAGTTGACGAAGCGGGAAGGGGGGCATTAGCTGGACCTGTCATTTCATCCGCAGTTATCCTTCCAGGAAAATATAATTTACCAGGATTAAATGATTCGAAATTACTTTCTCCTAAAAAGCGTGAAAAACTTTTTGATGAAATTAAGAATCAGGCAATAGATGTAGGGATTGGAATAGCAGATGAAAAAGTTATTGATAAAACGAATATTTTGCGTGCAACATTTACATCCATGCAACGGGCATTGGGACAATGCAAGCAACAACCAGATAAAGCATTAATTGACGGGAATGCATTACCTAATCAAATTATTCCTAACGAAGGGATAGTTAATGGTGATGCCTTTGTTCCATCAATTCAGGCTGCCTCTATTATTGCAAAAGTTACAAGAGATAGACTCATTATTGAGCTCGGTGACATATTTCCAGAATACGGATTTTTAAATCATAAAGGATATGGAACAAAAATACATATGGAGGCTTTGAAGGAATGGAAAGCTTCCCCTATTCATAGGAAAACATTTGCACCTGTAAAAAGGAACTTGCCTTCAATAAAATGGTACAGTGAGAGACAGAGAATTGGATGGGTTGGAAAAAAAATAGCTGCATTGCATATATGGAACAGAAATCATAAAATTATCAATTTGAATAATAAATCTCATACCTGTGGTGAGATAGATATTATTTCAAAGAATAAGAACTTATTGGTTTTCTCTATAGTTGAAACTGCGGTTGGTACATCTCATAGCGTTCCTGTAAATCAAATTAAACGTAAAGAGTTATCTCGTTTGACTAAAGCGATACACTCCTATTTACAAAAGAATCCCACTAAAAGGGCTATTCGTCTAGATACTATCATAGTTAAATTATTTAAAGGGAGTCATAAAATCAATTGGATTAAAGGTCTAAAACTTGATTAAAATTATTTGTAATTTTATGGAAACAATTGAAACATGAACTCTAAACTTTCCAAAACTCTCAATGAAATAAGGTCTTTAGCGACACTAGTCCTTATTATTTTTCTATTGAAAGTGACCATAGTTGAGGCGTATATCGTTCCCACAGGTAGTATGGAAAATACAATAATGACTGGAGACTTTCTTATTGGTAGTCGCTTTAATTATGGGATGCGCACTCCAGATTGGATTGGTATTCCCTATACAGACAAGGGATTTAATATCCCCCACATACGTTTCCCTAGATTTAAAAAACCTGAGCAAGGTGATATCATTATATTTAAGTACCCTAGAGACCCTATTTATAAATATGTAAAACGATGCATTGCTATTCCTGGGGATGAAATTAGAATTGAGGATAGAGTAGTTTTTGTTAATGATACAGAATATCTTTTACCAGATAATGGAAAATTTATTCATCAAAAATTACCAGCTGAATATAACCAGCGTGAATTATTTCTACCTGATCAGGGCAATAAAGATTTTTTCAAAACAGTTAAGATACCACAAAAGGGAGATATATTTAACATAAATGACTCAACGGACTGGCGCTATCTGTTACCGATCATGCTTTCTGATGGTCATCGTGCATCTCTTAAATCAGGTGAAAAGATATTTTCATTTACATTAATCGATCCCAATGATGTATTTCGTAGAAAAGGTACCCAGTCCATATTTTCTGAATATTTTCCGAGGGGGAATTATATAAATCCATGGTCATGGTCTATTAATGAATCTGATTTTCAGTTTTTATATATTGATGGTATCCCTATAAAAGAATTGACAGAATATGTAGTAAAACAGGATTACTATTGGGCTATGGGAGATAATCGGGATGACAGTCTAGATTCACGATTTTGGGGATTTATACCTTCTGATTATATTTTAGGAGAAGCTTTGTTTAGTTATTTCAGTATAGATTTATCAGGGTGGAGAGGAGTTAAAGGTTCATTACTGAATCCATTTGCTTGGGGAGAATTATTTACTATTGAGAGACTGCAACGGATTGGTACAGTTTTAAAGTAACCGGTCACAATTATTTGAAAAATCATCGCCTATGCTTTGTAATTTCCAACGCCTATATAAGATAGGATTTTACCAAAATTCTTTGCAAGAACAACGCTTAAATACTAACGATGGTTTAACAATTACGATTAATAAAATGAGGAATAAATGAACTTAAAGGATAAAATATTTTTATTTATTGTGGTAGGATTTCTAGTGGGGGGAAGTTATATCTGGTATACATATACTGAAATTACTGAACGAATGACCCAAATGGAAAAAGAACACGAGACCCACATAGATCAGGTGAATAAAGAATTCAGAAAGGATTTGAAAACTTTAGATTTACAGTTTATCGGACGTGGAAAACATGTACGACAAGCTCAAAAGGATATTGTTTCCAATCGTGAATTAATCCTATCTAAATCGGACTCTTTAGGTAGTCTTATTGAGGATGTAGCTTATGATTTAAATGAATTATCCAGAAATGTGGATAAACATTTTATTTCTGTTGAACAAAATATTAGAGATATTGAAGAAAGTTTTGATAGTCAAAGAAGAAGAATTAACAGAAGATTTTCAGATATCGAACAGAGTGTGTCAACACTCCAGACTGGTTTAAAAGAGATCGAGGTACTTAGTATAATCCAAACAGAGAAAGCAAAAGCGAAAGCAGAAGCAGAAGAGAAGAAAAAAGAGTGAAACTCAATATTGTTTAATAAAATTTCGGGGCAGTCTTCATATTGCATTATGCATAATGAAGAGCTACCCCTTCCACATACCAATGATACTTAGGAGGTACCATTAGTGGCTAAAGTAATAGATTATACAATACAAAGCAAGTATTTGTTTTTTAAAAAATAGAAGGTTTTTATTTTAGTTCAAGTATTACCTTAAGTTAAAAGAATTTTAAGTAGAAATACTGATTTAATTTTGGATATACATAAGTGATAAAAGTGCCGAGGGTCGGAGTCGAACCGACACGGGATCACTCCCACCGGTGTTTGAGACCGGCGTGTCTACCAATTCCACCACCCCGGCATCTTATCAAGAAATGAGGGCATGAAAATTACTAGTACATGATTATGCAATCAATAGGTTTGAATATTAATTTTAATAGAAGGAATTGAAATATGTTATTTATAAAATTTCCAAATATTTCTATTAAAATTAATAATGAAGAATTAAAAAGTAAAATTAATATTGAAACTCACGTCTGTAATTATGATATTATTGTTTAACATACTACTTAAATTATCGAAGAGGTGAAGATATGATTACACCGAAATATTTGTTGCAAAACATAGATAAATTTGGAAATGAACCTGCTTTATCTGTTAAAGATGGGAATGGAGAATGGATAACAGATACCTGGAATGATTTTTATCAATATGTTTTAGATATCTCAAAATCACTTCTTGCGTACAATATAGACATTAATGAAAAAATAAGTATATACAGCTATAACAGGCGTGAATGGTATGCATGTTACGCAGCGGCTCAATATATCAATAGTGTAGCTGTGGGTATATATCATACATCTTCTTCATCAGAAGTAGAATGGATTGTTAGCAATTCTAATTCTAAAATTCTTTTTGTCGGGAACAACCCAAATGATAATGGTGAACGCGATAAAATGCCAATCCATCGGTTATTTTCTATTATCGACAAACTGGATAATATTGAATATGTAGTTCTGATGGGAGGAGTGGAAAAAATAGAGCATAGTAAAATTATCACTTGGGAAAATTTTATTTCTAAAGGATCAGCTATAAATGATTCAAATGTAAAGGAACGAAATGAATCTATTAAGTTAGAGGATACTTCTTCTCTAATATATACATCTGGAACTACTGGTAATCCAAAAGGTGTGGAACTTACATACAATAATTGGAAGTTTGAGGTGTCCAAAACAGAAAAATTTTTGGATATCAATCAGGGTGATCGCTATGTGTCTTGGTTGCCACTAGCTCACGTGTTTGGTCAACTTGTTGATAACCATGTTTGGATAAAAAACGCACTTCATATGTATGTGGTAGATAGCCCATTATTAATTATTGATTTTGCTAAAGAGGTCAGGCCTCATATATTTATTGGTGTTCCTAGAATTTATGAAAAAATATATTCTAATTTAAAATCAGCTATTGAAAGTAAAACTATATTAAAGATTGGGCTCAAACTTCCTATACTATCTGTTTTGTTAAAGAAAAAATTGAAGGATGCTGTTGGTTTTACAAATATTCGTTATGCTGCATCAGGCGCTGCGCCTATTAATCCTGATATATTAAAACTTTTTCATTTTCTGGATATACCACTTTTTGAAGGATATGGTATGACTGAAAATACTGCGGTTGCTACTGTGAACTACCATGGCAGTAATAAGATAGGGAGTGTTGGCAAAGCACTGCATGAAACTGAAATAAAGCTCTCTGAAGAAGGTGAAGTCCTTTTAAAGGGTCAGTATGTTATGAAAGGATACTACAAAAATGAAGAGGCCACAAACGAGTCAATTATTGATGGTTGGTTATATACAGGTGATATTGGGTCAATAGACTCCGATGGATTTTTATCTATTATCGGTCGAAAAAAAGAGATATATGTCAGTTCGGGTGGGAAAAATATTGCTCCGCTTGTAATAGAAGAAACTATGAAATCAATTTCTATCTTATCTCAATGTTTTCTTATAGGAGATAATCGAAGATATTGTTCAGCATTGTTTACACTCGATGTTGGCGCGATCCTACGAGATAAAGTGGGCATAGAAACCCATGAGATTTCAAAAGATCCAACTGAACAATTGAAACAAATAAAAGAAAACGGATATTCCTTATCGGATTTTACTGAAAATAAAGATATAAAATCTGAAATTCAATCTAACGTAAATGAGCTCAATAGACAGTTTTCCAATCCGGAACAAATAAAGAAATTTTCGATACTTCCTCGTGACTTTACAATTGATCATGGCGAATTAACACCGACACTCAAGATGCGGAGGAAACAGATCAATGAAAATTGGTCCGATATTATCGAAACAATGTACATTGATTGACATTGGGTAACATTTCATTCTTAGGTTGTGGTTCCTGGGGTGGTGCTCTTGGATACGTTGTAGCAAAAAAGGGTATTACTGTTACAATGTGGCATAGAAACCAAGAAATAGTTAGATTACTGACAGAGACCAGAACCCATTATCTAGTCCCATCGTTGACCTTTCCTGATAATGTAGTATTTACTTCTGATATATACGAAGCAATCCACGGAACTGATATGATTATTCTGGCACTTCCCTCACATTCTATAAGAGGATTGTTACAATCATACAAGGATATTTGGAAGGAATATCATACATTTGTCAATGTATCTAAAGGGATTGAAATTGATACTTTAATGACCGTAAGTGAAGTAATTAAAGATGTTATGGGGAGTCCTTATACAAAAATTGTAACATTGTCTGGTCCAAGTCATGCTGAAGAGGTTATTTTAGGGCATCCTACAACATTGGTCTCAGCTTCACCAAATACTGAGGATGCAGTTGCTGTACAAAAGTTATTCTCAAATGAGACAATTCGAACCTATGTTAATTCGGATATCAAAGGTGTTGAATTAGGTGGATCAATAAAAAATGTTATTGCCATTGCAGCTGGTATCTCTGATGGAATTGGGTATGGTGATAATACTAAGGCTGCACTTATTACAAGAGGAATGACCGAAATATCTAGGCTAGGCGTAGCAATGGGCGGTTCTATAAAGACGTTTTCAGGATTGAGCGGTATTGGTGATTTAATGGTAACCTGTTTCAGCAAACACAGTCGAAATCGTTATGTTGGAGAAGAAATAGGTAAGGGAAAGTTATTAACAGAAATACTTAAAGAAATGTCCATGATTGCAGAGGGAATAAATACCGCAGAATCCGTATATCGTTTAAGTAAAAAATATAGAATTTCAATGCCTATCTCTCAAGCTATATATGAAATCCTTTTTAAAGAAAAGGACCCAAATACTTCCATTTATAAATTAATGTCTCGGAAATTAATAGAAGAATAAGATATTTCCTAATTTGAAATGGTTAGAATGTTTGTATAATTTTATCTTAAGCCCTTGTAGTTCAACGGATAGAACAAGTCCCTCCTAAGGATTAGATACAGGTTCGATTCCTGTCAAGGGTACAATACTTAAGTACTAATATAAATAATGGTGATATAAGCCATAGTGGTTTCCAACTTAACATAAGCTGTGCATTTATTTAGCCTGAAAATATCTATGAAGAAAATTAATAATAGATTCTATTCTATTTCAAACTGTGATATTCAGATATTTTAATTTATATTCTAACTACTCTCACCGGTTTGTAAGGTAGTGGAAAGGGAAAAAATACACAATTAAACGCCAATTATCTGTTAGTATTTGTGTTGTCTATACTGTTCTAGTTTAATGTTCTATTTTATAATAATTATTCTTGGAATATGGGAACTTTATTGGAAATATAAAGCATTGTGGTTTTCTGCAAGAAATAATGATAAAAAATGGTTTATCGCAATTCTAATAATAAATTCGTTAGGTATCTTACCTATATATTATTTGTATAATCAAAATTACCTAAAAATTCTAAATAAATAAATTTATCTAAATTTGTAATTCCCATCACTTCCCTATCTTTACCACCTTTTTGTGAAAAAGTTCGTCGATACTTTAATTTATTCCATAAGAGTAATTTAAATAATAAATTTCCAGCCGTTATATGGCGTCACTACATGTTTTTATTAAAGGGGGAAAATATACAAAACAATACGCACTGCTTTGTATGTTCAACAATATAAACAATAACGGCAGATTTGAGCCTTGTCAACGATGAGATAAAAAAAGGAAACATATGTTAAAACCAAGAAAAAAAATAACACGAAAAGAAATTAAAAAAGATCCTGTATTAGAAAGAGTGGTAACTACTTATAGTTTTATTCAGGATAAACAAAAACTATTAACCAAAATTGGTATAGGAATTGTAATTGGTTTCGTATTATTTAATATTTGGAATAATCATGTGCACAATAAAAATGAGGAATCTAGTTATATTTTTTCAAAAGCTCTTGTTGCTTGGCAAACAGGTGATGTAGATAATGCACTATTGCATTTTGAAACACTTACTGATGATTTTGATGGAACCGATAATGGAAAAATAGCGCGCTACTGGTTAGGATTAATCGCATATAACACAGGAGATCTCGTGTCTTCAACCAAATATCTTAAACAATTTGTAAAATTCGGAAAAGCGGATATTCTTCTTCCAAATGCCTTCCAATTGCTGGCAAATCTTTCTTTGAATGACGAAAATTATAAAATAGCTCATACCTATTTTAAAAAGGCAATAAAATACAGTATGAGTGAGATTGAAGAGATGACCCATAAATTAAATTTAGCAGAGTTTTATTTGATTCAGAAACGTGAGAAAGATGCCGAAGCAATTATTGTATCAATTTTAGACACGAAAGATATTTCTTCATCATTGAAAACTAGAGCAGAAGAATTGTCTGGTAAATTGAAATCTTAATTTATATATAAGATAATAATATCCTTTAGTAAACCTCTTGATTAAATAAAAAGGGGGAAGTAATTTCACCGTTGAAAAGTGGGCATAAAGCCCACTTTTCTTGTCTAAAGGTGTAAAATAAAATTAGAAGACATAATTGATCCACTGTTGGGGAAAAAGATATTTATCGTTAGTGTAAAACAAGGTTCACGTCAGGATTTAGTTCGACTCATAGTGGATGCGGAACATCACGTGTGTCTTGATGAAACTACTAAAATAGCAAAACGAATACTAAACTCTAAACATATTCAGTCTATGTTCCCAAATGGAATACAAATTGAGGTTTCTACTCCGGGTATTACTGCTCTTCTTGAACACGATTATCAGTTTAAAAAAAATGTTGGAAAGAAATTAAATATATCACTTCAGGGTGAATTGGATAAAAATATACTGGGAATTCTCAAAGAAGTGAAAGAAAATGGTATTCATATGACTGCTAATGATAAGAAAACTTATTTTTATCCATTTGATGAAATTTGTAGAGCAAATGTACAGGTATCATTTTAATATATTATGGAGGCATTTTGATAAACCGAGAATTAATTGAAATATTTTCTGAATTAGCACGCAATAATAATGTAGATCGCTCTGAATTGGGATCTATAATAGAACAATTATTTTTGTACATTATTGAAAAACAGTATGGTGATTCTTCGAATTGCAGTGTGATTGTCAATGTGGATAAGGGTGAAATTGAAATTTATGCTGAAAAGACTATTGTAAAGGTTATTGATAACCCTATCAGTGAAATTACTCTTGATAATGTACATAAACTGGAACCAGATATAGCTGACTTGAATATAGGCGATCTGTTTGTTGAAGTAATTGATCCCAAAATATTTGGACGAAGAATGATTACTCATGCTAAAAACTTCTTTTCCCAAAGGTTAAAAGATGTAGAGCGGCAAGGAATATATGAAGATTACGAAAAACGTGTCGGGGAGATTGTTATTGGAACAGTCCATCAGAATTTACGTGATGCTATCTTTGTTAATATTGAACGCGCAGAGTTAAAACTTCCAAAATCTGAACAAATACCTTCTGAATATTTTCGTCGAGGAGATACTATTCGGTCTGTGATACAATCAGTAGAAATTAAAACAAAAGGTCCGGAGATTATTATTTCCAGGAGTGACAATCATTTCCTATATAAATTATTTGAGATGGAAGTACCAGAAATTGAAGAGGGCCTAGTCGAAATTCGTGCGGTTGCACGATATCCGGGACAAAGAGCAAAAATCATTGTTTACTCCAATGACAAAAGGGTTGATGCAGTAGGTGCTTGTGTCGGAATGCGTGGCAGTAGAATCCAAGCTGTAGTACGAGAATTAAACAATGAAAAAGTGGATATTATTCCATTTAGTCAACGTTCAGAAATATTAATCTCAAGAGCACTAGCTCCTGCAAAACCCATAGATTTATATATAGATGATGACCGAAAATATTGTGTTGCGATTTTTAATGATGACGATTTAGATGCTGCAATAGGTAAAGGTGGTATCAATATAAATTTAGCCAGTAGAATTGTAGATTTTCGAATTGATGCGTTTGGAAAAACTGAATATGAAAAACAGCAAAAAGAACAGAACACCCAAATAAGCGATTTGCCAGGCCTTTCACTCGATATTGTAGAAATCCTTGAAAGAATAGGACTCAACACTATTTCGGGAGTGTTAGGTGCCGATGAAGATAAAATTACAGGTCCTGATGGACTTTCTAAGGAATTACTTGAAACAGTATATAACAATATACAATCATTTTTAACAGAAGATAATTCAAATGATTCTCAGAATGAAGATATGGAGAGTATAATTGAATCAACAGAAGAGTAGATATCATAATTAAACAAATAAATTTTATTTAAAATAATTATATGAGAATTTTCCAAATAGCAAAAGAATTAAATATTTCCCATAAAGGGATTATTACATTTCTTAACTCCAAAGATATAAAAGTGGGTCTTATGGATTCAATTAATCAGGAAGTTTATCAATTGATCCTTAATGAATTTTCCAAAGAAAAAGAAACGGTTGATCGCTATCGGAAAGAAAAGGTTCGTAGGGAGATTCATGACACTCGTAGTCGTCAGAAACAGCAAGAAAAAAGAAAGCTAAATCTTTTATCTATAAGCGAGCAACGTAATATTGAGGATAAAGAATTACAAAAGCAAAAAGTACTAGATGAAGAAAAACAAAAGCAGGAAGCTGAAAATAAGAAAAAAGCAAAGCTAAAAGCTGAGGAGATTGAAAAGAAAAAGGAACAAAAGAAAACAGAATCCACAAGCCCAAAAGGCAAAAAAAGAAAAATGCGTAAGATTGAAATTGCGGATATTGAATCAGAAATCGGGTTATCGGGAAGGAGACGACCTGATAAACGAAGTGAAATAAAAAAGAAAGAAGAAGCTCCAAAAAATGTAAAGGAAATGGTAAAAATAACTTTAGCAAAGATGGAGACGAAATCACGCAAAAAAGTTTATAAAAAGGAGAAGGATAGTGATAAGGAAAAATCAGTTGATGTTATACAGAACAATATCGATATTCCTGAATTTTCCAGCGTAGATGAGCTAGCAAAAATATTTCAATCTACTCCGAGTGAAGTAATTCAAAAATGTATTGGTATGGGTGTCTTGGCAACCATGAATCAGCGGTTGGAATGGGATGTAATAGAATTATTGGCAGAAGATTTTGGTTTTATCGCTGAAAAAATAACCGATGTTGGTGAGGAGATATTTTCATTAGATGAAACAGAAGAGGATATCTCAAATGCAAAATCCCGGGCACCAGTCGTTACCATAATGGGTCATGTGGACCATGGAAAAACATCGATTTTGGATTTTATAAGGAAAACAAATATTGTTGCTGGAGAATCAGGTGGTATTACTCAGCACATAGGTGCATACAAAGTAGAGTTGGAAAGTGGAAACTATATTACTTTTTTGGATACTCCGGGGCACGAAGCTTTTACAGCAATGAGAGCAAGGGGAGCTCATGTTACAGATATTGTAATTCTTGTTGTTGCAGCCGATGATAGTGTAATGCCTCAAACTATAGAAGCAATCAGTCATTCTAAAGCGGCGGATGTTCCCATTATCGTTGCGATTAATAAGATTGACAAACCGGGTGCAGATATAGAAAAAGTAAAACGTGAATTATCAGAACATGATATTTTGGTAGAAGATTGGGGTGGTAAGATACAATCTATTTCGGTCTCTGCAAAAACAGGTGAGGGTATGGAAAATATTATGAACAGTATCCTACTTGAGTCAGAGATGCTGGAGCTAAAATCAAATTATGATGCGCTTGGTCGCGGAACTATTATTGACTCAAAATTAGATAAAGGTCATGGACCTATGGCTACCGTTCTAATAAAAAAAGGAACTTTTCATGTTGGAGATCCTTTTTTGTGCAATAATTATTCTGGAAAGATTCGAGCGATAATGAATGAAAGAGGACAGAGAATAAAGGAAGGAGGTCCATCTGATGCCGTACAAATATTAGGTTTTGATCAGGTTCCGCAGGTCTCTGATATCATCGCAATTGTGAAAAGCGATAAGGATTTAAAAAGAATCTCGGCAGATCGTCAGCGTATTCGTAGGGAAATTGACCATCGAAAGTATGCCACACATTCCTTAGATGAAATGTCATCATTAATTCGCGAAGGTAATATTAAATCACTTCCACTTATTATCAAGGGAGACGTAGATGGCAGTATTGAAGCTTTGTCTGAGACACTAGGGAAACTCCAAAATGAAGAAGTTCAGGTCAAGGTTATACATCAGGCAGTTGGGATGGTCACTGAATCTGATGTATTACTTGCTGAGACATCTCACGCAGTTATCATAGGATTTAATGTTCAGGTCGCATCAAATGCAAAACTTCAGGCAAAACATTCTGGGATTGAAATTAGAAATTACACTATCATATACGATGCGGTTGAAGATGTGAAATTGGCTTTGGAAGGGCTATTGGAACCTGAGCTAAAAGAAGCCATTACAGGTAAAGCATTGGTTCAGTTACAATTTAAAGTTCCAAAAATAGGTTTTATTGCTGGTTCCAAAGTTTCAGAAGGCATTATCAGACGTAGTGATAAGGCCCGTCTTATAAGAGAGGATAAAATAATATTTGATCATTGTGATATTTCATCGTTGAAAAGATTTCAGGAAGATGTAACACAAGTTAAGGAAGGATTAGAATGTGGGATTGGTCTTTCGGGATCTATAAAATATAAGGAAGGGGATATCATTGAAGTGTATGAAATAAATGAAATAAAGAGGAAACTTGAACTCATTTGAAACCACAGCGACCCTATAAAAGAACGGACAGGGTTGGAGAACAAATCCTTGAAATTGTTACGGATACTGCTGCCAAGCATATTGACCTAAATCATTTAGGGTTTGTTACTTTTACAGGAATCGATGTATCTCCTGATCTTCGGTCCGCTATAATATATTTTAGTGCGCTAAATCCAACTGATGAAATACAAAATATTGAAAATAAAATAAATACCATTGCAAAAGGTTTTAAAAAATATCTAGGAATTGAAATGAGGATAAAAAATATTCCGGATTTGAGATTTATTTATGATCAATCATTAAATTACACTGATAAAATTAATCAGATGATTCAAACCATTGTTATTCCCAAACAAAATGATTCTTAATGTAAATAAACCTATAGGATGGACATCTGCAGATGTGGTACGTAAGGTGAAACGATTGACAGGTGGGAGAAAGGTAGGACATGGGGGAACTCTTGATCCATTTGCAGAAGGAGTGCTAATCATAGGTACTGATAAAGATACAAAAATGCTAACCTCTGTTACTTCTTCAAATAAAACATATAAAGCTGTGTTGCAATTAGGTAAAGAAACTGATACACTTGATGTTACAGGAACTGTTGTTGAGATAAAACGTGTTCCCCAATTAACTAAGAAAAAAATTATAGATGTATTTACCAATTTTAAAGGAGATTTACTTCAAACACCACCCGCATATTCAGCGAAAAAAGTAAATGGTGTCAGATCATACAAAATTGCACGACAGGGGAAAGTTATTGTTCATAAACCAGTCACAGTTCATATATATTCATTGGAGCTATTAAATTTCGACTCCAAATCTGTTTGCTTTTCTGTCACATGCTCCAAGGGGACATATATCCGTGTTTTGGGAAGTGAAATTGCCAAAGCTCTCAATACAGTTGGTTATTTAAAAGAATTGATTAGAACATCCGTCGGAGATTTTTCTTTGATCGGTTCCAAATCAATTTCTGATTTAGAGAAAGAATGGAAAGATATTTTAGTGTAGATCAAATTTCAGCTTATCATAAATCAGTACTAACCATAGGAAGTTTTGATGGATTGCATCGGGGGCATCAGGAAATTGTTAACCGGACAATCAACGTGGCAAAAGGAAAACAGGTCCCCTCAATCGTTGTCACATTTAATCCGCACCCTCGTCATATTTTGAATATTGAAGAAACAAAAGTTCCTATCATTATGAGTTTAGACAATAAATTAAATATGCTTGAAAATTTAGGAGTGGATGGAACATTGATTATTCCATTTACATCAGAATTTTCAAAATTATCTGCATCAGAGTTTTTAGAAAGTATCATTGAGAAACAATTTCATCCAGAAGAATTGGTGATTGGTTATGATCATCATTTTGGATATAATAGGACCGGAAGTCCAGAATATTTAAAAGAATATATTGATAAATCAGATATTAATTTGACTCTAGTGGAGGCTGTGTCTGACGAAGGTTCAATAATCTCTAGCACTAGAGTAAGAGAAAAGATTAAAGATGGTTATATCCGACGTGCAAATTTTGAACTGGGATGGATATACGGATTTGATGCACGTGTAGTTTCCGGGTCAGGACGTGGACATACATTATCTTACCCAACTGCAAATTTTATTCCACTGGCTTCTGACCAGCTTTTGCCTAAAACTGGGGTATATTTGACTAGAGGAAGAGTTGTTGGGAAACAATTGTTTGGAATGTGTAATTTAGGCTATCGTCCTACGTTTGATGAAGGTAAATATGTTATGGAAGTTCATTTCTTTGATTTCCATGATGTTGACTTATATTCACAAAATATCCGGATAGAATTTTTAGAACGGATTCGAGATGAAATTAAATTTAAAACTAAGGGTGCTTTAATATCTCAGTTAGGCTTAGATAATAAATATTGTCTTGGCTTGTTGGATAAATATATTTAGGAGAAAATATGACATTAACTGTTGAAAATAAAAAAGAGATCATCGGTACTATTGGTAAAGATGATAAAGATACTGGATCGTCACAAGTGCAGATTGCACTATTGACGAATAGAATCCGGGAATTAACGGAACATTGTAAAATACATAAAAAAGATAATCACTCAAGACATGGATTAGTTAAGTTGGTATCCAAAAGGAAAAAACATTTGAAATATCTAAGAAAAACTAATCCTGATAATTATAGAAAACTACTTAAAAAATTAAAGATTAGAGGATAGGTAAATTAATGATAAAAAAAACAAAAGATATTGGTGGCAAAGAATTAACGATAGAAACGGGTAGAATTGCCCGACAGAGTAATGGCTCTGTCATTGTTTCCTTAGAAGAAACGATTATCCACGTTGCTGTCAATTCTGCAAAAGAACCTCGTGAGGATATAGATTTTTTTCCACTACAAGTTGAGTACAGGGAAAAACATTATGCTGGTGGTAAAATTCCCGGTGGATTTTTCAAACGGGAAGCTCGACCGTCAGAGCATGAAGTTTTAACAAGTCGTTTAACAGATCGTCCTATAAGACCACTGTTCCCAAAAGGATTTAAAAATGAAACTCAAGTCATGATTACTGTATTACAGAGTGATGGTGAAAATATGGCAGATGTATTGGCAGGAGTTGGTGCTTCTGCTGCATTATCACTTTCATCAATTCCTTGGAATGGACCTATAGCTACTGTCCGTGTTGGGCAAATTAACGGAGAGTTTATTCTAAACCCAACACGCACCGAACAATTGGAATGTAATTTAAATTTAATTGTTTCGGGGAATCAGGAAACAGTAGTTATGGTAGAAGGAGAAGCAGAAGAGGCATCTGAGACTATAATATTGAAAGCATTAAAATTTGCTCATTCAGGTATCACAGATATTATTGAGCTTCAGAAAGAACTTTTAGATTCTATGGATGTTGTAAAAAATGAAATTGTTCTACCTGAAGAAAATGTATCACTGAAGACAGAAGTAGAGAAACTTCTTGATAAGCAAATTGATGATATAATTCAAATTGTGGATAAAAAGAAACGCTCACTTGCAAAAGATGATTTAGTGAGTTCGATTTTGGAATCACTTGAGGAGAAGTTTCCTGAAGAGGAGAAGGTCATAAAAGCATTGATTGATGACCGTTTTAAATCTGGATTTCGTGAGGAAATATTGGCAAATGGGAAGCGAAGTGATGGTCGATCGACAACAGAAATTCGGCCTATTTCAATTGAAGCGGATATCCTAAATAGAACACATGGCTCAGCACTTTTTACCCGTGGTGAAACTCAGGCTTTGGTGGTAACCACACTGGGTTCTAAACGAGATGAGCAAATTGTTGATTCTATGGATGAGGATTATAAAAAGAACTTTTATCTTCATTATAATTTTCCGCCTTATTGTGTAGGTGAAACCGGACGTATTGGATTTACCAGCCGTCGTGAAATCGGTCATGGACATTTAGCTCAACGTGCTATCACTCCGGTTCTTCCGAATTACGATGATTTTCCTTATACTATAAGATTGGTATCTGAAATTATGGAATCTAACGGATCTTCATCCATGGCTTCAGTTTGTGCAGGATCCCTTGCTCTTATGAGCGCAGGAGCACCTATTGGCAGCCATGTGGCTGGAATTGCGATGGGTCTCATTACTGATGGAAGCCGCCATGCAATCCTTAGTGATATCATGGGAATGGAGGACCACTTGGGTGATATGGATTTTAAGGTTGCAGGTACACGTAGCGGCATCACAGCTATACAACTTGACCTTAAGATAGAGGGGATATCATTTGAGCTAATGGAACAAGCACTGAAACAGGGGCATGAGGGACGGATGCACATTCTGGAAAAAATGGAAGATGCTATTTGCAAACCAAACGAAATATCTAAATATGCTCCCCGAATTTTATCTGTACAGATAAATCCTGAAAAGATCGGTGCATTAATAGGTCCAGGTGGAAAAAATATCAAAAAAATCATCGAAGATACAGAATGTGATATCAATGTTGATGATGATGGTCTCGTTAGCATTTCCGGAGAAAATATTGATAAATGCAATGATGCTATGGTATTGGTAGAGGCAATTACCATGGAGCCGGAAGTAGGCCAGGAATTTGATGGTACTGTCACCCGACTTATGACCTTTGGAGCTTTTGTTGAATTTGCCCCTGGAAGAGAAGGATTGGTCCATATCTCTGAAATGGAATGGCGACGGGTAGAAAAAGTAGAAGATGTTTGTAAACCTGGAGATGAAATGAAGATTAAATTGATAAAAATCGATGACCAGGGACGTCTTGATTTTAGTAGAAAAGCACTTCTCCCAAAGCCAGAAGGGTATGTGGAGCGACCAAAGCATCCACGAAAGAGTAATGACAGAAGCAGCGGTGGAGGAAGAAAAAAACCTTTTTCTAAAAAGCGTAGATTTTAAGAATCATTAATATCTACTTAACGTGGATAAACCATTTTACGTTAATCCTGTATTAATTAGCATGGAGTATGCTGTTCGGGGATCTATTGCAAAAAGAGCAGCAGAATTAAAAAGATTGGGGCGCAGCATCATTCCCTGTAATATAGGTAATCCTCAGGCGTTTGGCCAACCACCGCTTTCCTTTTATCGTCAGGTTTTATCTCTTATTGAATATCCAGAAATATTTAACAGTAAAACCCACAAAACTCCCCCTATTTTTTCTGATACAGCTTTAGACTATGGCCGGACCATTATAGAAAAATTAGAAATTGGTACTGGAGGATACTCAGACAGCAATGGCCACGAATTTATAAGGGAAGCGATTGCAGAATTTATCGATAAGAGGGATGATGCAGTAAAGAACAATGGGATACGATCTAATCCGGACAATATATTCCTTACTGATGGTGCAAGTGAAGGAGCAAAAAATATCATTGAATTGCTCATTACAAATAAACAGGACGGGATTATGGTTCCCATACCTCAATACCCACTTTATTCTGCCACGATCCACAGATGTGGCGGAGTGCAAATTAATTATTATCCTGACGAAAATGAGGGCTGGATTTTAACTCGTAATACATTGGAAGACAGTTATTTAAAAGCTAAAAACAATGGAGTTAATATTCGGGCAATTGTAGTTATTAATCCGGGAAATCCAACCGGGTCAGTTTTAAATAAGAGTTGTGTTGATGAGGTTGTTGATTTCGCTTCAGAGAAAGGATTAGCTATCATTGCTGATGAAGTATACCAAGACAACACCTATGGGTCTAAATTTCATTCATTTGCACAGGCTGTCTGGAATCGACCACATGTCCCACTTTTCAGTTTACACAGCGTATCTAAGGGGTTTTATGGTGAATGTGGGCATAGAGGGGGATATTTAGAGGTCCGAAATTCACCAAAAATGGCATCTACAAAACAGTCATTGATTGAAATTCTTTTCCGTCAGGCTTCAGTTAACTTGTGCTCCAATACAATTGGACAAGTTTTAGTATATCTTATGGTTACACCACCACCTGAAGAATCAGATGTAGGAGAATTACATAAAAAAGAAGTGCAATCTCTTCTAAAAGACTTACACGAAAAAGCATCGATAATAAAGAAATCATTTACAGAAATGGAGGGAGTACGGTGTTATGGTGAGATAGGTGCGCTGTATTTATTTCCGCGTTTGGATATCCTTCCCGCTCAAACAACTGATTTTAATTACTGTATGGCCTTACTAGAGTCCACTGGACTATCAACTGTTAACGGAGGTGGGTTTGGACAGAAAGAGGGCACACATCATTTACGAATTGCCTTTTTACCACCTAAATCAATGCTTGAAGAGGTCCTGCCTAAGTGGATAGAATTTCATAAGAATTATATAAAATAAGTACAAAGAATAATGCGAATGTATTCACCTTATTATATATTTCTTTGTATCGTGGCTCTTTATTCGTTAAGTTAAAGTAACGGTTTAATAATAATTGTAAATAATGAATCCTGATAAACCCCAAATAAAAAAATTATATTACTCCATTTCAGAGGTAAGTAAGATCACCGGATTAAAACAATATGTATTACGATATTGGGAAACAGAATTTTCTCAATTAAAACCACCAAAAAATCGTGCGGGAAACCGTACTTATCGGCAAAAAGATATTGATGTTGTCCATAAAATAAAGGAATTATTATATAAAAAGAAATTTACTATAGTAGGCGCAAGAAAACAAATGGAAACCCCTGTTATAGCTAAAGATACTGATGTAACATCTGAGTCTACAAAAAGTCTGGGTTTAAATTCTGATGTTTTGGATAAACTAAAACAAGAGCTAAAAGACATTCTTTGTATTATTAAAGAATGATTTAGATCATTTTTTTATATCTTAAATAGTTCTACTAAAACGGAGCGTGGCGCAGCTAGGTAGCGCACTTGACTGGGGGTCAAGGGGTCGTGAGTTCAAATCTCGCCGCTCCGACTTTAGAAAGCCTTATTTCTCGAGAGAGAGTGAGGCTTTTTTGTTTAGTAGACCTGTAGTGTAACGATCGGTTATTTGATTAACTAATTGGCTAAAATTAGCCCTTTCTGCTTGCATATGACTTGCATTACTTCATTCAGTCATCTTTCTCAGGGTTGATTAACTAACCCTCGCAGAAGCAGGAGAGGGGCAGTACACCGCGATTTTCAATGGAAGAGACCCCCCACAGGGGTGAAAATCGGCGGGGTATGGTGACTTATTTTCACGCACTCCCATTCTAAGTTTAATTTTTTAGGAATGAGGTTGTCTGGCTAATTTCAATGCATGAATGAAATGACTAGAGACACATACTTCCGTCTTTATGAGGTCAGAGAAGATGGCGAAGGTATTGATTTTACTTTATATATGGTTAATCTCGATGCAAAAGATGACTGTACCATCGATACTAGGGAAAAACATGTAACTGGACAGGACGTTGACTTTGAAAAAGTTTCCATAGACCAAAACTCCAAAGAGGTTAAAGCGGTTATGGAGGCTCGTTCAAAATATCGAGGTTTAAAAACCAAAATGCCTGATTCAACAAAAGTGCAAAGACGTCTCCAAGTTCTTGAAAACATCTACTGGAACTTTCTTGAATGGTTTGAGGGTAATGACTTTCCCTTACCAGAAAATATTAGACCAATTGGTAACACTGAAGAGTTTGCACATCTGGAAGATTATTCATCTGTTTGGATAAAGAGTGTAACTTATAACTTAACTGTAGTTCAGTCAGGTATAATCAAAGTTCTCCATGAGGCTCATAAGAATAGGAGGTCATATCTGAATTTTTCCACCATTATAAGCAGGTGTGAGGTTCCCACAAATGCTGATAAAATGAGTGACATTTTTAAGAGGCATAAAGAAATCAGGGATGCTCTTATTTTCTATAATCATAGTAGAACACAATATAAGCTGAATATTTAGTTCCACTTGTTCCTCCTGCGTTCCACCTGCTGGTACGCCGACGTTCCACTTGATCAT
>Ga0066863_10000149_pt1 | contig 29415 bp, 35 predicted proteins | sample ETN02SmetaG_2_FD_65495 | JGI IMG/M metagenome (GOLD analysis project Ga0066863, IMG submission 65495) | Marine microbial and viral communities from oxygen minimum zone, Eastern Pacific Ocean - ETNP2014F10-02SV253 | ecosystem: Environmental > Aquatic > Marine > Oceanic ...
CTTCATTCGAATGTCATCTAAAAATTGCATGTAAGGTTGTTTCTTTCCTAAATTCGTATCTGGAACTGGCGCCTCAACATCATATCTTCGGAATTTTCGGGAATTCCAAATTCCCGATCTTATTACTGCGGGAGTATTTGCTTCAATGCCGGGAATTTTTGGAAGATTATTTAGAATTTCTTCTCCAAGAGCAGTGATTTTGACATTATATTCGGTTCGTTTGATTAAACTAACAACCTTCTTACGTTTAGAAAGTGACAAAAATGATGCTTTCTCTGCAGCGGAAAGTTTTGCTAAATTCAATTCAGATTTGTTTAGCTTTTGTATCAGAGTCATTTCGGGAGTGGTTTTGAGTTTTTTACCTTCCGAAGTTAGATATAGTATTCCTTTTTCGACTCTTACATAATTTCCTGCTCGCAAATATCCTACTGCAAATCTAAATTTATCTGGGCCAAGTAATTTTTCTCCACGTTTGAATGTTAGATTCTCCTTTTTCAATGCATTTGCTAAAATTAACTCAGGTAATGATTTTTTTGCTGCTTCGATTCCGTTTTCTAATAAATTTACAACTTTTCGCTCGGCTTTCAAGATTCGAACCAATTTTTTATTGTTCAAATACATTGCCGCTCTCATAAACTCGACATTTGTCATTTTTTTATGTGAGTCCAAAACTTTCGATTTGGATAATGCTTTAAGTAGCGTGATTTCAGAAGGTTGCAAAGTCTCAGCAAGGAGTTTTAGGTTCATATTAATCTCTCCCCCTTAAAGTTTAAATAAGTATTTCTAGAAATAATTTTGCTGACTGAAAGAGATAACCACTACTCATATTTATTTAAGAACGTATTTTTTTATAAAAATTGTGTTCAGAAAAACCTTATAAATGAATAATAATCACCCATTTCACTGGTCCAGTGGCGTAGTCTGGTAGCGCGCACGACTGATAATCGTGAGGTCGCAGGTTCAAATCCTGCCTGGACCACTTCGTTTTAGAATGAAAAATTTATTAAACGCCTATTTCTGAATAACTAATATGTTTGAATCCTTGAGTCAATTTGATCCTAAATCGGTTGCAATAGGAATAAGTATTGCTTCAATTATTGTTGCACTTTTGATGCAACGAGTTTTAAAAATGGTTTCAGTATTTACTTCCAATACTAAAACTAAAATTGATGAAATCTTGTTAGCGAATGTAAGATTACCAATTCAGGTTTTGATTATTACTTTTGGATTCTTTTTAGCAGTTAAATATTATCAGCCAGATTTTTCGATTGGAGGGATAACAATACTTCAAATATTCTCCATTTTGTGGATTATTGCAATAACTTTTCTTGTTGCTAGAATTATTAAATCAGGTTTCGAAATATACACTTATGAACTCAAAGAAAAAATGCATCGAAAGATCGATGATACTTTATTTAATTTTTTACGTAAGTTAATTAATTTTTCAGTATATATTGTTGCATTATCAATTATTTTGAAACAATTCGGTGTAGAAATAACTCCGCTATTAGCTGGGCTCGGTATTGCAGGTATTGCTGTCGCAATGGCCTTGAAAGATACACTTTCTAACTTCTTGTCCGCAATTTACATAACTGCAGATCGACCAATGAAATTGGGAGATTATATCGAACTTGACTCAAAAACTGCAGGATATGTTGTGGACATCGGGTGGCGTACAACTCGATTAAAAACTTGGGACCACAATTATTTGATTTTACCAAATTCTAAAATTGCAGAATCTGTTTTTAGAAATTATAATGCACCTAAACGTGAAATGACAACTCTGGTTTCATGTGGTGTCTCGTATGACTCAGATCTAAATAAGGTGGAAAAAGTTGCATTGACTGTAGCAAAAAAGGTTCAAAAATCAGTAGATGGAACAATTAAAGACTATGTTCCTTCATTTAGATTCAGAGAATTTGGAGATAACGCAATCACATTTACAGTTAGTTTAAGAGTTAAAAATCGAGAAAATAGGGGCATTGTAGTTCATGAATTTATTAAGGCTTTGAAAGCTCGCTTTGACAAAGAAAAAATAGAAATCCCATTCCCTCAGTTAGATATTCATATGTCTAAAAATTAAAATTCTGATAAAAAACAATCTCTGTCACTTAAATCTTCATCTTCTCCTCTCCAAAGATGATCGGGAATGTCTTCATAAATTTTATCTGCATCGCTTTTTACCGTTTCTTCTAATTCTTTTTGATCGCCATTAACTTTGAAAATTTTATTGTGGTCTAATAACCAATAGTGAATTCGCCATTCTCGTCCGTACCGTGATGATGCTTCTTCGCTTTCTGTTCGAACTAGTCCGTAGTCTTGGAGTAAGTAAAATACATTTCGGTCCTGTGGTTCCAGCACATTATCTATAATTCGGTCTTGAAATCCGAAAAATCCTAAAATATAATCTGCCATATCTATTGCGGAATCGTGATCTAGCTGTCTTTCGGGCGTTTTTGCTGTTGCTCCTCGAATGGCTTTTGCAAACTCTTTCGTATCTACAAAATATCCTTTTGGGACCATAGTTTATGTCCGTTTCAAGTAATTATAAACGTTTCACTTCGCAGTAATAAAAAATCGTTATAAGGCTCGCCAATAATCTATAAGTGTGACTGAATTAAAGAAATCCATCTCCTTCAGTGTTTTAGTACTTCTCGCTATAAATGCAATTATTGGTACAGGAATATTTTTTGTTCCAGGTATCGCTGCTAGAATTGCAGGACCGGCCTCAATCATATCTTGGGTATTAGTCGGATTTTTGGCGTTATTGGTTGCAGCCTGTTTTGCTGAACTAGTTAGTATGTTTCCAAAAGCAGGTGGAGTATACGAATACACAAAGCAAGCATTTGGAGAATTTGGGGGATTCATGGTCGGATGGATATCTTGGATAGTTGCAAACGTAACTATCGCCATGCTTTCTATTGGTTGCCTAGAATATCTTGCGGTGTTTATTGATATGAGTCATATTACTAAGACTATAATCGCATTATTTATTGTTGCATTAGTAAATTTTGTTTCATTTAGAGGTATCGACTTGTCAGTTAAGGTTCTACTATTCTTCTCAATAATTACCATCATGAGTCTTTGGACATTGATGAGTTGGGGAATTTATTATTTTGATGTATCTAAACTTCAGTTCTTGGACATATTCCCTAAAGTATCCATAGTTATAGCCATGGTTTACATACTCGAGACCTTCTTTGGATGGGAAACTGTCGCGAATTTAGCTGAAGAAACTAAAGATGCTAGTAAAGTCATTCCTAAAGTTATGATGATTGGAACTGTGGCAGTAATTGTATTAGCAATCGGAGTTGTTTCGGTGGCATTGGGTGCAGTTCCTCACGATGTTTTAGCAAGCAGCACTGCTCCTTTGACAGATGTTGCTGAAGTCATAATGGGGAGCAAGGGTGCCTTAATCATAACTGCATTAATTTTCTTGAATATCTTTGGCGGTGCGGCTGCATGGATAATTACGGCGCCGAGATTAATTTTTGCTCTTGCACGAGACGGATTATTACCGAATGCACTTGGAAGAGTACATCCTCGATTTCAGACACCGTACATGGCGATTTTACTTCAAGCAATACTAAGCGGAATTATAATTTTATCTGGTAGTTATGAATTATTATTAGAAATGATTCTGCCTCTCGCAATTTTCATGTATACAATGGTTGTAATGAGCGTAACTATATTACGATTTACTGAACCTCACCGAGAACGATCGTTCAAAGTTCCATTCGGAAAGATAGTTCCGGTATTGGTCGGATTATCTTTGATGTTTTTGATGGGAGGGATTGAACCTCCGACAATTATGACTGGAGCCATGTTTGCATTTATTGGAATTCCTCTTTACTTATTGAAAGGTATTGAAAATAAATCTTCAATTTTAGAAGGGATGTTAAATTGGTCTGCAAGCTTTAGAAAATTATCATATAATATATTCGTAAAACCTCGAACACATAAACACATTCTTGCATTCTTCGGGGATTTCAAAGATAGAAAAATTTTGAATATGGGAACGAGTTCAGGAGTTCTTGCAAAGGAATTAGCAGAAATTGTTGGAGATAAAGGGACAATTTTGGCAACCGACGTTTCGGAAGGTGATTTGAAAAATGCACACAAGCTTGCAATGAAAAATCGATTAAATAATATCGAATTTATTCGGGAAGATTCAAGCGATAGAGCAAATTTACATACTAAAGTTAAGGGCATCCATGGTGTAACTTCAATTGGTTTACTTGGATATACTGGTGAGCCCGATAAATTCCTTGACGCACTTAGTAAACGAGTCGTTCATAGAGGAAGAATCTATTTCATAGATTATGATCGAGTGTTCAAATTATTTAGAGCGCCAGATTGGATTCGAAACCGACACGATTTAGTTTTGAAATTTAGAAATCATGGGTTCCACGTTTCTTATGAAGTGGATAAAGGTTGGTTCTGGGACACAATTCATATTTCCGGATACAAGATAAAGTAGACTTTTTAAATTTCATTCCGCTTTAAAGAGCATGGGTAAAGATATCGGAAAGTTGCCTGACAATCATAAATTAACTTCTAAATGGCAGAAATATTGGTCCAGAAATAAACTTTACAAGTTTGACGAATCTTCTAGAAAACCCGTATATTCCATAGATACTCCTCCTCCAACGGTTTCAGGTAAGATGCATATCGGTCACGCATTTTCATATACTCAAACCGATTTTATCGCACGATATAAACGAATGAAAGGTATGAATGTTTTCTATCCTTTTGGTACGGACGATAATGGATTGGCAACTGAAAAATTAATACAAAAAGTTAGGGGCGTTTCTGCTAATAAATTAGATCGGGGGAAATATATCCGGCTATGTCTTAAAACTTTGAAAGAGATTAAACCTTCCTTTGTTCAAGGTTGGAAAGATATGGGTCTGAGTGCAGATTTTGATATGACTTTTTCATCAATTGATGAACATAGTCGAAAAATATCGCAAAAAACTTTCTTGGAGCTTTACAAGAAAGGTCGAGCATACAGAAAAGAATCTCCAGTATTATGGGATGTAAGATTTCAAACTGCAATTGCTCAAGCGGAACTTGAAGGTGTTGAACGAAATACCACTTTTAATGAAATTAAATTTAAATCTGAATCCGGAGATGATTTAGTTATTGCGACAACTCGTCCAGAATTACTTGGAGGTTGTGTTTCTTTAATGATTAATCCTTCTGATAAACGTGCGAAAAAGTTAGTTGGTAAATTCGCAGTAACACCACTCTATAATCATAAAGTTCCGATTATTGCAGATAAACGAGTTGATCCGGATAAAGGTACGGGATTAGTAATGTGTTGTACTTTCGGTGATCAAGTCGACATTGAATGGTATAAGGAATACAATCTTCCTTTAAAGATGGTGATAACCCCTGACGGTAAGTTGAATGCGGCATCGGGAAAATATAAAGGCCTAACAATTATTGAAGCGCGTAAAAACATAATTGAGGATTTGAAAAAGGATAAACTTCTTGTAAATCAAACAAAAAGAAAGCAAATTGTTCAAGTTGGTGAAAGATCCAAAGAACCCGTAGAGATTATTAATTCGGTTCAATGGTATATTAAATATTTAGATCGACGTTCAGATTTCCTGAAAGGAATGCGAGAATTAAATTGGTATCCGAAATACATGTCCGTCAGATTAAAAAATTGGATAGATGGATTAGGTTGGGACTGGTCCGTTGCGCGTCAAAGAAAATTTGGTGTTCCAATTCCGGTTTGGTATGATGAAGATGGAAAGGTGTATCTTCCCAAAGAATCGGATTTGCCCGTAGATCCAACAAAAGATAAGCCATCTAGATTTTCTAAAAAGAAAAAATTGATTCCGGAAACAGATGTTTTTGATACGTGGTTTACCTCTGCAAGTTCGCCGGAACTTTACAGGGAATTAGTTAAGAGTCCATCAATTAAGAAAAAGTTGAATGTTTTCAATTTAAGACCCCAGGCTCACGATATAATAAATTTTTGGTTATTCTATACTCTAGCAAAAAATCGATTGATTTCAGGGAAAAATCCTTGGTTAGCTACCACAATCTCAGGTCATGTTCAAGACCCAAATGGTAGAAAAATGAGTAAATCACTTGGTAATGTTATCGAACCCGAAAAAATGATTCAAAAATATAATGTTGATGCGCTTAGATATTTTGCAGGATCAAAGAAACTAGGCGATGATGCTCCGTTCCAAGAAAAAGAATTGAAAACTGGAATCAAACTAATGAACAAGCTTTGGAATACAACTCGATTTCTGAGAATGAATACGGATTCTCCTCCTCGAAAAACTGAACTAGAAATTGAGGATAAGTGGATTTTATCAAAATTAGATTCGACATTTAGAGCATATGAAAGACATTTTGACGCTTATGATCCTAAATTTGCATTGCATGTAGCAGAACAATTTTTCTTGAAAGAATTTTGTGACTTTTACTTAGAAATGATTAAAGGTCGTATTTATGGAAACAATAAATCTAGTAAATCTGCGGCACTTTGGACGGCAAATCGAGTTCTATATTCGTCACTACAACTATTTGCACCATTCTTATGTTTCTTGACAGAAGAAATTTATCAAACTATTTACAAAAAAGGAAAAAGTATTCACTTAACTACTTTCCAGAATCTTGGAAAACGAGATTCTTCTTCGGAGAAGCTTGGTGAATTGTCAAAGCAGATTATTAGTGAGATAAGAAAATGGAAACAAGAGAATAATGTTAAGCTTGGTGAATTTGTGGACGTTTTGAAGATTAAACATCCAAACGCAAGTAAAGTTCAGAGAGTATCTGAATTAATCTGTAGAACTGCTCGAGTTAATGAATTGAAACTTTCTACCGGTAAATTATCTATTTCTGCGTAAAGCTTTTTTTGCGTGTTTTGAATAAAATAAGAAATGTAGTTTGTGGTGTTTTTTATTTTTATTAGTTAACGGATGTTCAAAAAATATTGCTCCTCTAACAAATGCGGGAATTCTTGCGAGTTTACCAAACATGCCAACTCTGCTAGCCCTGCCTGCTAATTCTGCGTCTCGGACTATTCGCGCGCCCGAACCAACGCCCTTAACTTCATGCAAAACTGCTTGAGTTGAAGCAACTGGTGCTTCTACTGGAGCAAGCCGCGTAATTAGATATGCTTCCTCAAATAATCGAAATATTAACATAAATGGGAAAACTGCGAAAACTTCTAACCAGTGGTGTTTGAGAAAATATTTTTTGCTCGTAGAACGACGATATTTGAAAATAACATCGAATCCTAACACAAATGTTATCAAAAAGAATTCTAGAAAAATCAATAAGTTCTCATAATCATGTATTGCTTCTACAAAGAACAAATTCATAATCATGTGTGCAATAACAAACATTAACGCGTAAGGTACCATCTTATCAATGAAAATCTCGAATCTGATGTGTCTCATATTGAAATATATTTGCGTAATATAAAATTGTTTTGAACAAAAGCCTTATAATTTCGATTTATGAAGTCAATAAATGGATGACAAAGAGCGATTTGCCTTAAGGAAACAATTGAAAGAACTCAATCAATATAGAGCAAGGCATACTGAATTAGTTTCAGTCTATATCCCTGGCGGATATGATATTCAAAAAGTTATAAATCAAATTTCTAGTGAATTGAGTCTGGCGCGAAATATTAAATCTGCTTCAACTAGAAAAAATGTTTCAAATGCCTTAGAAAAAATGATTCGAGGTTTGAGAGATTACTCTAAAACTCCGGAAAACGGGTTGGCTGCTTTTGCAGGTAATGTTTCGGGGAAAGAAGGAGTTAGTGATGTTAGATTCTGGGGAATTGAACCTCCGGAAAAAATGTCTGTTCGTAAATATCGTTGTGATCAATCATTCTTGCTTGACCCGCTTTCGGAAATGATGGAAGTTCATGATGCTTACGGAATTGTTATTTTAGATCGAAGAGAGGCTCAAGTCGCAATCCTGAAAGGTAAAACTATCAGTGTTATTTATAGTGAAACATCTGCGGTTCCGGGAAAATATAAAGCCGGAGGTCAATCTGCTGCTCGATTCGCAAGAGTTAGAGAAGGATTGGCAAGGGCATTCTATCAAAAAGTTGCAAATGTAGTAAATCATGAATTTAATCCAGTTCTAATTAACTTAAAAGGAATAATTATTGGTGGCCCCGGTCCATCAAAGGAAGAATTCCATAACGAAAATTTCCTAAACCAAGAAATAAAAAAGAAGGTCATTGCGGTGGTCGACGTTGGTTATTCAGGTGAACAAGGAATTGCTGAACTCTTGGAAAAATCTAAAGAAATCTTAGCAGAAGAATCTATGATTCGAGAAAAGAAAGCCACTGATCGATTCTTTAACATTCTGGGTAAAACTCCGGATTTAGCAACTTACGGTGAAGAAAATGTTAAGAAAGCTTCAGAATTAGGTGCGATTGAATTAATGTTAATCTCTGATTCTAAATCCGAAGATGACATTGAAAAATTTGCAGACTTGGTTGAAGCCCAGCGAGGAGATTGGATTATAATTAGTTCATCGAGTAGAGAGGGTCAAACGTTGGATGGTCTCGGCGGTGTTGGAGCAATTCTCAGATATAAAGTAAATTGGTAGTTTTTTATAGTTTGTAATTAAATATTAACTATGGTTTCATTGAGTAATGCGGAAAAAATTGCAAAATCCGCAGGTGCTGAACGAGTTTCTAATTCGTTTAAGAAAAAATTAAAGTATGTTCTGGAAGAATATGGTCGAGAACTCTCAAAGAAATCTATAAAATTCGCTTCATATAAGGGTCGTGCCACGATTCGTGAAGAAGATTTGGAAAACGCGCTAAGATAAACCTTTTAAATCTCATCTTTCTACTGCTCCTATGTCAGACATTTCTATGGCCGAAATTGGTAAAATGAAAGTAGGTAGATATATAGTCGTAAATGGCGAACCTTGTCAAATTACTTCTATGTCTAAATCTGCGCCAGGTAAACACGGTCACGCAAAATATAGAGTTGACGCAAAGAACATTTTCACTGGAAACAAGTCAAACATTGTAATGACTGCTCACCAACACGTAGAGGTTCCAAATTTAAAGAAACAAAATGCACAAGTTTTGTCTGTTTCTGGAAATTCTGCACAAATCATGGATATGGAGACTTACGAAACTTTTGATCTAGATATTCCCGAAGAATTACAAGGACAAGTCGAAGCTGGTAAAACAATTATGTATTGGGAAATTATGGGTAAAAGAATGATGAAACAAATTGTAAATTAAAATGAAAATTCCTGAAGCTGAAGTTCGATTATTTAACAGAGTATTTATTTGTCGTAAATGTAAATCCAAAGTTAGAGCGTCTGCATCTCGGATTAGAGAAAAATTAATTGTTTGTCCAAAATGTCAAAGTCGAAATTTTAGAGCAAAAGTTAAAGAAAAACGAATTGCTAAGTAAATACTTAACTTTTATAAACTAACATTAGAACCTAATTTCATGTCAAAAATAGTTATGCCTGAAATGAATATCGGTTTAATCGGTCACGTAGATCACGGTAAAACAACCTTAACTTCTGCGCTTTCGGGAAAATGGACGGATACTCATTCTGAAGAATTGAAACGAGGAATTACTATTAAACTGGGCTATGCTGACATAACAATTCGTAAAGATTCCAAGGGTAATTTGACTACTTCGGAGAAAGACAGTAAAGGTAAAGAAAATAAAATTATTCGTAAGGTTTCGCTAATTGATGCCCCGGGCCACGAAACATTAATGGCAGTTATGATTTCTGGAGCTGCAATCATGAATGGTGCAATATTAATGGTTGCCGCAAATGAAGAATGTCCACAACCTCAGACGAGGGAGCACTTAACTGTTTTGAAAATTCTGGGAATCAAAAATATAATTGTTGTTCAAAACAAAGTTGACTTGATTTCTGAAAAAGAGGCCAAATCAAATTATAATCAAATTAAAAAATTCGTTAAAGATACATTGGGTTTTGATGTTCCAATTGTTCCGCTGTCTGCGCAAAAGGGTGCAAATATCGATGTATTATTGGAAGCAATTGAAGAATTTATGCCAACTCCAAAAATTAAACGAGGCGATATTTCGGAGTTCGTCGTTGCAAGAAGTTTTGATATTAACAAACCAGGAACTGAAATAAATAAACTTTCGGGCGGAATTCTTGGTGGAACTATTACTTCAGGTAAATTCAAAGTTGGACAAGATATCGAAATATCTCCTGGTTTCAAAACAGAACGAAAGGGTGTTCCAATGTGGACTCCAGTAAAAACTAAAGTTAAGAATATTGTTTCTGGCGGAAATCCTGTAACGGATAAGGGTCCGGGCGGTTCAATTGCGATAGAGACTGAATTGGATCCAAGTCAAACAAAAACCGATTCGTTAGTAGGAAATATTGTTTCTGAGGTCGGTAAGAGTCCGGCAACTATCACCAATTTAAATTTAGAAGCCACATTATTTGATAAAGTTCTGGGTGCAAAGGAAAATCTAAATATTGACCCAATTAAATCTAATGAAACTTTGGTAATGAACATTGGTACTGCAACAACTTGGGGGATGGTGACTCAGCCCGGAAAAAATATTACAGTAAATTTGAAAAAGGCAATATCTGCAAGAAAAGGTTCAAAGGTTTCAATTAGTAGAAAATTCGGAAGTCGATGGCACTTAATTGGATACGGTGAAATTAAATGAAAAATAAATATCGAATTATTTTGTTAATTGGATTTTGTTCGTTAAGCTTATTAATCTCTACTCAATTAGATAAAATATTCGCATGAAAATTAAGAAAAAAACATTGAAACTTGCTGTTGTTGGAATTATTTCTTTTGCAATTTTAGTTGGATCAATATCTTACTTTACAGGTAAAGAAGATCCTGCAGTTGCTGAGCTTGCTCAATGTTTAACGGATAAAGGTGCAAAAATGTATGGTGCATTTTGGTGCGGAGCATGTCATGAACAAAAAAAGTTATTTGGTAATACTTTCAAATATATTGATTATATAGAATGTGATTCTCGCGGTGACGACCCTCAACCGGAGCTTTGTCAAATTGAAGGTATTAGCGGTTATCCTACTTGGAAGATTAATGGTCAAACTTTGACCGGAGTCAGAAGTTTTGAACAATTGGCCGGTGTTGCTGGTTGCGAATATGGAATTTAAATTAATTGGTGCGCCCATTGCACTTTACAAAGAATTTGATACTGGTGCAGAAAAAGGAGTGTCTGCAATTCGTAAAGAACTCGGAATCAATTTTAAATCTTTGAAATTGAAAAATTGTACTCAAGAATCTGCAAATGATAAAATTTATGCTGCTGCAAGAAAAATAATGAATAAATATCGCTCATTTTTTATCGGGGGTGATCACTCAATAACTTACCCGATTCTAAAAGCTCAAATTAAACCTTTCGATGTTTTTTGGTTTGATGCTCATCCAGACATATATGACTTCTACAGACACAAATATAGCCATGCAACCGTCATGCGGCGAATTTTAGAATTACCAAATTGTCGGACGATATATCTAATTGGAAATCGAGCTATGGAACCCGAAGAAAGGGAATTCCTAAATAACACGCAAAGAGTTAAACGAATTAGTACACACCGAGTTAAGAAAATTCATTCACGAAGATATTATGTTACTGTAGATATGGATGTTTTAGATCCATCTGAAGCGCCAGCAGTAGATCATCCTGAGCCAAACGGGCTTTCAATGACTCAACTTTTGAATACATTAAAACATTTGAAAAAAGGAAATATGATTGGTTGCGATTTGGTAGAAGTTGTTCCAGATAACGATTCGAGCGGAATAACTGAAAAGAATGCTGCTAAGATAATTAAAAATTTATTGAATTAAATATATTTTTTAATGTTAGCAGAATATATTTGTATGAAAGACGCATTGATTACAGGAGGAAGTTCGGGATTAGGTTATGAATTATCTAAACTTTTAATAAATGATTTTAATATAACAAATCTTTCAAGAACTCCTTCAGATTTGAGTGTTAGAAACATCAAAATTGATTTGTCAAACTCAAAAAAATTAAAAAATGTAATTTCAAAACTATCTTCTGAAAATTTTTCATTATTGGTATTAAATGCGGGAAGCATTCATTGGCGAAAAATTGGTGAAATACCTTATGAGGAGATAGATACTGATTTTAAAATAAATATAACAAATATGATAAAAATTACGAATGGACTTGTCACTCAAATAATTAAAAACAATGGAACAATAATTGTTATTGGATCAACAGCAGCATATAATACTCATGATGGTGGTTCAGTATACACTTCTTCAAAATATGCAGTTAAGGGATTTATTGAAGCATTGCAACACGATTTGAAAAATACAAAAGTTAGAATTTTGGGTTTACATCCTAGTGGATTTGAATCAAATCTTCATGTTAAAGGTGGAATGTCTAGAAAAAATAAGAATCGTCCCAAATCAAATGAAATTTCAAATCGAGTTTATAAGATTTATAGTTCTAATACTAGATTTACAAATAAAATTATATAACTATTCAATGGATATTGTTCCATTATTATCTTTTAATATTGATTCGAGAGATTTTTCAAATCGAGCAGTAATTTTTTCGTCCAGTTTCCGTTTGATTTGAAATTTTATGTTAAATTCTTCATTATCTTGTTTAGAAATGTAAAATTCTCCGACATAATTTGAAGATCCTGAACCGATAATTCTTCGCTTCCATCTATCTATTGATGAATTAAATTGATATAATTGAGATCTAAATCCGTTACCATTTGACGATATGTATCCAAAATCTATATTTTCTTTCAGCATTTGTTTTCTGGCTCTTGACAAAATTTTATAGAACGGTTTTTTCATATGCTGACCATTATATCCTCCACTCGATAGTCCCATTGCATTTTTTGTTGTTCAATTTAACTTTAAAGGGTTACGCCTTGACAAAATTGTGGATTATTAATCCTAATGCACTTAATCCGGTCCCGCTGATTAGAACTTGAGTATCCAATTGTAACATTAAGAAGAAAGATGTTATGATTCCCAGAACTGCAGGTATTGGAATATTATTATAGCTTAATGGAACTCTAAATCCTTTAGAAACACTCTTTTCTTTTTTACGTTTGTAAATTAGAGATAAATTAACCAGTATGAATGTTAAGAAAACGGTGAAGTTAGTTAATTCTGCCACGGTTCCAATATTTTCAATTAATGCGAATGCTGCTGCCAAAATTCCTATAAATAAAATTGCGATGTGCGGGGTTTGCCGAGTTTTTGAAACTGATGCAAACTTTGAAAGTTTTTTATAATATTTGGAAATTCCGTAAAGTTGTCTAGATGCGCCAATTAAAATAATTAAAACAGTATTTCCGGTTGAAAATAATGCAATTATAGCAAGTGCCAAAAATGCAGAAGACCCCAATGCTACTGCCGCAACGTCCGCCAATGGAGCAGAAGATTTGGCCAACGTTTGCCAATCCAATACGCTTACTGCTGAAATTGCTACCAATATGTAAATTACTGTTGAAATTAAAATAGAGAGCATAATTGCTCGGGGAATTGTTTTACTTGGATTTTTTGTCTCTTCAGAAAGTTTAGCAATACTTTCAAATCCAATATATGCAAAGAATATTAATGCTGCTGCAGAAAAAACGCCATCAAATCCATTTGCTAATTCCATATAATCTATATTGCCAAATGATCCAATTCCCAAATATATTATAAAAAGAAGACCCAGGGTTTCTAAGATGGTAAACACAATATTTGTCCATGCTGCTTCTTTGATTCCATAATAACTAATGAATGAAAATAATGCGATCAAACTAATCGCGATACTTACTTTAGATATAGCCCAGGTTGGAAAGAGTGCAGCGAAATATCCTGCAAATCCTAACGCAACTGCTGCAGCCGAAATTATTCCCAATAAAACAATTAACCAACCCGTCATGAATCCCAATCGCTCATTTAAGGAGCGTTTAACATAATCATATTCTGCAGAGTCATCTGTTCTTCCCGAAGTAAATTCTGCATAACTCATTCCTGTAAAAATTGCTACAATTGATGCTAATCCAAAACTCATCCAGACTGCATTTCCAGCGAGGCCTGCTGCTGCGCCAATTAATACATAAATTCCGGCTCCCAGAATTATTCCAACACCCATTAAAGTGGTTTCAAATAGTCCTAAATTTCGCTTCAATTTATGCATATCTCATAAATGGGTTTTGACTAATATAAAACTTTAGACTGAAGTAACATTTACGTTATTTATTCTTCCGGACGGAACTTCGGTGGGGATATCTGATTCCCAATTTACTATTCGTTCTTTTTTGTTTGATAACTCATCTATGTTCTTCATCAAATTAATCATATCTCCGGAGATACGAATATCTTTTGCTGAACCGATAATTCTTCCGCTCTTGACTACAAAAATTGCATCTCGCGGCAATACTGAAAATGAGCCTTTTAGGTAATTTTGATATCGATGATACCAACTATTTGTGATCATCAGTCCATCGTCTAATCCGGACAGTAATTTTTCGTCCGATTTTCTACCAATCGGTACAACTAAATTTGAAGGTTGAGCATATAGTAATCCCGCATTTGCAGTTGGTTGTAGTTTGAATCTTTTTGCAGAAGAGCTATTGTTCAAATATGTTTTCAAAGTTCCTGATGAAATTAATTCTGTTGCTTTTGTGGGTCTTCCTTCTGAATCAAAAGGTTTTGATCCAATTCCTCTTGCTAAATTCCCGACATCGAATAATGAAAATTTTTCATTAGTTACTTGTTTGTTTAATTTATTCAAATAGAAAGATGATCCGGTTTCAACCCCTTCGGCAATTGTTGCTCGACCGACTTCATTTACTAAATTTGCAAATGCCATTGGTTGGAAAATTATGTCGTATTTTCCGGACTTAATTTTCTCGGGATAACTGGCAAGTTTTGCTTCATCTGCAGATTGAATTACTTTTGGACGATATTTGAATTCTTTGATATTTGTTGCAACACAAACTTTGTGCGCAGATGAATCACTTGTCAATGATCTTAATGATAAAGAAATATTAGAATTATCGTATGATTCATCTACGCCCGTTGAAGTTACTAACCTAGTACTTCCGTAACTGTGTGATAGGGTTCCGGCAGTTCTTTCTGCACCCTTCTGATTTGCTAAATCTATTGCATCTCGAAGAATGGGCACTGCTTTTGATCCAAGAGATTTTATTTCAGGGTCGTAGATTCCTCGGACGTCTCTATATCTAAACGTTCCAGTTGGTAATCCTGAAAAATTTTTATTGATTGGGTTATTTTGTGTAAATTTGATTAAACGTATAAGTTGTTTATCGATATCAGTTTGATCAGAGTAAGATATATCTGTTCCGCTGGTTTTTAATGATCCGTCCTCTCCAATTGATAAAAATACGGACAATGAAGAAGTGTCCCAATTTTTGTTTGCAACAACCTCATTATTTGCAAATTTATTTTGGAATGATTCACCTGAATGAGAAGTAATAACTATATCTTTAGCACCTAATGACTTCAACTTTTTGAGAGTATAATCTTGAGCTGCATTTAACCTCATAATTTAATACCTCTCAATAATAAACTTGGACCACCCATTGATGTTGGAACACCTTGCATTGGCTCACCTTTTCCACACGGTCCTCCAACCATTCCAAATGAAGCCTTATTTCCAACTCCGTCAACTGAAGACCACATTTTGAAAGTATCTACTTCCAAATTCGGAAAAAGAACTGGTTTTGTAACTTCGCCATTTTCAATTAAATATGCTTCATTGCCTTTTGCTTTGAAATTATATCTGGTATCGTCAATATTCCATTCCATGAAATTTTTCATATAAATTCCTCTCTTGACATCTTTAATCAAACTTGATTCGCTAGATTTACCCGGAACAACATATGTATTTGACATTCGGATAAGCGGTTCTTTTGAATTGTCAGAAATTCTTGATGATGCATTGCTTGTCAATCCCATCTTTGCGGATGAATTTCGGTCATGCATGAATTCGTTGATTAATCCGTTTTTCATTAATATTTTGTCTCTTGCTTTTACTCCCTCTTCATCATACAAATAATACGCTGCAGAATTCTTCATTAAAGACGTATCTATAATATTTACGTAATCTGATCCGACACGTCTTCCTACCATATCTGTTTTTACAAATGATTCTCCTGCCTGTGCGGATTCTCTACCCATAATTCTGTCTGCTTCATACGGATGACCAACAGATTCATGAACCATTATTCCTGTAACTTCGTGTCCCACTACGAAATCCATAACTCCCTTCGGTGCGGCTACACCTTTGTTCAAAACATTTGACAAATTCTTTACTTCGGAAGTTAAAGTTTTGTTTAGATTCCAATTATTTACTGTTTCCCAACCGCCTTTGCCCGCCAAATAATTCATTCGTTGTGTGCTCTTACCGTTGGCCTTTACTGTAAAAAAATAATTCATGGTCGCTTCAGGGATTACTGAATGTATGTTTGACCCATCGGAATTCATATAATATTTATCAGTAATTTTTGTTTTCAAACCAATTGAGCTTGAATCAAATGAATCTAATTTTGACAGAGAATTGTATAACTCCAAAATGGTTTTGCTTTTCTTCTCATCAGATATTGAATTTAGTTTTATTTTTTCTTTGACTGAATATTTTTTGGAATGAGCTTTTTCCTCACTGAATTTTAATTCTTCCTTATTTATTCGAGATGCTGCTTTGGTGATTCTAACTTGTTTTTTGACTGCAGAACCAATTTTCCCACGAGTTGGTTCAGGAATAAATACAGTTCCCATCGAATTTCCAGTAATAAATCTTACAAAAATTGAATTGTCTTTTGTGTAATAAGATGAAACTGGAACATTGTTATCATAATAAAAGGAAGTTACGTCTTCCAAGGCATATCTTGCTTCAGCCCAATTTGCTCCTGCGTCCTGTGCGACAGAAATAGCAAATTTAAGTAAATCTTCCATTAAGTTTTATGGTTAGTAAGATATAAAATAGTTATCCTAACTCAGTGAATACAACTATATAGTCTCCAGAAGGTAGTTTTACCATCTAGACGATAAATAACAAATAAATTTATTAACCCGAAGGTAGTTTTTCATAAATGAAAGTTGAAATCTATACAACAAATGTTTGTCCTTGGTGTCACAAGGCAATGGAATTCTTTGATGAAAATAAAATCGATTATACTGAAAAAAATGTTCAAAAACATCCCGAATTAGCAGCAGAATTATTAGAAAAATCTGGGCAAATGGGTGTTCCTGTTATCGCAATTGGTGATGAAATTATAATCGGATTCAATAAAGATAGATTGAAAAAAACGCTTAAACTATGAGCTCTCCGTTTGACGAAGCTAAGCAGCAAATTGATTCGGCTGCAAATAAATTAGGAATTAGTAGACCTCTCCGAGTGAAGTTGAAAGAGCCCGATTTATTTTATTCCTTCTGGGTAAGAATTAGATTGGATAGTGGTCGTCGAGCAAAATTTCTGGGGTTCCGAAGTCAATACAATAATGCGCTTGGTCCATATAAAGGCGGGATTCGATTCCATCCACGGGAAACTGCTGAAACAATTAAGGCACTTTCTGCCTGGATGACTTGGAAATGTGCATTAACGGGTTTGCCTCTAGGTGGTGCCAAAGGCGGAATAGTTTGTAATCCTTCCGAATTGTCAACTCATGAACTTGAAAGATTATCAAAAGCTTATATTAAGAAAATAAAAAAAATAATTGGTCCTTGGAAAGACATTCCTGCTCCAGACGTATACACTAATGCTCAAACTATGGCATGGATGTTAGAGGCTTATGAAGATTTGATGAAAACATCTGCTCCCGGAACTTTTACGGGAAAGCCAGTTGAGTTAGGTGGTCATGAGGGACGCACTGAATCAACAGGATTGGGTGTTGCAATTACTACTCGCGAAGCTCTAAAAAAATTAAAACTTAAACCTCGTCAAACTACTGCAATTATTCAAGGATTTGGAAATGTTGGACAATTTGCTGCAAAATATTACGAAGAATTGGGAATAAAGGTGATTGGATACTCTGATTCATCTGGCGCAATATTTAATGAGAAAGGAATTAAATTCAAAGATGTTTTGGCGCACAAGAAAAAAGAAGGAAAACTATCTACGATGAAAGGTGTTAAACATATGCTTAATGGTACTCTTCTTGAACAAAAATGTGATATTTTGGCCCCATGTGCATTGGAGAGCGCCATAACTGAAAAGAACGCAGATAAAATTCGTGCAAAGATTATCGCAGAGGGGGCAAACGGTCCAATCACGAATAAAGCGGACAATATATTGTTCAAAAAAGGAATCTTTGTAATTCCGGGTATATTATGTAATGCCGGAGGAGTTGTTGGAAGTTATTTTGAATGGGCAATGAATAACAGCGGTGAGCGTTGGTCTTTGGAGAAATATAATAAAAATCTGGACGAAGTTCTTACACGCGCATTCTCTCGCGTTTACAAATCATATGAAAAAGAAAAGACTATTAATTTTAGAGAAACGGCATATATTATCGCAGTTAAGCGTGTCGCAGACGCAATGCGATTGAGAGGTCGAATATGAAATATGATGTTATAATTATTGGTGGCGGTGCTGCCGGACTTGGTGCTGCACTTTATTCTGCAAGATATAATCTAAAAACATTAATCATCGCTAAAGAATTTGGCGGTACGGGAAATATAGCTCACAAAGTCGATAATTGGATTGGTGAACCCGGGGTTTCAGGTATGGACTTAATGAATAAATTTGTTAAACATGTTGACGAATATGATGTTGATCGTATTGAAAGTGAAGTCACTAAAATTTCAAAACTTAGTGATGGATCATTTTCAGTGAGAGCTGACAAAACATATCATGGAAAATCCATAATTTATTCTCTTGGAATGAAACATCGTGAATTGGGAATTCCTGGGGAAAAGGAGTTTGCGGGAAAAGGAGTACATTATTGTTATACTTGTGATGGTCCACTCTATCCGAAAAAGAAAATTGCAGTTATTGGTGGTGGCGATGCAGCCGGTCTCGGAAGTTTATTTCTTTCAGAATATGGAAGTCAAGTCTATACATTAGTTCGAAAATCTACCATGCGAGCAGAACCAATTACACAAGAACAGATGAGCGAAAATAAAAAAATTAAGATCATGTTTGAAAATGAAGCTGCAGAATTTTATGGTGACAAACTACTTCGAGGAATTAAGTTGAAAAATGGACGTAAACTTGAAGTTGATGCCGCATTTATTGAAATCGGTCATATTCCTCTGAGCAATTTGGCAAAAGAAACAGGAGTTAAAACTAATTCTCACGGATTCATTCCTGTCGGCAACCATCAAAAAACAAATGTTAGGGGATTTTGTGCTGCAGGAGACATTACAACTCGGCACACTCTAAAACAATTCATCACCTCTGCTGCTGAAGGTTCAGTTGCGGCAGAAAGTATTTATAATTTCATCAAGAACAATAAGTGGTAATGGAATGGATGATTCCCTTCATGGGTTGGTTTTTAGTTGCAGTTGGGATTTTGAAAGTTCTAGACTGGAAAAGATTTACTGAAAATTTTATGAAGTATGATCTAATCGCAATGCGAAGTAAGACTTACTCAAATCTATATCCTCTAATCGAAATTATGTTGGGTGTGGCTTTCTTATACGCTTGGAACGTAAAGCTTGTTGCAGGAATTTTATTTGTTTTGATGAGTGTGGGTGTTGTAGGTGTATCTAAGTCTTTAAAATCAAACAAAAAAATACAATGTGCCTGTCTTGGAAAATTGGGGCATCACTTAAACATCCCGCTGACCAAATTCACTTTGGTCGAAGATATAATCATGGGGCTTATGGCCCTAATAATATTATTACTATGAATTTTGAGCAAATTAAAATCGTTTTATCTGAAAAGAAATACAAATTAGTATTTTTTGTTTCTTTGCTGACTTTTTTAGGAATAATTGCTTATTTCACAAATCTAGAATTAAATCTGAATAATTTTGGAACAGTTGCATACTTTCAATTGATAACTGACATCGGAATCGCTTTTGCATTTGCAGCATTTTTGGCATTATTTTTACATAACTACAATCTAACAAATAAATTACAACATAGCAAAGGTCTTGTCGGAGGCATTATTGGAACTTTATTCTTTGGTTGTGCCGCATGTAGTATAACTCTTGCGGGGTATCTGGGAATCGCAGGATTTATTTCTCTATTTCCATTATATGGCTTAGAATTAAAACTTTTGGCACTCGGAATTTTAGTTTTTTCACTTTCTAAACTTTCAAAAACAACTTGTTAGGCCCTGATAATTTTTGGCTTAACTTCCGTCAAATCTATTACAGTTGAAGGTTTTCCCGATAGTTTCCCTTCATCAATTAATCTGTCAATTTGCTCGGCAATTTCAGGATTGAGTTTTGACGGATTCACTAAATGTGGCTCTCCGGAAATATTTACTGAAGTCGTTACAAATGGTTTTCCTGATTTCTGAACTTTTCTAGTAAATGAATTATCGGGTATTCGAACTCCGACTTTGTCAGTATAAGAGACATGTTTTGAAATCGCCGATTTATTTTTTAATTTCATAACAAAGGTGAATGGACCCGGGAACTTCTTCAATAAATCTTTGTGTTTTAATTCAAAATTTTCTGTAATCCATTTCTTTGATGGAGCAATAATTGAGAATGGTTTTTTGTCTCTACGTTTTATCTTACGGATTTTTAATACAGATTTATTATTTGTCGCGTCGCAACCGATTCCGTAAATGGTGTCGGTGGGGTAAACAAAAATCTTACCTTCCAAAATATCCGATTTTAACATTTTTTATTTGCTGCCGTTACTAGCTTAAGCAATTGCCTCATCGACTTCTTCTTCTCGAATTATATTTTTAATTGATTCTAAATCTGATGTCAATTTATTTATTTGTGAAGTTATGTATCTTCGGTCATTCGTTCCCTTATTTCCCGAAAACATAGATTTGTGTTCTCTATCATCCATGACTGAATTTCTGAAGGTACTCAATAAACCTATTAGTTGGTCGACAACGCCGTGTAAATTATTCCAATCAATGTCTCCTCGCTGATTACCTGCAAATCGATCATATTTATTTACTAGTGACCTCAATTCCGAGAACGTTCCACCGTACCCTAATTTATTATAAGATCCGCTCTTATTATCATAAACTCGCCTGTAAAGTTTTTCTAATTTCCCGAAATCTAAATCCGTTTTGAAAGCCCGAGTCTTTGAATATAACATTTTTTCAAATTCTTGATGCTTTGCCCTTCTAATTTCTTCATTAGGCGTTAGGTCAAATTCTGTTCCTTCAGGGAAAATTAGCATTTTTTTATCTATTTCAAATTTTTTTTCGGTAGCAGTTTTAGCATTTAATTGTTTGCGTACGGCGTCCATATCTGTAGCCAAAGATTCAGTTAATTTGGCCAAGACTGGCCCAGTTCGCTTAATTTCGTCCGCTAGCTGAGTTAAATCCGATTTCATTTCTTCTAAATGGGTAACCAACGTCTGGGCATTTCCATCACTATCAATTTGTAATAATTGTTGGTAATCTACTGCACCTGAAACATTTGAATATTTATCAGATAATTCTTTTATTCTGTTCCCTTGCTCAGCAATGACTTTTTGTAATTCTTCCAAATCAAATTTGAGTTTTTCAACGGAAGTTGTTATATTTATCTCAGATTCTGTGGAAAGAGTCTTAATATTATTTAATTCGGCTTCTGATTTCTTCCAGCGTTCATGATTTTCCCCACATGTCTGTTGAAGATTCTGAAGTAACTGATGAATGTCATTCTTAATTAATCTGGATTCAGAATCCACTTTTTGAATGAATATCTTTGAATCTTCTGTTTTCGCTTTGAGTTTTTCTTCAGTTAATTCCAGGTCCTTTATTTCCTGATTAATCTCATTAACTAGTTTAGATTCTTCAGTTAATTCCTGAGCGAGTTCTTCTTCAGTCTTCTCTGCACCGGACTCAATATTTAATAATTCGTTAATCATATTTAATTCAGATTCAAGATGAGAAATTACTCTCTGACTATATTCATCAAAACTCTCTGCTCCAATTATATCGATGTCGAATAATTCTTTCCATTTATACATGAACTTTCGTCCGTAATTTCGTCTTCGTTCGTTCAAGTAGTTTCCCACTCTACCTGAATCTGAAGAGATCTTACCTAATTTGGTTAATACTTTTTCTCTTGCAGCTTTTACAGTTTTAATATTTTTCTGCAATTTTTTTCTTTTATTTTTCAAATCTTTTAATTCATTTTTGGCTTTTGATTTTGGACTATCTGAACTAAATAGTGAAGACATTTTTCTGAAAAGGTCTGTTGTAGCTGTGTCTCCTTCGCTTGGAAAACTGCTGGCTTTTCTAAATTGGACTACCATCCAGACCAAAATAAGCGCTCCCAATATTGAAGAAAATATGCTTGTTAAGGACACATTCAGTTCAGGTAATGTCGAGATTGGTAAGTTCATAGAAAAACTCGAAAATGGTGACGTTTTTGGAATTAAAAAGCTAAAGCCAAATAATCCCAAAAATACGATTATAAGCATATTTAATGCACTCATACAAAAGTTATTCTCTAGTGCTATATAATTTTAACTCTGGGCAAAAAAATACTTTTTAATATTTTAATAAACTACTTCTTAGATGAAAAATAAGAAAGATTTGATGAAAGAGGCAATGAATCTTATAAATTCATATCGGAAAGGAACTCCGAAACAGACAAAATATGAGGAAGAGTAATGATTAAAAAGGGAGAATTTACGAGATAATATGGGCAAATACCGTGTCGAAATTGATTTAGACAAGTGTATTGGTGCATTCGCATGTTCGGATGTTTATCCTGAACTGTGGGAAATCGGTTCGGATGGAAAGGCTCACATCTTGCTTGACGGAAGAGTCGAGGAAGACGGAATCGAATACATCGAAATTGACGAGAAAAAAATTGATGTCGATAAGGCGATTCAGTCTCAAGATGTTTGTCCAGTACAAGCAATAACGGTAACTAAAATAGAATGAAAGTAACAAAGGATATGACCATTGGCGACATAATCAAGAACCATCCTGAAGCAATCGAAGTTATGTTATCTTATGGCCTACACTGTGTTGGTTGTGCAGTTCAATACTGGGAAACATTGGAAGGCGGATGTAAAGGTCACGGATTTTCTGATGAAAAAATTGATCAATTAGTATCTGAAATTAATGCTGCATTAACAGTTGAGAAGGGAGAATTTGTGGCTACAAGTAATGCTTCTGAAAAATTGAAGGAAATGGCGAAAAAGGAAAATAAGGAAGCTGTTTTGAGAATTCAAGTAATCGCTGGTGGTTGCGCAGGATTCCAATATAAACTTGATTTTGATGAAATGAAAGATGAAGACGTAATAATTGAATCAAATGGTGTTAAATTTGTCATGGATTCTGAATCAAAAAATCTTTTGAGAGGTTCAAAAATTGAGTATTTAGATACTCTGAATGAATCTGGTTTTAGAATATCCAATCCAAATTCTGAAGAGTCGTGTGGTTGTGGTAAGAGTTTTGCTTAATAACTAAGCTTATAAACGAATTAAAATTGGAACTAATATGTTAATAGGTAATAAAGAAGACTCTAATTTGTATAATGAGTTGTATAATACTCTGCAGAGTGTTGATACTATACTTAAGGAAATTGGAACCAATTTTGGTGAATGGAAAACCTATTTTGGGAATAATGAATTTCATGAAGCGGATGCTCTAAAAGATAATCGATCTAGATTAATCGATAAATTTTATGAAATAAATGGTGCTGCCGGAACTATTTGTGATAATATTGTTGCGGAGTATGAAGGTGATCAAAAAAAAGTAATGTATGATAAATTTAAATCTGGATTTGATTATGAATTGGATCCTTATTGGAAAGATTTTCTTGGACACCCCTTAAAGTATTGTGCTTTACTAACTGACTTAATTATTGAAGAAACTGAGTTTACTTTTCAGCAATCTGATAGCAGAAATTTGAACTTTATTATAGATAATGAATAGATCATAGTTAAATTTATATATTCTAACGATGAGATATACTTAATGGCTTTTAGAACATATAAAGAACAATTAGCTCATGTTGAAAATGAGCAAAGAATAATGATGCAACATATTGATAAATTTACTAAAATGAAACAGGAACTATTAGTCCATGATATTAAATTTATAAATCAAGCAAGAATTCTGAAGCGAAAACTTGATAATCAAAGAGAATTGATTAATCAGATAAAAACTGAACGTGGAAAGAAAGGTCTTACTGAAGCTATGCAAAAGAAAGAAAGATTCTTAGCTAACCAAGTCGCGAGTGTAGAACCTCACTTATCTGAAATCATAAATTCTGCTGAAAAATTAGGACAAGACTTGAACTAATAGTAAACTTTTTAATTGAATTTTAGACATACATACTATGACAAATATGTGGCACGACATTTCATACGGTGAGAATTCACCAGACACAATCAATGTTATCATTGAAATACCTAGCGGAAGCAAAGATAAGTATGAATTGGATAAAGAAACCGGATTAATAATGCTCGATAGAGTTCTCGAAGTTTCTATGAGTTATCCTGGGAATTATGGTTTTGTTCCACAAACACTTTGTGATGATGATGATCCGTTAGATGTAATTTTACTTACGCATTCTCCTTTACATCCAGGAATTCTGGTAAAAGCAAGACCTGTCGGAATGTTGCATATGATTGACGGTGGTGAATCTGATGAAAAAATTCTTGCAGTTCCAGCAAATGATCCGAGATTTGATGAAATTAAAGATTTGAAGAACGTTCCAAAGGCATTCTTAGATGAAATTTATCACTTTTTTGATAGATATAAAGATCTTCGAAAAGGTAAAATTGAAATTGGTAGTTGGGTAAATGCACGAAAAGCAAAAAAAGCCATCAATGATTCTATCAAACTTTATGAAAAGACTTACCAATAATTTTTAATATAGAACGAATTATGTAGTTTGTGGAAAAACCTATTATTTCTCTGAAAAAGGTCTGGAAAATCTACGATATGGGCAGTTCCACCATTTATGCAAATAAAAATATATCTTTGGATATTTTCAAAAACGAAGTTGTATTCATCGTTGGAAAGTCTGGTTCAGGAAAGTCAACATTATTGAATATGATTGGAAGTTTAGATTATCCATCACGAGGTAAAATTTTACTTGATGGAACTGATATTTCTTCGTTAGAGGAAAGTGATCTCGCTCAAGTTCGAGGGAAGAAAATAGGTTTTGTATTCCAATCATTTAATTTGATTAACAGTATGACTGCCTTAGAAAATGTCATGCTTCCAATGACTTTTCAAAATATATCTGTTGAAGAAAAGACGTCTCGGGCAAAAGAAATTCTAAATAAAGTGGATATGAGTCATCGATTGAATAATCTTCCAAGTGAGCTGTCGGGCGGTGAACGACAGAGAGTTGCAGTGGCCCGTTCATTGGCAAATGATCCGGAAGTGGTTATCGCCGACGAACCGACAGGTAATCTTGATACAAAAACTGGGAAGATGGTCATGCAATTATTTAACAAAATCCACAAAGAAGGAAAGACCGTTATAATCGTGACTCATGATTTAGATTTAGTAACTCGAACACGTGAGCATAAAGTATATAAGATTGTAGATGGAGAGATAAAATAATGCGAAAAACAATTTCAGTTTTGTTATTTTTAGTATTAATTTCCGGAGTATCGGCTTATTCTGAAACGTCAGGAACTACTTCGACTACGCTAGAATTGCCGATTGTCGAAGGTAGTAATATCATTTTAGAAAGTTCTACTTATGAACCTGCACCTGCCGAACCTGGAAATTATTTAGATGTTTACACAGTAGTGCGAAATGCAGGAAGTGGAGAAATGCAAAATTTCTATGTTGCTGTTGAACCATCTTATCCATTTTACTTAATGGGTTCTGAAACGGGATATGAATTTATTGATCAATTGGTTCAAGGAAGAGAAAAATTAATTGACTTCAGAGTTATGGTTGACGATCAAGCACTTGGCGGAAATTATAATCTTGAAATTAAAGTTTGTAAAGATGCTTTCTGTAATGAAGAAGTTAAAACACTGATTACTTCAATTTCGGTAAATACTGGCGGAAAACCAAACTTAGAACTTGGTATTGATGATTATGAAGTATTTACACCAGGAAGTCTTGGCGAAATAATCATTACATCAGTAAATAAAGGTAAACAAGGCGTACAATTCTTGACTATTGAAATGGTTGATACTGAAGATTACGATATCATTTCTTCTCCGCGGAAATATTTGGGTGAATTAGAAACAGATGATTTCGAAAGAGAAACCTATCAAATATATATTAATCCAAACATTAAAACTTCCAAAGATGTTACTGTTTTACTGGATGTTGAATATTCTGACAATAATTACAAAACTTACAAATCTCAAGAAGAAGTAATATTCAAAGTATTTACTGAAATCGACGCCAAAAAAATTGGATTGGTTCAAGGGAGCTCTTTTGGAATGACTGCAATATTAATTTTAATTCTCGGATTCTTCGGATATCGATGGATGAGGAAGAGAAAGAAAAGAAATGTTGCGTGAGTATATTTTAATTGCTTTAAATAATCTTAGACGAAGAAAACTACGTAGTTGGTTAACTGTCATCGGGATCATCATCGGTATTTCTGCCATTGTTTCATTGACACTAATTGCTCAAGGTACGGAGAATGCAGTTAATCAAGCATTTGAAGAATTTGGTACAGATGTTATTTTAGTTCAAGGTGGTGCCACATTCAGTAGACCAACACCGGGAGAATATGGTCTTGAAGATAGAGACATAGATTTTTTTGAATCATTTGGTGAAACGGATATAGTGATACCTTATGTTTATGATACTCAGGAAGTTGAATATAAATCTGAAAAAAAATATCCTATTGTATATGCAATAGATACTGACCTTTGGAGTGAATTTTTAGCTAGATCTAATTTTGAAGTTGAGCGCGGTCGAAATTTTCAACCTGGTGAAACCGGTACGGTTGTGATAGGTTGGAAACTTAACCAAGACTATTTTGAAAAAAAGGTTGATCTAAAAAGTCGAATTAAAGTGGGTGGAAAAACATTCAAAGTAGTAGGAATATATGAAAAAGTAGGAAATGATGGTGATGATACTTCAATTGCAATGTCGCTCGATGATGCTCGAAAAGTTTTTGCTCCTGGCGGAAAGGTTACTGGAGCTCAAATTATTGTTAAAGAAGGAGTAGATTTAGATAAATTTGTTGAGGAACTTGAAGAAGAATATGAAGATTATAGAGGCGATAAAAATTTTATTATGAGTACCTCTTCGGCGATATTAGAACAAATAAATAATATTTTAGGAATAATTCAATATGTAATTGTAGGTATTGCAGGAATTGCTTTAATTGTTGGGGCAGTTGGTATCGCGAATACAATGTATATGTCTGTGCTTGAAAGAACCAAAGAAATCGGTGTTATGAAGTCAATTGGTGCAACAAATCAAGCCATTATGACAATCTTCCTGATTGAATCTGCTTTTTTCGGAATTGTGGGCGGCATAATTGGGAGCATTATTGGAATACTAATGGCATTGGGTGCAAAATATGCTATTGAGGCTTTTAGTCCCGGCTTACCGTTCCTAATTTTAATTGACCCTTATGTTATAACTGGGGCGATAATCTTCTCAGCAGTTGCGGGAATATTATCAGGCATTCTGCCAGCAAGAGCTGCTTCAAAATTAAATCCAGTCGATGCTTTACGCTACGAGTAATAAAAATGTCTGGGGAAAGTAATTCCCCGGTAAACAAATTTGGTGCCAGTAATCTTAGTTACCGGTTCAACAAGTTATATCCAAAGTACAATCCGGATAGTCCTACTACATAGTAGACTAACATGGACAACATTCCTCCGCCTAAGTAAGATACTAAATCATAACCTAGTGCAGTAGTTCCCCAATTAATAGCTCCAATAGCAACTAACCAGTTTGTGATACCTTTCATATCCATAATGATATCAATTAATTAATGTATATAAACATTTTGTATAATTTATCTATAAAAAGAGGTAGGGGAAAGTAGTTTTCCCCGGTAAACAATTTTGGTGCCAGTAATCTTAGTTACCGGACAATAAACCGTATCCCATCCACAATCCGGATAGTCCTACTGCTGCGTTCCATGCTGTTCCTAGTCCGCCCAAGTAAGAAGTTAAATCCATACCTGCGAATCCAAGAGCAACATTAACTGCACTAAGAACTACAATCCAAGTTGCAGCTGTGCTTAAGTTTCCTTTCATACTCGAAGTATGCCTCTTGTCCTATATAAATATTATGTAGAAGGGTAAATATGGGAATTATTTATAAAAAAGCACGAGCTTAGGATATTATGCGCAAAATAGACTTGATTCTAAGAAATACTGTTGAAACGATTACTTCTTCAGAATTAGATAAATTATTGCGTTCTCAAAAGACTCCGTCTGTGTATATCGGAGCTGCACCTTCGGGAAAAGTTCATCTAGGATATTATATTCAGGCAGTAAAATTAAAGGATTTTATTGATGCGGGTTTGGAAGTAAAATACCTTTTAGCAGACATACACGCATATCTGGACGATAGAAAATCACCGTGGAATCTAACTAAGGCACGGGCTAGATATTACAAAGAGGCTATGACTGCCATTCTGAAGTCGATTGGAGCAGATACAAAAAAGGTAAAATTTGTCCTGGGTTCGTCTTTCCAACAAAAAAGGGATTATATTTTTGACTTATACAAAATAATGGGTCTAGTTAAGCTAAAACGAGCAATGAGAGCCAGTTCAGAGGTAGTTCGACAAGTTGACAATCCAGATTTGGGTTCAATGAATTATGCCTTGATGCAAGCGATAGATGTTCATCATATCGGAGCAGATATTGCTTACTCCGGAATTGATCAAAGAAAAATTTACATGTTGGCACGAGAGGAAGTTTCAAAATTAGGCCACAACAAACCAGTTTGTCTATTCACTCCGTTAGTTGGATTAAGCAAAAATGGGGGAAAGATGTCTGCTTCCGAATCAAGTTCGGCAATTTATTTAGACGATACTCCTGCCTCTGTAACAAAGAAAATCGGTAAAGCTTATTGCCCGGAAGGAGTTATTGAAGGAAACGGTGTTTTTGATATGCTTCGACATGTTGTTTTTCCAGTAGATGGAAAATTTGATATTGTGCGACCTACTAAATTCGGCGGAAACAAGACTTACTTATCTTTAACTTCATTGGAAAAAGATTTCAAGAACAAAAAAATCCATCCTGCTGACTTGAAATCAAGTTTAGCAACTGTGTTCAACACTTATCTTTCAAAGGTTAAAAAACATTTTAAAAACAAGCAACACATTATCAACGCAGCTTATCCAAAATAAAGTTAGTCTTATAAATTTCTGTAACTT
>Ga0066863_10000178_pt1 | contig 27986 bp, 25 predicted proteins | sample ETN02SmetaG_2_FD_65495 | JGI IMG/M metagenome (GOLD analysis project Ga0066863, IMG submission 65495) | Marine microbial and viral communities from oxygen minimum zone, Eastern Pacific Ocean - ETNP2014F10-02SV253 | ecosystem: Environmental > Aquatic > Marine > Oceanic ...
ACTTTGATGTCTTAAATTCTCTGTAACCAGGTTCCGGCATTTCCAGTATATCTTTTGCTATTCCAATCAAATCTTCTGCATTGCTATCTATTCTTGATTCTACTTCTTTCTTTATATCTTCTATATTCATTAAAATATCCTCTATTTTGTAATTATCATTAATCCAAGTTGTAATATAAGAATATATTAATTTCATCACAAGTATTTAATGACTATATTTATGTAATAAAATTAGCAAATAATATTTAAAAGTACTATTTAAATAGAATAATGAAATTCTTAATAACAAAACTCAATCTTATTATTGTTTAATTTAAACAATTAAAACCATTCCATCTCTTCCTGGATCAGCACCGCCATCCCAAATTCCATCTTTAACTCTTATTCCATGAACGCCTGCAAATCCATAGCTAAAAGGGTTTCTGATCACTTCATACCCTTTTTTCTCCAATTTCTTAGTAATATATCTAGGTATTCTATTTGTGATATCTATCGCATTACTGTTAGCTGTAAATCTAGGGGCGGAAACTGCTTCTTGCATATTCATTCCAAATTCAATTACATTAAGAATAGTTTGTAATATTCCCATTGTTATATATGTCCCTCCAGGGGCTCCTACAATGATATAAGGCTTATCATCTTTAAACACTATAGTTGGACTCATACCAGTAAATCTTCTTTTCCCCGGTAAAATAGAGCCTGGCATTCCTGGTCTCGGATCAAATACACTCATACAACCGTTATACATAAAACCAAGTTCTTTTGTTATTACTCCTGATGGCATTCCAAGAGAATGTGTCATAGAAGCACTATTACCATTTCCATCCATAACAGCAATATGAGTTGTATCTTCAGATTCTTTCATTTCTCCATATCTAACAACATTAGCTTTTTCACCATTTTTTATAAGTTTAGCTATTTCAAAAGCATAATTTTTATCAGTTATCTGATCAACAGGAACATCTCTAAATAATGGATCTCCCACTTTTGTATCTTTATCAATAGTCGCATATTTCATTGCTTCTGCAACAACTGTTATATATTCAGAACTATTATGCCCCATAGATTTCAAATCAAATTGTTCTAAAATATTTAACATTTGTATTACCATAATCCCTCCACCAGGTGGTTGGTTAGTAGCAATTTTCAAACCTTTATAATTCCCCCATAAAGGTTCATTTCGGATTGTTTTATAGTCTTTCAAATCAGTATCAGAAAGAAATCCTCCATTAGATTCCATATCATCATTTATCTTTTTAGCAATCTCACCTGAATAAAAAACATCTACCCCACCCTGTTTTATGAGTTCTAGTGTTTGTTTCATATCAATATTTTTTATTCTAGTACCTAACGGATAAGGATTTCCTTGTTCATCCAAAAATATTTTTCTAGACATTTCGTTCTGCCTTAATTTATCATCCATAGATATTCTTCCATGCCCAGCCGAACGATCCCAAAATTCATCTATAGCAGGACTGATTGTAAATCCCTCTTCAGCAAAATCAATAGCTGGTTGAATAATATCTGCCCATGGCATTGTGCCGAATTCTTGAATAGCTTCATAAAAACCTTTTAATGTTCCCGGAGTCATAATTGATTCATACCCAACTTCATTTGCTCTATTTTTTAATATAAAACCAAAACCATCTCTGGCTTCATGAGCAATCTGGTCTTCCCACATGTCTTCTTTAACTGAAGAGGGAGCAGTAGTATGAAAGTCAATAAATCCATGAAAGTTTTTTTCAGGAATATACAATTGAAGTGATCCAAAGCCAGCAATTCCGCACATCATAGGATCCACAACAGTTTGAACTAATGCGCTAGAAATAGCGGCATCAACTGCATTACCTCCATCCTTTAATATTATAGATCCCGCTTCTACAGCTTCAGGTTGTGGTGCAGTTACAATTCCATGAGTCAAAATTTCCTCTCTATAAACAGTATACTCTTTGAGATATTTTCAGTAGTATAATTATAATTTTTTATGATTAATTATAATTACAATATATGAATATATTAATATCTCCTCAAGCGTTCAAGGGTAGTATTTCTGCAATTGAAGTAGCAAATAATATTGAAAAAGGAATAATCAAAGCTAATCCAAATCACAATATTATTAAATTACCCGTGGCTGATGGTGGCGATGATACACTTGATACTTTAGTTGAAATCACAAAAGGTAAAATATTTGAAACAACTGCAACAGGTCCAAGCGGAGAAAAAATCAAAACAAAATGGGGAGCTCTTGGTGATAATAAAACTGCTGTCATAGAAATGGCTAAAATATCCGGACTTGCTTTACTAAATAGAAACAAATTAAAACCACATAAATATTCTACTTACGGAATGGGGGAAATAATTAAAGAATGTTTAGATTATGGTTTTAATAATTTCATCATTGGAATTGGAGGGTCAGCTACAAATGATGGTGGACTAGGAATGGCAGAAGCATTAGGTGCAATATTAAAAGATAAAAATAATAAACAAATAAAAAGAGGAATTAAAGGTTTAAGTAGCTTAAGCACAATAGATTTAAGAGATATAGATAAAAGAATTTACAATTCCTCTTTTCAGATTGCTTGCGATGTTAATAATCCACTTTATGGACCTAACGGAGCAACATATATATTTGGGCCACAAAAAGGGTTTAATTCAGATGAAATAAAATTAATCGATTCATACATGAAAAACTACGGGAATTTAATAGATTCAATTAGTAAAAAAGAAATATCAAAACATCCTGGCAGTGGCGCTGCAGGAGGAATTGGCGCTGCTGCAATGTATTTCCTTAATGCAAAACTCAAATCAGGATCTGAAATAATTTTAGATTATCTTGACTTTGCAAAACATTGTGAAAATATTGATTTAATAATAACAGGAGAAGGGCAAATGGATTTCCAAACAATAAATAACAAAGCACCAATTGCTGTGGCTAGAATAGCACAAAAATACAAAATTCCTGTATTTGCAATTTGTGGAATTCTTGGAAAAGATTATCAAAAAGTATATAAAGAAGGAATTAAGAAAATATACCCTTTATGTGTGAATGAGAAAGAAATAGAATTTGCTATAAATAATGCCGGTAAATTAATTGCCGAAAATGCTTATCAAATAATTAAAGACAATTTTATCTAAAACGAATATTATCACTTGTTAAGTCTGAAATTTTAGTACAACCCATTAATTTCATATCTCTAATCATCTCTGATTGCAAATTCCCCAAAGCTTTTTCCACACCTTTTTGTCCACCTGCAGCTAAAGCATATAAATACATTTTACCTCCACTGCAAGCCTTGGCACCTAAACTTAAAGCTTTAAGAACATGAGTTCCTCTTGTTATTCCGCCTTCACATATGACATCAATTTTATCTCCCACTGCAGCAACTATCTCTGATAATTGATCAAAGGGCGCCCTACTACCATCAAGTTGCCTTCCTCCATGATTAGATATTATTATTCCTGTAGCTCCTATATCAACAGCTCTTTTGGCATCCTCTACACTCATTATTCCTTTTAAGCAAAATTCTTTCCCCCATTTTTTTCTTAATTCTTCTGCATCTTTCCAATTCATCGATTGGTCTAACATACTTGTAAAATATTCTCCTAAATTAACAATAAAATTAGCTTCATTAATATGATCTTTTAAAATTGGCAAATCGAATTTCTCATGTGTAAAATAATTTATTGCCCATGAAGGATGAGTGGCAAAACTTATCAAACTACTCAAAGATAACTTGAGAGGCATAGTGAAACCCGTTCTAAGATCTCTTTCCCGATTACCTGTAACAATTGTATCAACAGTTAAGGCTAAAACATCAAAATTAGCCTCATGGCACTGTTGTAACATATTATCAGTAAGTCCTCTATCTTTATGATAATAGAGTTGGAACATTTTAGGCGTTTTAATTGTACTTCCAATTTCTTCCAGTCCAACCGTGCCCAAAGAAGAAATACCAAACATGGTACCAAATTTCTGCGCAGCTTTTGAAACTGCTCTTTCTCCATCATGATGAAATAGGCGTTGAGCAGCTGTTGGGGAACAAAATAAAGGCATATCAATTTTCTGCCCCATCACAGTTGTTGAAAGATCTATATTCTCAACTCCGGCCAATACATTTGGAACTAGATCACATTGTTCATATGCTTCTGTATTTCTTCTTAAAGTAATTTCATCATCAGCACCTCCATCAATATAATGGAATATTGGTGAGGGTAATTTTGATCTGGCTAATTTTTGAAAATCTTCTGTATTGTGACAATTATCAATCTTATTAAAAACGTTCTTTAGAGATAATATTTCTAATATTGATAAAAGTAGTGATTTAATCATATTATTAACATATGTTTACAATAAAGAATTCACCATAAAACCTATTATCCAAAACAATAAAAATGTTACGGATGATATAAATTTCACAGAATTATTCCCAATATTATATTCGCCATAATTATCTGATGTTCTGACATACATCATTAATAAAAAAAGCATTATTGTAATTAGTAATATCGAAATAAAATTAACACCTAAAGCTATTCCAATAACAAATCCAATAAAAGCAAATGCCATAACTATTAATTTAGAGTTATTTTTTGAAATTGTATGTTTCTTTCTTGTCATATTTATATTCCAATTATCATATTATTATAAAAATATTCAATTATAATATTATAATAACAATTTATAAGTATATAAAAATTAACAATTAATAAATATGATTTACTTAGATAATTCGGCATCAACGCAAATAAGAGAAGAAGTGTTAAATATTATTTCAAATGAATTAAGACATTCATTTGCCAACCCTTCAAGCCCATATAAACCTGCCAGGCAATCTCGAGTTTCAATAGATAATTCAAGGAAAATTTTTGCAGAAACATTAAATTGTTCTGAAAATGAAATTATTTTTACTAGTGGAGGCACTGAATCTGACAACGCTGCAATAAAAGGCCCCGCTGAATCATTAAAATATTTTGGCAGCCATATAATAACAACTGCAGTAGAGCATCATGCGGTATTACATACCTGCAATGCACTTGAAAAACAAGGGTTCGAAATAACATATTTACCTACTAATAAACACGGTATAGTATCAAAAGAATCTGTTTTCAATGCTATCAAAGAAGATACTATTTTAATTTCAATTATATATGGAAACAATGAAATTGGATCTCTAAACCCTATTAAAGAAATAGGTCAAAGTTTAGCTAAACTAAAGAAAACCGAACCTAAAGTTCCATTATTTCACACTGATGCCATTCAAGCTGCTCCTTTTTTAAATTTAGATGTTGAGGAATTAGGTGTAGATCTTATGAGCCTTTCAGCACATAAATTTAATGGACCAAAAGGAATTGGAGTTTTATACATGAAAAACGGAACACCATTTGAATCACAAATGTCAGGAGGAGGACAAGAAAGACAAAAAAGATCTGGCACTGAAAATATAGCATTTATCGCAGGTGCCGCAACCGCAATGAAATTAGCCCATAAAGAAAAAAAAGAATTATCCAAAAATTTAAACCAATACAGAAATCTAATTATAGATTTTATTAATCAGAATTTTCCAGATACGATTATAAATGGACATCCTGAAAACTGCTTACCAAACATAATTAACTTAACTTTTCAAAATATAAGAGCTGATGATTTAATATCAGCATTAGATTTAGAAGATATTTGTATATCTAATGGCAGTGCTTGTACTACAAATTCCTTAGAGCCCTCACATGTATTACAATCTATAGGTGTTCAAGCTAATTTAGCTATAAACACTGTGAGAATCAGTCTTGGTCGTTACAATACCAAAGAAGAAATAAGCGAATTCTTAAAAATACTTAAAATTATTTTAAATCGTAGCTCAAAATTAAAATATGAAACTTCAGTTGAAATATAATTTCAAAGATATAAAATAATAAAATTCAAAATAAAATGATGTTAAAACACTGCTCAATGAATAATATTAAACATTTAACTATCTTCCTAACATTTATATTAATATTACCAATGTTAGGTTGTGAAAATGATGATTCAGAATTTCTACTTAGAAAAGGGCGTACAATTGCTATTGGAGCAACCCCACCTATAGTTAGAGATAGAGTAACATTCACAGATACAGCAGGAAAATTAAGATTGGTAAAACCAATATCTGCCAATAATAAATTAGTGATTGTTAAATTAAAAATACTAAATGATTCTGTTACTCATGTCCCTGTATTTATTGATACTGAAGCTGCAGAATTAGGTGACAGAGGGGGTTCAAGAGGATGGAATATAGATCCGTATGTTAATTCAGTTATAATTGCAACTGAAGAATCCGAATTAGACAAATACACACCATTCTTAAATGGGCACATAGAATTGAACAAAGGATTCGAAGTACAAGGATGGATGATTTTTGATATCCCCAGAAGTATTAAACCACTTACAATTTGGTGGAGAGAATCAGACGATATAGTAATAGATCTCCCTAAATAAATTAAATAACATCTAATTTAATGTTTTAGATTGATTTTTCTTATGATATTCTAATCTATATATATAATATGGAGTAAGATTTTGGCAGCATTAGAAGTAACAGATGATAGTTTTTCAAACGAGGTTCTTAATTCAGAATTACCAGTTTTAGTTGACTTTTGGGCTGAATGGTGTGGCCCATGTAAAATGGTATCACCTATAGTTGAAGAGTTATCTAATGAATACAATGGAAAAGTTAAAGTAGCAAAATTAGATGTAGACAGCAATCCTCAAACTGCTACAAATTATGGGATCAGAGGAATTCCAACTTTATTAATGTTTAAAGATGGGTCTGCTATAGATCAAATTGTAGGCGCAGTACCTAAAAATCACATTGCAGAACGTTTAGATAAAATTATATCTTAAAAATGAACATGGGAGTGAATGGGCTCTGGTGGGTCCCACGGACTTCAACTCCGTTGGCTTTGATTCTTTTATTGAAACGTTGGGTTCGATTCCCTCTCACTCCCGAATTAATTTCAAATAGTTTGCTAATATGAATCTATCAATTATTTCATGGATAATATACGACATCGGCAATACATTATTTAATGCTGGGGTAACAGGCCTTTTCTTTCCTTTATGGATAATAACCAAACTAAACGGAACTGATGCCACTGTCGGATATACTCTTTCAATTAGTTTGTTAGCTACCTTAATAATTTCACCTATAATAGGTGCAGTATCAGATCAGGTTGAAACCAGAAAAATTTTTCTAGGTATTTTTACTATATTATGTGGGATATCTACTACATTAATAGGGAATTCCACAATTATTTTAAGTCTTTTAAGTTATGGTTTTGCTGTAACAACTCTTCACATTGGTGATATCTTTTATAATTCCATGCTTAAAGATGTTAGTAATAATAAAAATATTGGATTGATTGGTGGAATAGGAGCTGGAGTTGGGTACATAGGTGCAATCATAGCTATTTTAATTGGTTTATTTATAATTGAAGACCAAGGATATACATCTGGATTTATTATTATGGGAATACTTATCATAATATTTGGCTTCCCTGTACTTATTTATCTAAAAGAAAAACCATATAAAAAACAAAACAGGTATATAGCAATATCAAAAAATATTTTAAAACGTTCTGCAATTCAATTACAGCATACATTAAAAGATATAAAAGAATTTCCAGGATTAGGTAGATTTTTAATTGCTCGATTTTGGTATTCATGGGCCATGTATACAGCGTCAACTTTCACTTCATTATATATATTAGAAACAATTGGTTTATCAGAAAGACAAATACAATATCTAATTTTTACTGGGATTGTTACTGCAATTCCCAGTGCGTTAATATGGGGGAAATTAGTAGATAAGTATAAACCAAGAAATATTCTATCTTTAGTTTTAATTCTTTGGATTTTAAATCTTATAATTTCTATATCTGCCGGAGTTATTGAAATGTCTAATAATATATGGTGGTTTATAAGCGGCTTTACTGGAATTCTTATTTCAGGTGTCTGGAGTTGTGACAGACCATTTATGCACCAATTAATTTCAGATGAATTTATAGGTGAATACTTTGGACTTCATGGATTTAGTGGAAGATTAGGGAGTATTATGGGAACTGCAAGCTGGGGATTTATAGTTACAACAATTAATCTCGGGCAACCAATTGCTTTATCTTCATTGGGTTTATGTATACTATTATCATTAATATTTATACTCACAATTAAGACAAAGAATAATAATGGAGAAAAGAAAAAATGAAAAAATTAGCTGGTAAATATATTTTATTAGAAGCATTAAAAGCTCAGGGAATAAAATATATTTTTGGGAATCCTGGAACAACAGAAACAGCAATAATGGATGCTTTGGAAAAATATCCTGAATTTGAATATATTTTAACGGTACAAGAATCAGCTGCTATGGGAATGGCTGACGCATATGCTAGGGCAACAAAAAAACCCGCTTTTGTTAATCTTCATATAGAAACAGGGTTAGCAAATGGGTTAAGTCTTTTACATAATGCTCATTCAGGTGGGACTCCATTAGTTTTAACAGCAGGTAATAAAGATTCAAGAGAAATTGCACCTGGAAAAACTGATTTAGTAGAAATGGTTACCCCATTTACCAAATGGGCTGTTGAGGTAAATCATCCAGATGCAGTAGCTCAAACAATACAAAAAGCATTTAGAATAGCTTTAAATCCTCCTACAGGACCTACATTTGTTGCATTTACTACCAATGCTTTAGACGACACTACCGATGTTCAGCCTACTAAAACTTATAATGATGAAATAATTATTAAACCTGATGAAAATTTAATAAAAGAAGCTGCGAAAATTTTAGCACACTCAAAAAACCCTGGAATATTAATTGGAGATAGATTAGTACAAATTAATCATCCATATATACCTACTAAGTTAGCCGAAATATTAGGTGCAAAAGTATATTCTTCAAATTACTCGGAAATGATATTTCCTTCTGGGCACCCAAGTTATAAAGGAAATATTAAACTTGGCTTCAACTCTTCGGATGAATTTGATGAATTTGATACTATACTTGCTATTGGGGGATTACCAAGAATAAGTTATATGTTTTCTAATCCAAGAATGAGGATATTTAATCCAAAATCAAAATTAATTCATATCGATAATGATCCTGATCAAGTAGCCACTACAGAAAAAACTGATGTGGCAATAATTTCAGATCCAAGTGAGGCATTGAAAGTTTTAACAACAGAAGTTGAATCTATACTTGATGGTAAAACAATAGAATTAGTAAAAGAAAAAAATAAAATATTAAAAGAAGAACAGGAAATCAATAAAAAAAATATCATAACTTCTTTAAATGCAAATTATTCTAACACTCCTATGACTTCTGACAGAATGGTTCATGAAGTATCGGAGGTTTTACCTGAAAATGCAATAATTGTTAACGATGCTGTGACATCTGGTAATTCTATATTTAATTTTATTGATTTTAACAAACCTAACTCTATTTTTGGAGGCAGAGGAGGATCATTAGGATGGGGAATGGGGGGTGCATTAGGAATAAAACTTGCATTTCCAGACCAGCCTGTAATAGCTTTTGTGGGTGATGGAACTGGTATGATGTCTGTTCAAGCACTGTGGACTGCTTCTGTAAATAAAATACCCATAACTTATATCATGTGTAATAACGGAGCATATAGAATACTGAAATTAAATATGGATATATATAAACAACAATTAGGTGATACAAAATCTAGTGAATATAAGGGGATGGATTTTGAGGAAAGTTTTAATTTCAGCGAAATTTCAAAAGGATTTAACATTAATTCTTATAAAATTGATAACCCCTCTCAAATTCAATCTATTTTAAAAAAATGTCTTAATTCAGACAAACCAAATCTTATAGATATTCAAATAGATGGATCTGTTTAAGTTCTGCTAAACCATTTACTTAATTCATGTTCGTTAATCTGAATTAAAACTGGTCTCCCATGAGGGCATTTCCAAGGTTCTTTACATTTGGAAATATCTTCAATCAATTTTAGCATTTCCATATTGGATAATTTATCTCCAAATTCTATGGAAGAGTGACATGCTAAGGTCTTAAGTCTACTGTCAGTATTATGATTATCTGAATGATTATTAGTAAAATCTGTAATGATTCTCGCGACTGTAGATTGAATATTTTTATTTATTAAATAGGAAGGTACTCTGTTTATTTTCCATTCATTTAAAATTCCAAAAGATTCAATATCAAATCCTAACTTATTCATCATTTTTATGTTTTTATCCAACCATTCATTTTCTTTAATATTCAAATTCAAAATTATTGGATTCAATAATTCCTGTTTGTTTATTATATTTACAGAATTAAATTGTAATTTCTCATAATTTACCCTTTCATGAGCTGCGTGTTGATCGATAATGCAAATATTTTTTTGATATTCTCCCAATATATATGAATTATTCAATTGTCCTAATAATTTAAATTCAAAAATCAGATTTTTAGGATCATTTTCAGACAAAATAAATTCTTGAATATTTGAATTATTCTTGTTTGGAAATGCTTTGAAATCTGATTTTCGTTCGTTGTGAATAATGAGATTATGGGGAGTCTGTTTTTCAGCTACATTAAAATCAAATTGCATCCCATGTGAAGAAATATCATTTTTATTAGTATTGTAATTAATTAAATTTAATCTAATTGTTTTTTCTACTTGACTAAAAATTTCCCTTTCATCTCTAATTTTAATTTCATTCTTAGAAGGATGTACATTAATATCTAAAAAAGAAGGATCCAATTTCAAATTCAAAACACAAACAGGGTAATTCCCTTTTACTAGCAAAGTATCATACGCCCTTTCAATTGCATAATTGAAAATTCTGTTTTTAATAACTCTTTTATTAACAAAACAATTAATATTTACATTACTTGATTTTTTAATATTTACATTACTGATGTATCCATTTATTTCCAAGTTTTTTGAATTATATTCTACTGGAATCATAGAATTTGCTAATTCATTGCTATGAATCTTAGCGAACAATTCAACCAAAGATCCTGATCCAGATGTTTCAATATATTGCCTTCCATCAGAAATAACCTTAAATTTAATCTGAGGATAGCATAAGATATATTTTTTAATTAAATCATAATTTTTTCGAATCTCAGACCTGGTAGTTTTAAGGAAATTTCTTCTTACAGGAATATTCCCAAATAAATTTGTTACAACAACTGTTGTGCCTTTGGTTCTTACATCAGGTTTCACATTCAACACAGAACCATATTCTAAATTAATTTTTCCAGCATGGCCTTCTGATGAAATGTTTGATATTAATTCAACATTTGAAACAGTAGCAATACTTGGCAATGCTTCACCTCGAAATCCCATAGATTGAATTGTTGATATATTATTAACAGAATTTAATTTACTGGTAGCATGCCTTGAAAAGGCTATTTTTAAATCTTCATAAATAATACCTGTCCCATTATCAGAGATTCTAATATAATCTTTTCCTCCATTATGAAATTCAATTTCAATATTTGTTGCAAATGCATCTATACAATTATCCATCAATTCTTTAATTACAGAAGAAGGGTTTTCAATAATTTCGCCTGCCGCAATTTTAGCTATTATATTGTCTTCTAATTTTTTTATTCTCATAATAGTTCTTTATTTATTCTTTTAATCAAACCAGGACCTTCATAAATTAAAGAAGTCCATAACTGAATTCCACTAGCTCCTTCTTTTAATAATTCTCTAACCTCATCTGATGTACTAATGCCACCGGATGCAACAATATCTAAATTATTATTAAAAAATTGATTTGCAAAAGAAATTAAATGCTTAGTATTTTGATATAAAGGTTTGCCACTTAATCCTCCTTGCCCTACTTTCAAGTTACTGTCTTCTATAGGAAATGTATTAGAAAGCACCAATCCATCAACATTATTATCAGATAAAATCTGAAAATATTTTTCGTATATAACTTTACTTTTTCGATCTAAATTTGAAATTCCAAATCTGGGTAGTTTAATCATGTACGGGTTACTCTTTATCTCATTTAAACTTTTAATTAAATTCTCAAAATTATTGTAATCATGAAAATATTTCAATTTTTCAGTATTAGGAGAACTTATATTTATTTCAAAGCCAAAACAATAATCACTTAAAAGTTTATATAATTCAGTAATATCAGAAATTGAATCCCCAGAAATGCTCATAATTAAAGGTGTTTTTAAATCATATTTACTTAAATTATCTATTATTTTTCCCACTCCCAAATTAGGAAATCCTAAAGAATTAACCATAGATTCATTATCTACATATCTCGTAATACGAGGTTTTAAATTTCCAGGTCTAGGATTAATTGTTACAGTTCCGCCAACAATATATCCAAATCCAAGTTTATCCAAAGCTTTTAAAATAGCACAATTTTTATCAAAACCAGCAGCCAAAGCTAAAGGAGAATTTAATTCTTTCCCCATTATGTAAGTTTTACTAATATGTTTATTGCTAGTAGAATATAAAGAAGTTAAATATGGTGCAAATTTATTTGATAATATAACTTGCATACAATCATGAATAAATTCAGGATCAAATTTAAATAAAATATTATTTGATATAAATCTATACAAAGTCATTTACAAATTAATATACATGATTAGAATATTTATCATATTATATTAATTCGATATCTAATATAAGGTAAAACTAATTGGATTTAATTTTTCAAAAAGGCTCAAAAGAAAGCCCTAAAGGGCACGCTCTACTTTATTTCACTAATAAGGATAATCCAAGTGAAATATGGGGCACTTACATCATTACACTTCCTATAGAAGTAGATATAAAAAAATATATGCCTCCATTTTTAGTTAATGATAATAATGCTATAAATTCATCAGATTTCAATTCATTTGCATTTCCTCCATCCCCAGAATTAATAGGTACAATAGAAAATATGCAAGATTTAGCAGAATTACGGGATGAAGATTTAATAGATGGCGGTAGCATTGATATTAATGATAGCGCTAATAATATGATGAAAATCAATGAAATATTATCTCAATATTTAAATTTATATTTAAATAACAACTCAAAACAAATTGAAGAAAGAGATGAAAAAGATCCAGAAGATACAAATGTAAATTCTTTAATGTATGAATTTATGAATGTAAATGACAGAATGACAGAATTGTCAAAATTATTATCTAAATTATTATTTGCAATTGAAAATTCCCAAGATTCATTAATTTCTGAATGCGAAAAAGATATAGAATCCCTTGCTACTTTTTACCCAATGAATCACAAAATAAATAAAATAGTTGAATATACAAAAATAAAAAACAAATCTAAAATCGCGGAACTATATTTTAAAAGATGTTTATATCTTGCGAAAGAAAATTATGAAAAAGTTGAAGAATACGAAAAACTTATTGAACAACAGGAAAATTAAGTAAAAGTTTTATTCAAAAAATCAATTATTCCAAAATTACCATCAATATCCAAAACTTGATCTGCTACATTTTTTAATTCCTCAACAGCATTAAAAACTGCAACTCCATAACCAACGTTTTGCAACATTTTTATATCATTATAACTATCACCAAAAGCCAAAGTTTTTTCTATATTTATATCAAGCTTTTCACATATCCAATCAATAGAAAAACTTTTATCTGCAAATTTATTGAGAACTTCACAAAAATGCGGGAGAGATCTAGTGATATACAAATCATCAGACAATTGTGATTTTAAGGCAATTTCAAGATTAATTATAATTCCAGGCTCTCCTACCATAACCATTCTTAAGGGGTCTCTTTGTTGAGCTTCAATGTAATTTTTATCCAAAATCAGATCCACATTATTTCTTAATGCATAATCTTGAATCCATCCATCATCAGTATCGTAATATATTTGATTTGAATATTGAATCATTGCTTTAACAGGAAAAAATTTAATTACATTTAAAACTTCCGAAATATATTTTTTGTCCATTTCCACAGAATTCAAAATAGAATAATCAGAATGATTTAATATTTCTGCACCTTGATAAGAAATCATAGGAACATTAGGCTTTAATCCGGCATAAATTTTTGCTGAATTTGTCATTCTTCCAGTTGCATAAGTTACTGCACATCCTAATGATTTGATATATTCTGTTATATCAATAATGTTTTTGGCGACCGGAGTATTTTGATCTTTTATAGTACCATCAATATCAAAAACAATTAGATCAAATGGTAATGGATTTTGCTTTACTATAATTTCAATCCTCTGGGACCAGTGTATAACACTCTTGGTCTAAACAATCTATTATTATTATGTTGTTCAATAACATGTGCGACTAGACCTGCTGTTCGAGACGCAAAAAAGATTGGTGTATATAAGGGAATTGGAATCTCCAACAAATAAAACAACAACGCTATTGGATAATCTGTATTAGGATATAATCCTTTTTCTCTTGCCATCACTTCTTCAACAATTTTGTATATTTTGTGAAGTTCTTCTCCATCAGGAATATTAGGAGCTAATTCAGCAATATAATCTTTTAAAAAGAAAGCTCTAGGATCATATTTTTTCATATATACTCTGTGTCCAAAGCCCATAATTCTTTCTTTATTATTTAATCTGTTCATCACATAATCATCAGCGATTTCATGACCCCCTTTTGATTTAATATCGAGAAGCATATGCATTGCTGCTTCGTTAGCACCACCATGAAGCGGGCCTTTTAAAGAAGCAATAGCACCAACAAATGCACCATATATATCAGATAATGTCGATCCTATAATTCGAGCTGCAAATGTAGAATTGGGCATTTCATGTTCTATATAACAAGTTAATATTTTATCAAATATCTCCACTTCTTTATCTGAAGGGGTTTTACCAGTAATCATAGTTATGAAATTTTCTGAAAAAGATTTGCTACTATCTGGGCTGACAGGTTTTAACCCGTTTAATATACGATGAGAATTTGCAGTCAAAACTGCCACATCAGCTATTAATCTAATTCCTTTAGTAAAGTTAGATTTTTCACTTGTATCCATCAAATCTGATTCACTATTGTAACCAGCAAGAAAAGATATTCCTGTTCTAATAGCATCCATAAGCATAGAAGAGTCAGGGCATAATTCTAAAACTTTATAAGCCTCTTCAGGAAATGCTGAATCATCCAATAATATCTTTTCAAAATCCTGAATTTCTTTAATGTTTGGTAATTTTCCATTTATAACTAAATACGCAACCTCAGGAAATGTTTTTTTATCTGCTAGTTCAATAAGATCATATCCTCTGATCACTATTTCTTCCTGATCAACATCTAAAAAACTTACATTCGTATCTGTAGCTATAATTCCTTCTAATCCTGGTTTGAAATCTTCCATTTTATCTCCCATAATTTATTTACTTATAAGATCATCTCCGCCTAGAGATTCGTCCATTTTAACATAACTATCATAATTTATAAGATTATATAAATCTTTCCTCGTTAACATATCTTCAACAAATTTAACCTGAGTTCCAGTTTTCATAATTTCATCAAACAAATCACTTATAGCATTTAATGCTGTTCTAAGGGCACTAACAGGATAAATAATAATTTTATATCCCATATCAGCAAATTTTTCAGCTGAGTAATAAGGCGTTTTTCCAAATTCTGTCATATTTGCTAACATATCTCCATTCACATTTTCTGCAAAAAATTTAAATTCTTCTTCCGTTTCTAAAGCTTCAGGAAATATAATATCTGCACCAGCATTTTTATATAATTTGGCACGCTCAATAGCTGAATCAATTCCTTCGACTGCTTTAGCATCTGTCCGAGCTATAACTAACATATCTTTTGATACAGTTTTGGCAGCATAAATTTTTTTTGCAAATTCATTAGATTCAATAATTTCCTTGCCTTCCAAATGTCCACATCTTTTAGGAAATAGTTGATCCTCTATTTGTATAGCAGCCACACCAATACTTTCCAAATCAGATACAGTTCTAGTAACATTTATAACTTCTCCAAATCCAGTATCAACATCGACTATTAGGGGTAAGTTTGACATTTTAGTAATTTCAATTACAGCATCAAATAATTCTTGAAATGTAAATATCCCTATATCAGGAATTCCTTTCATAGCTGAAAAGGCTGCACCTGAAAAATACAGCGATTTAAAACCTTTCTTTTCTGCCATCATTGCGATTAAAGGAGAAAAAACACCAGGAGTTAAAACATATTCATTATTATCTATAAGGCTTTTTAAACGTTTTCCCGAATTGTCAAATTGTTTATTCATATTTTAATACCAGTAAAAATTGAATTTAAGTCATTGCAATTATCTATATCAAAGATATTATCTGATATTAATTCTATTTTTTCAGCTGAATATACATTTTTAACATTTTCAGAAAATTTTGCTTTTATTTCTAATCTAGACATTTTATTATTAGCGTGCCCTCTTGGATATTTTACTTCTGATACATATTCATGACCATTATTTAAAGTTACAGTAATTCTATTTGGAATGCCATCTGGATATCCTTCACTAAGATCATCATTTTCATTGAGTGAAGTTAATCCCAATATTTTTTTAATAAGCTTATCCTGAATTTTCTCCTGATCAAAAGAATTTTGTGTAATATTGTTATCTACAAGCGCAGCTGCAACAGTATAAGGTAAAGAATGATCAGCAGTTTCCCTGGTTTTAGGATCCCATTTTTCTGGATCTTTAGCTATTATTTCATATGCAACTTTAAACGTCTCAATTTCAACATTATTTATAAGATTAGGATCTTGAAAATTTTCTCTTAATTCAATGCAAGCATCAATAGCGCTTTGGGCATGATATTCTACTGGCCATTTTTTTATGTATGTATCTAAAATTCTATTTGTGTCATCTGATTTCATATTTAATAAAATATCAGGATTAATTAATTTTCCTCCTAATAATTGATTAACATACCCCATTTCACCATTAAAAAAATCATATGGGCCAGTGAAACCGGATTTAACTACATTAGCAGCAAATATTGCATTTCTAACTGCATTTGCTGCAGCTGCTCCTTTCCACATTGATAACTCACCTACCCTAGTCTGTCTCATTGAAGCATGTGGGACTGAATAAATAGCTAGAGTTGAACGTGTCTCTTCATCAGAAAAATTAAATAATTTGCTAGCTCCTGCTGAAGCTCCTAATCCGGTGTAACTAACATGATCCCATCCAAAACTCCGTAAACTTGCAACATCACATAAATTAACTGCCAGTTCGTATCCTGTAGCTATCGCTAATACCAATTCTTTTCCAGGCAAATTATTTTCTTGAGCTAAAGCAACTAATCCAGGTATCATGTCACTTGGATGCAAGGGCTCCAAAGACAAATATGTGTCATTATAATCCAAATATCTCACTGAAGTGCCATTCGCAAACGCAGCTGTTTCAGAATCTGTCATAATATCAGTGCCCCAAATAGTGCTTCCATTTGATTGTTGTTTAGTAAGTGCATATTTTCTTACAGAAATTGGGGCATCATCATCAAATGCAGCTATAGCTACTCCGATACTATCTAAAATTCTATCTTGAACAGAATCTATAACTTCTCTAGATAATTTTTCAAATTTTGTGGATTGAATATAATTTACAATTGCACTTTCAAAATTTTCCATTAGTATAGCCTTCCAGATAGTTTATATATATAGTTAATATTATTATCATATTCGCATACTCGAACGCTTTCAATATACAAATAAAATAAACTAAGAATAATTAAGGAATAAATAATGGAAATATCAAATAAAATTAAAGAAAAATTGAATTCCAATAAACCTGCATTAGTTGTCAGCGGATATTTCGATTCTCCAAATATAGTCGAATATATAAGTTCATTGAATGTTGATGGAGTATGGCTCGAAGGTGAACATGGCCCAATAGATTTCAGTAATATCCCGAATTTGTCTAGAGCATGTGATTTATATGGCGTTTCATCAATATTTAGAATCACATCACATGAGTACGGCCTAATTTACAGGTATTTAGATTTAGGAGCGCAAGGATTGGTTATCCCTCATGTTAGTAATAAAGAACAAGCATTACATATTGTAAAATCTGCAAAGTATTTTCCTTTAGGTGAAAGGGGCATGTTTACTTCTAGAAGAGGATTAAATATACCTAAGGAAAAATATATGGATTTTGCAAATAACAATTCATTATTAATAGTAATAATAGAAGATGTTGAAGGATTAAATAATTTAGATGAAATTTTAACAGTCGATAACATAGACGTATTTTTTATAGCTCCAAATGATTTAGCTCAATCAATGGGGATTCCAAATAAAAATCCTAATGATGAACTTGATATAACAATATCAGATTCAATTAAAAAAATTAAAAAAGCCGGCAAAAAAGCAGGTACTTTAAGTAATCCTGATAAAATTGATCATCATTTAAAAATAGGAGTAGATCTTTTGCTTTTTGACACTTCCCAATTTATCAAAAGTGGAATTTCATCATTATTAGATAAAATTAATTAATAAATTGAATTTAAATAATATAATTGAATTAATAAATATTAATAAAGGTAAATATAATCTGGAATTTTACCTGATAGGTGGTGCTGTAAGAGATTTATTAATCGGAAATAACCCTACTGATTTAGACTTTAATTTTATTGGACAAAAACAATCTGTAGAAAAATTCATTAAAGAAATCTTTGACCCAAAAGAAATTCACTCTTCTCAATTTAATACATATAAATTCAAATACAAAACATTTGATATAGATTTTGCTATGTGCAGAAAGGAAAAATATAACAATCCTGCTTCATTACCTGAGATTAATGAAGGAAACTTACTCGAAGATCAGCAAAGAAGAGATTTCAGTATTAATTCAATTGCCATTAAAACTGATGATTTCTCACACAAAAAATTTATTGATCCATTCAATGGAATACTTGATATAAAAGCAAAGAAAATAAAAAATATCCATTCAAACTCATTTTCAGATGACCCAACAAGAATATTTAGAGCAATTAGGTATTCAAAGAGATTAAATTTTCAAATTGATAGTTCAACTCTTAATGAAATTCACATTTCCAAAGATAACATCGCAAATTTGTCAGGAATAAGGATAAGAAATGAAATTTTTAAAATTTTAGAAGAAAATCAGCCAATCGATACTTTAATTGAATGTGAAAAATTCAAATTATTTAAACATTTAAACATCGATTTAATATTACCTCCACATCTTCCATCCTGGGAGAAAATGGAAATTAATGAAAGAAATTTAATATTTACTCAACATGAATCATCAAAAGATAAAATTTTATTATTTTTATCAACTTTCTTATGTGATTCATCCAATGAATCTATTCATAAAATATCAAAGAATTTTGGTTTTGAAAAATCAATAGTTAATAATTGGATAAATATAGTTAAAATGAAAAATGATTTAGATAAATTTAATTTTAGAAAAGATCAAAACAGCAAACTTCATTCAATATTAAATAAAAGTACTAAAAGTATTTGTTTAGGTCTCACTCAATGGTATGGCAAATCTAAAAGTATAAGGATAATTAATTATTGGAATAAAATTAGACTTATAAAACCCAAATTAAACACTAATGATCTCTTTTCCATTGGCATATTAGAAGGGCCAATATTAGGAAAAATCAAAAAAGAACTTGAAATGTTTGCTATCGACTATCCAGACTCAAGTGAAGAAGAACAAAGAGAATTTGTAACAAAGCTCAATAATTCATAAAAAAATAATTACAAACCTGGATTAATCATTTTAAATGGATCTAATATTTCCTTTATTTTAGATGGACTTAAATCAGTTTTTTCTATAGCAATTTCTTCTACCGTTTTCCCAGTTTTTTCTGCTTCTTGAGCAATTTTAGCTGAGAGATCATAACCAATTTCTGGTACCAGCGCAGTTACCATAGATAAACCTCTATGCACAGAATTTGGACCCTGTTCAGTGGCGTCTAAATCAGTAATACATTTTTCAGAAAAATTAACAGCTGATTTTGCCATGATTTCAACACTCTCTAATATGTTATGAGCAACCACAGGGAGCATAACATTTAATTCAAAATTTCCTGTTTGAGCAGAAAGTTCTACTGAGGAGCAATTACCATAAATTTGAGCACATACCTGTAAAAATGACTCAGCAATTACAGGGTTTACTTTTCCTGGCATAATAGAGCTTCCAGGAGCAACCGCAGGTAAGTTAATCTCACCCAATCCTCCTCTTGGCCCCGATCCCATCCATCTAATATCATTACAAATTTTCATTATAGATAAAGATAAAGATTTTATTACACCCGCTGTACCTGAAATACCATCTATCGTACTCTGAGCTTGAAAATGATTGTCAGTTTCTATTATTTCTAAATTAGTTAAATCAGAAATATCTTTACATACTAATCTTGCAAAATCTTTATGAGTATTAATTCCAGTTCCTACGGCAGTTCCACCCAATGCTACTTTAGATAACCATTTTAAAGAATCAGTTAATTTTTCAATCCCATTTTGCACTTGGCCATAATAACCTAAAAATTCTTGTCCCAAGGTAATTGGTGTGGCATCTTGTAAATGAGTTCGGCCTGTTTTTATAGTTTTATCGAATTCAATTGATTTCTTTTTTAATGCTTTTGCTAATATTTCTAATGAAGGAATTAAATCAAAAGTTATAGACTTAATTAAAGCAATATGAATTGCAGTAGGAATAACATCATTACTTGATTGACCCAAATTAACATGATCATTAGGATGAACAGAATTTTTATCCCCTTTCTTTCCTCCAATTTTTTCAATTGCAATATTAGAGATAACTTCATTCATATTCATATTGGTAGATGTACCAGATCCGGTTTGAAATATGTCTATGACAAATTCAGATAAATAATTACCATTAATAATCTCTTCAGCAACAGAAATAATTACTTCTGCTATATCTTTATCTAACAATCCAAGCTCAGTATTCACCTTGGCACATGATTTTTTAATTAAAGCTAAAGATTGGATAAATTGATTAGAAAATCTCAAATTACTAATTTGAAAATTTTCTACTGCTCTTTGAGTTTGAGCACCGTAATATGCATTTTGGGGAACTTTCATTTCGCCTAAAGAATCTTTTTCTAACCTATATTTCATAAGTACTCCTTTTTTAATATACCATTAAAATTATCTCGATTAAAATAAAATGAGTCAATATTTCATTTGATAAGAATTATGTACTAGATAAATATTATTTAAAACCATAAAATAAAAAAATTGAATCTAAAAAGAGGTACACAATGAGCAAGATGACTGGTGGTGAAGCTTTAGCAAAATCTTTAATTTTAAATAAAGTCGAAGTTATATTTGGATTACCGGGTGTACAACTTTATCATGCCCTTGATGGCCTTGCTAAAGAAAAACAGATTCGATTCATTACAACCCGTCATGAGCAGGCAACTACTTACATGGCCGATGGATACAGTAGATCATCTGGTAAAATCGGAGTTGCTATGGTCGTTCCAGGCCCTGGACTACAAAATGCCAGTGCTGGCATAGGGACTGCCTATTCTGCATCATCTCCAATATTAGTAATTTCTGGACAAATTGAAAAAGATTCTATTGGGTTAAATGAAGGAAAATTACATGAAGTTAATGATCAGATGGATAGTATCGCACCAGTAACAAAATGGAGAAAAAGAATATTAAATGCCTCAGATATACCTGATGCAGTAAATGAGGCTTTCAATCAATTAAACACAGGCAGACCACGACCTGTTGAAATAGAAATACCTCCTGAAACTTTGGCTGAGCAAACAAATGCAGAACTAATAGAACCAGAAATCATTTCTCCAAAAGGAATAAACGAAAATGATTTAAAAATGCTAACAAAAGAACTCTTAAAAAGTAAAAACCCACTTCTTTGGGTTGGGGGAGGAGTAATATCTTCAGATGCTAATAAAGAATTAATTGAATTGGCAGAATTTTTACAATGCCCAGTTATTCTTTCAAATCAAGGAAAAGGTGCATTTCCAGAAGATCATGAATTGTGCCTAGGATCATTGCACAGAAATGAACCATATATAGAAAAATTAAAAGAACATGATTTAAGCATAGCAATTGGGACAAGAATGGGAGTGGCAGCCACATCTCATATAAATCACAAAGTTTTACATATAGATGTTGATGAAAAAGAAGTTGGAATAAATTATCCAGATTCTATTCCCTTAATTGGAGATGCTAAAGTTTCATTACAAAAATTAATTAAAAATCTTCAAATTCACTCACAAGCAAAAAAAATAAATCCTAATCTAAGAGAATTATTGCAATTTAGAAAAAATGCATTAACTAAATTAGAGCCTCAAGCTTCATTCACAGAAGCTATAAGAGATGCTATGCCTGAAAAAAGTGTCTTTGTATCAGGAATGACTCAAATTGGATACTATAGCAGGACGGGCTATCCTGTTAATGAATCAAGAACATATATAACCTCATCTTATTATGGCAATCTTGGCTATGCATATCCCACTGCATTAGGAGCTAAAGTTGGTAGGCCTGATTTGCCAGTATTAGCGGTATCAGGCGATGGAGGATTTTTATTTAATTCACAAGAAATGGCCACTGCTAAACAATTTAATATAAATGCTACTGTTGTTGTTTTTAATGATAATGCTTATGGTAATGTGATGAGAGATCAGAAATTAAATTTTAATGGAAGGGAATATGCATCAAAATTAGAAAATCCTGATTTTCAAAAACTAGCCGATGCTTATGGAATAAATTTCTATAAGGCAAAATCAGCTGACCAATTAAATGAAAGCATCAAAAAATCTTTCAAAATTAACCAACCATCCTTTATAGAAGTTCCGGTCGGGCCTATGCCAAAGCCTTGGTAAAACAGGAGATAAATTGAACAATAATCCGCATAATAATATGCTTGCGAACGCTACTAAAGCTGGTATAAATTTTTCTAATAACAACCCACCAAAAGATATATGGTTTGAATCTGATGGATTAAAATTACACGCCTTAGATTGGGGAAATAAAAATGATCCTATATGTATTTTATTACACGGATTTGCTCAAACCGCTCATTCATGGGATTTCATATCATTGTCCATATCTCATAAATACAGAGTTATAGTTCTTGATCAAAGAGGACACGGAGATAGTGATTGGGATAAAGAAAAAAGGTACTCAACAGAATATTTTGTAAAAGATATTAACAATTTAGTTAAAACTCAAAATTTAAAGAATTTCCATTTAATCGGGTTATCTATGGGTGGAAGAAATAGTTATTATTATGCATCAAAAAATTACAACATGATAAACAAATTAGTAATTGTTGATACAGGGCCTGAAACTATAAAAAAAGGATCTTCAAATATAAGGAATTTTGTACAAATGAATGATGAATTAGATTCAATAGAAGAATTTGTTGAAAGAATTAAAAAATATAATCCACATAGAACTGAAGAACACATAAGAGGAAATATTCTTAACAATATAAAACAATTAGAAAATGGCAAATGGACATGGAAATATGACTCTTTTTTAAGATCTGGTTTTAACAACAGAAATGCTCATCAAAAAGATGAAGATCAATGGGAAATCCTAAAAAAAGTCAAAACACCGACACTAATTGTAAAAGGTGGAAAAAGCGATATACTCGCTGAATCAACTCTCAAAAAGATGTCTGATGTCATGGTAGATGCTAAGTCTGTAACTGTTGAAGAAGCCGGGCACCTTGTACCAGGAGATAATCCTATCGAGTTTTCAAAAATATTACTAGATTTTCTTCAAGTTTAAATAATGACCAATCAACTTAGGAAATCAAAAAAAATTTTCTATGGATGGTGGATAGTTTTAGCAGGCACAATAGTCAATGCTGTTGCAACAGGAACTTATTGGCATGGATTTGGAGCCTTTTTTGATCCAATAGTAAATGAATTCAAATGGAGTCGCGCATTAACTTCAGTTGCCCCTGCATTACAAAGATCTGAAGGAGCTGCTTTTGGTCCTTTTGTTGGTATAGCCATTAATAAATTTGGACCAAGAAATGTAATGCTATTTGGAATAATTTTATGTGGAATTGGATTCATTACCTTAAGTCATACAAATTCATTGCTATGGTTTTTTATTTCAACAAGTATATTAACTCTTGGATTAACTTTTGGAACATTTTTAGTTGTAAGTACTTCAGTTGCAAATTGGTTCATCCAAAAAAGAGCTTTAGCATTATCTGCAGCTTCAACAGGTTCAGGTTTTGGTGGCTTTTTAGTCCCTGCACTTATATGGCTTATTTCAATACAAGGATGGAGAAATTCACTGGAACTAATAGGTATAGCATTCTTAATTATAGGTATCCCCTGTGCATTGGTTATGAGAAGTAAACCTGAAGATTACGGAATGTTTCCAGATAATATAGATCCGAAAGAAAGCAAAAATCCTAAGAGTTCTATAGAAAAAAACTATGGGACAAAAGAAGCATTGAAATCTCCAACTTTTTGGACTTTTGCAACTGTACTTGGGATATCACAATTAATGATGTCAGCAAATGTTCATTTGATTCCTGCATTAACAAGTTTTGGTTTTACAAGACAAGTAGCAGGATTCATTATCGGAATTGGGGTAAATATAACTAATTTTAGTGGAAGAATTTTATCTGGCTTATTTGGAGACCGATTAAACAAAAAACACATCTTAACATTCGCATTTTTTTGCCAATGCTTAGGATTAATAATTTTTTCATATAGTACAACTATATTCGAACTAATATTTTTTATGTTTTTTTGGGGCTTAGGTTTTGGATTATCAGTCCCGACCAGATTGGCAATTACTGGAGATTATTTCGGTAGAACAAATTATGGTACTATTCTGTCCCTCATTATGACAGTGGGATCTATATTTGGAATCATTTCTCCAGTTGCTGTAGGATGGGGATATGATGTACTAGGAAATTATAGACAACCATTCTTAATATTAGCTCTCATATCAAGCGTAAGTATACCGGGAATGTATTTTATCCAACCAATGGACAATAAATCTAAATAATCACTTTATCTTTGAAACAAATTAGTGGATGTCCAGGTTTTAATTCGACATCAACTTTTGTACCAATATTATAATCATTAATATGAGATGAAAGGCTTTTAACTAACTTGCCAGAGTTCAATTTTATATTATAGATATAATACATCCCTCTATATTCTCTAGATACAACAAATCCATTTCCTTTTTTTGTTTTATTAATATGAACATCATCAGGTCGAATCATTATATTAACCGATTCGCCATTTTTAGCATTAGTTTTAATTTCTACTTTCCCAATTTCAGTTTCTGCATAATTATTTAAAACTTTTCCATCAAGAAAATCTGCCAAACCTATAAATTCTGCAACAAATTCATTTTTTGGATTTTGGAATACATTTGTATTACTATCAATTTGTTGTATTTTACTTTCACTCAAAACCAAAATTCTATCACCCATATATAATGCTTCTTGTTGATCATGAGTTACAAACAAACATGTTATGTTTAAATATTTTAAAATTCGCCTAACTTCCATTCTTAACTGCATTCTAAATCCAGGATCGAGATTTGAAAAAGGTTCATCCATTAGTAATATTTTTGGTTTGGGAGCCAAAGATCGAGCCAAAGCAACTCTTTGCTGTTCTCCTCCTGAAAGCTCATCAGGATACCTATCACGTAAATGATAAATCCCACACATTAGCATTAAATCTGTTAAAGATGAAATTTGTGATAAAGTTTTAGAATCTTTATCATTTTTTATTCCGTAAGATATATTTTCTGTAACTGTCATATGGGGAAATAAAGCAAAATCTTGAAAAACTATTCCTATATCTCTTTTCTCTATAGGGATATTAATGGTATCTGAAAACACTGTGGAATCAGAAATAATAACTTGTCCTTTATCTGGATCTTCTAGCCCAGTAATGCATCTGATCAATGATGTTTTACCTGAACCACTAGGTCCTACCAAAGCTAATATCTCAGACTTTTCTAATTCAAAAGAAATATTATCAATAATTGTATTTGAACCAAAATTCAAAGATAAATTATTAACTATTAAATCTTTTATATTATTTTTCATAATAAAAACAACTTATTTATTAGTGTGGCTAAATTTTATCTTTATATTTTCTACATGTACAGACAAATAAGTAGGAATAGATATTATCAGAATTAACAAAAAACTACCTACACCTGCTGTAGAAAAATTAGCTTCCTCTAAATTATCCCAAATTACTGTAGATAAAGTATAAAAATTTAAAGGGGCTAAAATCAGTGTAACAGGTAATTCTTTTGCAGTTAGTATGAATACATTTAAAAAGCCTTTCATAATTCCTGGCATATAAAGAGGAAGCAAAATATTAGTAAAAGTACTTCTTGTACTTTTACCCAAAGATTTTGAAGCTATTGTATATTTTTCACCAACTAATTGCACGTTTGTACTTACTGGGCCATATCCTGCAGACAAAAACAATACTGTATAACCTAAAATTAAAATTATCCATGTTTGATATATTGAGAAAAAATAATTGATTGAAAAGTATACAAAAGCTAAAGCAATTACTAATCCGGGTAAAGTGTAACCAAAATACATTAAATTCTCAAAAACTAATTGTAATTTATTATTCTTTTTTGAAATATTTAATACTATAAAGAGGCTAATGAAAACACACAAAACAGAATTTATTGCCGCCACACCAAAAGTATTAAATACTACTGACCATTTTATTAAATTTAAAGTTTCTATAAATCCTACATTTGTTCTAAATATCAAATTAAATATCATTAAAAATGGTATGAAAATACTAGTTAATACAATGAAGAAAATGATCAATTGAACCAAAATTTCATAGTGTTTCAGATCAAACAATTTTAAATTTGATAAATTAGAAGGGTTTTGAGAAATCTTATAAGAATTTAAAATAGACATCTTAATAGAATAAAAAATTATTGGCATTGATATCAGTATTAATATCAGTGCAGAAGAAGCAGCTCCGGGAAAATCAAAAGATCTGTACTTTGTATATATTGCCAATGTAAAAGTATTGAATTGCAAAGCAGCAACTGCACCAAAATCACTTAAAGTATATAGAGCTACTAAAATGCTTCCTGCAAATATAGAGTTCTTTATATTAGGAAATATTATTTTATAAAAAGTTTGAAAATGATTATGTCCTAAAACTCTGGAAGCATCCTCTAATTTTCTATCCACTAATTTTAAACCAGTAGATAAATTTATATATACATATGGAAAGCAAATTAAAGATAAACACAACCAAGCTCCCAAAAAACCATATACGTCAGGTATATCAACATTAATTCCAAAATTACTTAATAATTGATAAATTTCTCCTTTAGGACCATAAAATAAGATAAATAAATATCCTGCCAAATAACTTGGGATAACCAATGGAACAATTAATAATATTCGCCATAACTTAACAAATTTAAGCTTGCATATTTCTGTTGCCCAAGATAAAAATAGTGAAATAATAATAGTAGTAAGAGTTACAGATAAAACCAAAGCAATAGTATTAAAAATTAATTGAAAATAATAAATACTAAATAAATTATTTATTGAAGAAAATAAATTAGATATTCCAAATTGAAATAAATATATAAAAGGAATACAAAATAAAAAAATTATTAAATAAATAAGTAATTTTATAACAATCATGCTTATTTCCTATATTCAAATAATTTAATTATTATTATCTATTTTAATTGTGTTATTTTGGAAGTGCCCCAACTTCTTGTAATAATTTTGCTGAACCTTGTATGTCCGCAAGATCAGATAAATTAATATTTGCTTTTGTTATTTCATTCAGGGGTGTTAATAAAGGATGTATTTTAACATCTTCTATTAAAGGATATTCTCTTGTTGAATTTACAAAATAATTCTGAGCAAGTTTCGAAATCATAAAATCAATAAATTGCTGAGCATTGTCTTTATTTTTTGCGGTACTTAAAATACCTATTGGAGAAACCATAACCAATGATCCTG